>Ga0256405_10000333_pt1 | contig 156816 bp, 130 predicted proteins | sample RumenRJG_02DNA_FD_189096 | JGI IMG/M metagenome (GOLD analysis project Ga0256405, IMG submission 189096) | Bovine rumen microbial communities from Lethbridge, Alberta, Canada - RJG_02 | ecosystem: Host-associated > Mammals > Digestive system > Stomach > Rumen | place: Canada: Alberta... | reverse complement strand
TCACGATTGAGGAAGTTATGGAAATTGCAGAAGAAGAAATTGAACGTACTGCTCAAGAGGCAGTTAAGGCTGCTTTACTGGAAGTTGGTGGCGAGGTTGCTTTTGAAAAAGAGAGAGCTGACCAGCTGGAAAAAGCAAAGACAGCTTTGGAGATAGAAAATAAAAAGTTGAAAGAAGAAGCCCAGAAGAAACAGAATCAGTTTTTTTATGGTGCTTTGATTGGTGGGACTGGCGGCGTTGTTGTTACGTCGTTAGTGTTTAGTCTTTTAATGGGAGTATGCAAATGATTTCAAGTAAGGGAAAAATCAAAGGTTTGGTAACTGTGACTGTTCGTGATTGTAACGGACATGTGAAGTATTTTAAGAATGGATTCTGGCGACGTCTTTTGGATCTGCCAGAACGTCCAATGATTTTCAAACATCACAATACTATCACTAATCAGGGTGATGGAATGATTGCTGATCTGATGATTAGTAATCCAACTTTGACAAAGGTGGATGCAACAAACGGCTACATGAGAGTTGGTACCGGCTGGACCGGAACAACTCCTAAAAACAATACCGGTGTAAATACTGCGACAGGTTCTTTCAAAAAGCTTGATTCTACTTATCCAAAGACACAGGCGGCTTTCGGCTCTTCCGGACAGAACGTTGTTCTTTATCGTACAAGTTTTGCTGCAGGAGATTTGAACGCAAACGGAATTAACGAAGTTGCTCTTATGAATGGAAACACCGCATCTGCGAAGTGTCTGGCATACGCTCAGATTACTCCTGCAGTAAATGTCACTTCAGCAGATTCGCTTCAGATTGACTGGCAGATAACTTTCAATGGAGCTTAGGAGTTTTATCTATGGGCACTACCATTGCTGGCAACCAGCATATAGGAAGTAATTACGCACAATATCAATACCTATGGAAACCGGGGTCTAGCGGTGATTACGGAACTGTTGAACTGTACGAAGAAAACCGTATTTTTGTTTATCAGTTTAATCCGATTTATGACCAGAGGGATGACGGAGTGCTTGCGGTAGAATTTTATTACTACTATCGCAAGCCGACTTCGGAAAAGTTTTATGAATATTGTTATTATGCTGAAGATTTTTACATCTATCCCTTTCTTGCCTGGTATGATGAAGATGGTGAAGACGGCGGAGCCTGGGGTGGAATCATGACTTCTGATTCCCAGAAGATTTCTCTGGTTGGTCGTGATACTGGCTGGATTCATGTAACGCTTCATGTTGATGAATATATCTGGGGACGATTCACCAATAATGGCAAGACTTTTGATAATACAATCTATATTGGAGTGTATTCTCCGATTCTGGTTTTAAATTGGGATACTTCTTCTGCTAATGCAAGCGGCGGAGTTGTGCCTTATGAAATATTTTGGAACTTTGATGAATATGAAGATGATACTGTCTATGACCTTATGACAGGCGGATATCTTGAAGACTGTTATGACGGAAGACGTCAGATAAATGATTATCCGAGTTTTTATATTACATACCGTGATGTTACTCCTGAAAATTTTGCTTATGCTGTGAATGAAGCTGCTGTTATGAATGTGAGTTCTGGCATCACTAAGAAAGCGAACTTTAAAAAACTGCTGTCTGAAATTAAAGCTGCATGTGCAACTGATAATAGAAAGCTGATTGCTCAGAGAGCTAGTGGCATTGAAAATGTAACTGCAAGTGATTCTCATTTCTGGCAGACAATTTTTAAGAGGCTCTTTTCTGATTCTGCAAATTCTATTTCGTCAAATAATAGAAAACACAGTATGTATAAAGGGCTTGAAGCTTTTTCTGCAGCTGAAGATTTGCAGAATAATCACTTGCTGTTTTTTCGTGGTACTTCCTCTGAAAATCTTATGGCTGATTCTACCTCAAAAAAACTTTGCTATTTAAGGCTTCTTAGTCCTGATCCAAAGGTTGAATCTGATGTGGTTCGCAAGCAAGTATTGTTCCGAACGGCAGACAGTGAAATTGATTTTACAGCAAGGCCTTTTGCTTCCAGATTGTTTTTTCGTGCGGTGCAAACTGTTGCAGGCTTCTGGGATTGGCTTCGCGGCAAAATCCGAGAAGCCAATAATGTTGTGACTTTCTTTTGTCCTATTCATCTTGAGATTGAAATGGAGTGTCGTATATGAAACGTATATACAAAGGTAAGACAAAGCTCAGAGTTCAAATTGATACTAAGTGCGACCTTTCAGGTTATGAAGAAGTTAATGTCATTGCAAAAAAGCCGGATGATACGACAAAGACTTTTCCAGCGGTAGTGAAAGATGTTGAGAACGGTCTGATCTTTTTTGATATTCAGGAAGAGACAGACTTTGACCTTTCCGGCTGGTGGACTCTATGGCCGGAAGTTCGCTTTGATGATGACAGGACTGCTTGTGGACGTGCGACCAGATTCTTTATTTACGAGTCAGGCAGCGTATGAAACAGATTGATGATTATGTTCCTGTAGAAATATGGCGCGAGGCAAAAGCTTTTGTAAAGGAAGTTAGCGAGGATGTTGAGATTTACAAAATCATTCAGAAGACTGACGGCGTTAAGCCTTGCGAAGAAGCTGATAAGTTTTGCGCTTACTGGAACTTAGAAAGTTATGAGAAATATCCTCATGCATTAATAACTCTTTATGAGGCTAAGCCTCTTATTGATAGTCATTTTGAGACAAGCGATGTAATGAACGCTTTTGAAGTTTTGCAGCTTAGAATGAAAAACTATTATTTAGTGCTCAAAGAAAAAGGAATGATTGAATGAGTAAGAAAAAAGAAACTCAAGAGAAGATTCAAAATGCAGATATTAGACGCGCCATTGAAGAGCTTAGCCGGGACCTTAGAGCGAATAAATTTGTACATGGTGAAATGCAGTTTACGGATATTACTAACCGCGATTATTTTCTTAAAGCGTTTGGCAGCAAAATCCGCTACTGCCTTATGTGGAATAAGTTTTTAATCTGGAACGGAACCTGCTGGGAAATCGATAAAAAAGGAAAAGTTGAAGAAGACTGCGTTGACTTTGTGCATCACATGTACAGAGGCTTACGAGTGATTACAGACTTACAGCTGCAGAAAGATTTTGAAAAGCATCTGATTAAAAGTGAAAGCTTCCGTCGCATCCAGGCTCTCGTTGGGCTTTTGAAAATGAGTAAAGATATTAAAGTTTCTGATGATGAACTTGATACAGACAATTATCTTTTTAATGTAAACGGAATTACTCTGAATCTTAAAAACGGCAAAGGTTTTCCGCCAGAGCAAACCAATCTTATAACAAAGAGAAGTAAGTTTATTTATGATAAAGACGCAAAGTGCCCGACCTGGGATATGTTCCTTCTTCAGATTTTTAATAAGGATACAGATCTGATTCGGTTTGTTCAAAAAGCTATGGGTTACTCTCTTTCTGGTGATGTAAGAGAACAGTGCCTTTTTATTCTTTGGGGAACCGGTGCCAACGGAAAGTCTACTTTCTTAAATGTGCTGCAGGAACTTTTCGGCGACTATGCTTGTACGACAGGAACTGAAACTTTTATGAAAAAAACTTCTGAACAGAGTAACGACCTGGCACGTCTTAAAGGAATTAGACTTGTTACTACAACCGAAGTTGAACAGGGAAAAGCTTTGAGCGAAAGTCTTATTAAACAGATTACCGGCGGTGATGAAATTACTGCTCGATTTCTTTATGGAGAGTATTTCAGTTTTAAGCCTACTTTCAAGATTTTTATGGCGACTAACCATAAGCCGAAAATCCGCGGAGCTGATAACGGAATCTGGAGACGTATCAAGATGATTCCTTTTACAGTGACTATACCTACAGAACAGAGAGATAAGACTCTGACTGAAAAACTGATTGCTGAAAACTCCGGAATCTTAAACTGGCTGATTCAGGGGTATGCACTCTGGCGGAAAGAAGGTCTTAATGAACCGGAAGCAATTAGAGATGCAAATGAGGAATATAGAATGGATATGGATTCTGTGGGAACTTTTGTAAATGATTGTTTTGATTTGGATGCCTCTATGAGATGGCGACTTCCTAACCAGATGCTTTATCAGACTTATATTAAATGGTGCAATGCAAACAATGAGCGAGTTATGAGTCAGAAGTGGCTTACTATGCGAATGAGCGAGAAAGGCTTTAAGCGTATGGTTAGTAATACTGGAAGGATTTGGTTGGGACTTGCTCGGAAACCGCAATGGGAGAAGTAATCGCGAAAGGCTCTACCCGATAGAAAAGAGCGTGAGAGTTGGACATCGGAGAGAGTTTGGAAGCTGATTACAAGTGAAAAATAATATTTTTTTTTGAAGTCTGTATCATACATGATATACTTATTCGTAGTAATATATAGTTACTAGGAGGAACAATTTATGGCTTCAAAATGTAAATATTGTGGTTCTACAAGTTATGGTAGTGGATGTACGAAAAGTCCAACTAAAAAACATGAACACATTGACGATGAAAAACACTGTGTTTTTTGTGGTTTAGCTTCTTATGGAAGTGGATGTATGCATAGCCCAACAAAAAAACATTATCATGGTTCTGGTGGAAATAAATGCCGCTGGTGTGGAAGTTTATCAACTGGTTCAGGTTGTATGCATAGCCCTACAAAAATACATGAAAGATAAAATACCTTTTGTTCCGCTTAAGGAAATTGCCACAATAAATCAAGGACTCTCTGTAAGGTCTAAAATATGGAAATCTTCTACAAGAGAGGAAATAGAAGACTTATATGGACTACAGAAGAATGATGTTGTCATTCTTAGAAAGATGTACTCTAATGGCAAGAAAATTGCAGCACTTGTTGAAGACACAAAAATTGTGGTAGTTCCAAGCGGTGCTTCTTTGATTATTCGACCTGACACAACTATGATTTTTCCACTTTATCTAAAAGCATTTTTGGAATTCCTGCCATCTGATAAAGTTATTAAAGAATTAAAACTCACAAGTAAGAAACATCTTTTATCAAAAGGAAGTCTATCTAAACTTCTTGTACCGTTGCCACCTGTAACAGAACAGATTGCACTTTCTGATAAATACGATAAGGTAAAAACTGTAGATTTCTACCATCGTTATGCAAATCCGATTATTGAACAATATCATTCGCTTATGAAATTCTTGTGGAGTTGTTACCAAACAGACAAAAAGAATATAATGAGTTAGAAATGCAGAGACTTTTATGGCTAGATGATTATAGAAATCCCAAAGATTATCTTATCCGAGATTATGAAATCACCTGGGTTAAAACATTTGAAGAATTTTGTGCTCATCTTGAAAACAATGGATTACCGGATATTGTTTGTTTTGACCATGACCTGGGTACAGAAAAATCTGGATATGATTGTGCTAAATATCTTGTAAATTATTGTCAGCAGCACAATATCGATATTCCTCAATATGATATACAAAGTACAAATGTAGTTGGAAAAGAAAACATAAGAAGCCTTATGGAAAACTGGCATAGAATATTTATCAGTAAATCCTAGATTTCTGCCAATTTTGCCATCTCACGAATTTTATCTTTCCAGCGTTGAACAAAGTCTAAAGGTTCAATAGGCTTAGCATCCGGACCACAGGATAAAATCCATTCGAGAATCTTATCGTCCTGACTTGAGGTGAAAGTAAGCGTTGTTTTATTTTTAGATACTTCTAATACCTGGTCTTCTGCCCATTTATTTTCACTAATCCAAATCTGCGTATTTCCATAAAACTCAATTTTATATTTTACTGGTTCTTTGAAAGTATAGGCTCCGAATTTGCTAAAACCATGTTTAAGTGAAAATTCATAATCTGCTGGTAAATCAAAACTTTCGTTATTTTTCAGGCGGATTTCTTCCATACGTCTAAGGACAAAAAGGCGGTCATCCTGTTTTTCTTCATCATAGCCGTAAAGATAACAGGTGCCATTATCGAGTAAAAGCTGATACGGTCTAACGACACGATTTTTTCTTTCATCACCATGCCAGCGACCTGTGTAATAAAACTGAATCTTGAGATTTTGAGTCATATAATCAAAAATCTTTGAAAACTTTTTCTGATCTTCTTTGTTATATTCGGGCTTGGGTGGAACTGCAATGCGAGAAAAATCTTCAATTGGCATTTCGGCTAGTTCTTCAATTTTATCAATAACACTTTTATACAAGGGAGTATTCTGGTATTGCTCCAAAAGTGATTTCATAATTCCAAGTGAACCATAATCCAATAATGAGTCACTTTTGATATGCTTTGCAGATTTCCAGTTTTTATTCATTTTAAAAGTAAGTTTGTGCTTATCAAAAGTAATAATCTTTTCGCCTTCATCTCCAATTTTAGAAAGCTCGCGGCCAAGAGTTGCTGAACTACCAATACCTTCTTTTTGAAGAGTTGTTTTATTTATAATTTCGTTCTTGGCTTCTGCCTTTTGAATGAGACGGATGATTTTATTTATACGGTCATTGCGTTCTCTGCTTACTGAATCGTCATAATACATGATAAATACCTCTTTTTATTAAGAAGATAGTTTCATTGCAGCAAAAAAATCATGCATACCAAAATGAGTATCATTCATATATTTTAATAAAATTTCTTTATTCAAGGATATAAAAGATTGAACAGATTTCAACTCATCAGATGAAATTCTTAATGAATTATCTTTTGCTAAAATTGAAGGTCTATCTTCTACCGAGATAGGAATCAAATCGCTTTTTTTTGTGAGTGTATCAGAAGTGTTATTTTGAAACATGATCCTAGACTTATGTTCGCTATTTTCATCTATCCATAAATTTACAGGAAGTTTTGTATCAACCTTCCGAAGCATAGTCAGTTCAATTGCCGAAAACATAATTGCACTCATATCGATTCCATTACTAAAAGGTTACTTTTATAGTCTGAAATATTTATTAAAAAAAATCAACTCCGTATCATCAATGATATAGATTTTCATGCTATAATAATTATAGAAAGAATAAAGGGGGAAATTATGATTCCATTATTATCTGAAGGATTTGCAGCTTTTCACATTGAAAACTTTCTTACAATGACTGATGTTTATTGCGGTCTATATGATGAAGAATATACAACCGAAGAGGCTAAGTATCCAGTACGTGTAAAATGGGCTTTCGCAGTTCAATTTTGTAATGATTTAAGTAAGAAACATAATTTAGAACCCTGTTATTATTTAAATGGCGAACCTGTTTCTGCAACAAATTTTGATATTACAGGAAAAGACTTTGAATGCAGATATGAAAATAATGGCTGGAGACTTCCGACTAAAGAAGAAGCAAGACTGCCCATCTTTGAATTATATGGAGATATGATTCAAAGAGAAGGCTGGGAATGGACTAACGACGATGGTGAATGGCTTACCGGTGAAAGCAAAATAATAGTACGTGCAAGTGATGATTCTGATTTGGAAAAAGGTATTTGTAAACTAGAGCAAACTAATTCTGATCCTGAAGAAAAAAGAGGTTTCCGTTTATGCAGAGGAATTAAGGATGCTCAATTTGCAGGAGGATATTCTCCTATTGTTAATAAAAAACTTACACCGGAAGATGAGGAAATTTATGGCAGAAAAATGCATAGATAATTTTATAAACAAATTAAGGGATTGTGATTTTTCTTTTACACAACCTGTTGAAAACATATATTCCAGAAATGTTGAAGGAAATGTAAATACCTTTAATAATCTGAGGTTATATTTAAATAAAATGAAAGATATAAAGCCAAAGTATCTCTTGATTGGAGAAGCACCTGGATATAACGGCTGTAGATGGAGTGGAATACCATTTGTTTCGGAACGTATCTTACGGGACAATAATTTCTTTGGACTTGAAAATGGATATAAAGTTAGAAATGACAATAAACCACAGTCTGAAGCTTCTGCAACAATTGTGTGGAACTGTTTAAATGAAATTGGAATCTTTCCTCTTATTTGGAATGCATTTCCTTTCCACCCATATCAAAAAGACAAGACTAAATCCAATAGGACTCCAAACAAAGAAGAATTAGTTTTTGGGAAAGAGGTACTAAAAGCTATTTTGCAATTGTTTAATATTGAACCAACAAATGTAATTGCTGTTGGGAAAAAAGCAAAAGAAAGTCTTGAAACATTTCCAGAATTTGAAACCATAAAATGTATAAGACATCCTGCAAATGGCGGAAAAGCTGATTTTGTAAAAGGACTAAAAACTTATTTGGTATAGGTAAACAATATGGATAAATTAGTAAAGAAAGAAGTTTTGACAGTTTATATTTCTCAATTTGCAATGATTATTGTTGCACTTTTTTGCTGTTTGGTGCCTTTATTTTCTGATTCGCTGTATCTGACTGGCTGGAAAGCAATTTCTGGATTATGCATATTAGCAAGTATTTTTGTTATAAATATTGTTTATATGACTACACAATTCCAAGGAAAGAAAAGCCTTCTTCCTGGAAAAATTGCACTTGAATGTATGGGCGAAATGTTTTTCAGAATCGACGAAAACTGCAATAAAGGCCTATTTTCAAAAGAAGATACAGAGAAATGTAAACAGAGATATAATAACACATTAAAATGGCTCGGAAGATTTAATTCTTTTGCAGTACCTTTAATGATTATTGATTGTACTGTAATTGGATTATCAATAATCGGAATCATTATTTTACAGATTTCGAAACATCAGTTTTTATTTTGTTCTCTTTATGGAGTTGCCGGATTCTTTATTGTAATGCAAACAGCTTGTCTGTTTATTTCTTCAAGATTTTTATGGAAAGCTGTATATGCCTGGATTGAGAGATTAAGAAATATAAAATGAGAAAATACAAAGGAGCTGGAATCGCTCTGTTTCAAAAACAAGATAATGACTATGCAATTCTTTTAGGGAAACGGACTATAAAACCGAATAAAGGCAAATGGTCTATTCCTGGCGGCGGATTTGAAAAAACTGATAATTCATTATTTGAAACTGCTATTAGAGAATTACGAGAAGAAACAGGAATTAACTTATCTAATTCGGTAAATGAAAAAAAAGCAATCATCTGTAGTTTTCAATATCCATGCTTCGAATGGAAAACTTTTATGTTTGAAGTTGATTCTGATTTTCATGTACCAGAAAGATTTTGCTATGAGTTTTCTGAAATGAGATTTATTTCATTAAAAGAGATTCATCAATATGAATTGGCTTTTGGAGTAAGGAAAGAAATTAGAAGATTCTTAAAGAATAAAACTATTTCTTATAATTAATTTTCATAACACCATTTTAGACATTTCAATAGCATGTTTTTTCCATTCTTTCACAAGCCATTCCGGTTCAAGAGGTTTTGCGTTACAGCCATTAGATAAAACCCAAGCTTTGATTTTTAGAAATTGTGTAGAATCAAACTCAATTATTGTTTTGTTTTCTTCATCTTTAATAATTTGGTTTTCAGCCCATTTGCGTTCTTTAACAACCATTTGAGCTTCACGATAGAATTCAATTTTGTAGTGTTCTGATTTTTGTTTGAAAACTGCTCCAAAGTTACCGTCAACAAGACGATTACTAAATTCAAAATCATCTGGTAATTCAAAGGTTTCATCTGTTACGACTGTATTTCGCATACGAACTAAAGAAAAGATTCTTTCTGCGTTACGAAGTTCATCAAAACCGAAAAGATAACAAACACCATCATCAAGAACAAGTTGATAAGGTCTTAACTTTCGCTGTTCAGTCTGTTTGCCCCAGCGGTCTGTGTAATCAAATTGTAAAATATGATTTTTATTTAGTGCATCCTGAATTGCATTCCAGATATTCTGATCTACTGTTGTTTCTACCGTTGGCGCTACTGTGATACGATTAAGAAGCTCTGCATTTTTACCGTTCATTGCAGAAGATGAAAGTAAATCCAATACGGAACAGGCATCTTCATACACTGGTGTATTTTTGTAATGAGATAACAAGACTTTTGCAGAAAGTAAAACACGAAGATCATTTTCAGAAAGATAGTTCTGCAAAGTTGGTTCAAACGGTTCTGTATAATAGTAGCCTTTCTGTACGTAGTCATATTCAATCGGCGCATACATTCTATCGCGCATATAATCTAAGTCACGGCTGATTGTTGCTATTCCTGATTCCAGGTCAAATGCAAGCTGCTTTGTATTAGGATAACAACCGCTTTTAATTTTGCGGTGAATATATGAAATGCGTTCTAACATACGATATGTAATCTTTGTCTGTGTGTTCATAGCTTTATTATAACACGAAAGTCTATCGTAATGTGAGAGAGTGAAAAAAAAATTACTCTATCGTTTAATGAGAGTTTGAATAATATATATTATAATAAAAATATAACAGGAGGATTTGCTATGGGAGCAAAAGAAATCGTTTATTACGAAACAACAAAAACTTACGAAGGAGTTCCAAAGGGGCTTAGATTTAAGGTTGTATTGGACAATTCTAAGCATATTGATTTATGCATTAAAGAAGGCCTTTCAGAAGAAACTGGACTTCCAATTTCGAAACTTTCATCCCTTGGAAATTTTGGTGTTCAAGAGGCTGATTAATTTATGAACGCAGAAGTAATATTAAGAACTCTTAGTAATACTGATGTACGGATAGCAGAAATATATGATAAAAGAGCCAATAACCTTGATTATGTTATTATGTATTTCTGCTACACTTCGGAAAATCGTCAGCAAATAGAAAAACAAATCAAAGAGTATAGAAATAATAAAGAAACTTGTTTAATTGCGTGTATTAAACCTGTCAATGATATTTTCTTTGATTCTGAGAAAATAACATCTTTATTTGATGTACATCTTAATGCTGCATCTGATTCTGATTTTGAAGATTTAATTGATTATTGTATTTCGACAGAAGATGCTGTTGTTTATTGTGAAATGAATGATTTTAAATCACAGAATGGAACAGAAATTATTGTTTCTGCAGCTCAGAATAAATCGATAGAAAAATTAATAGAAAATATTAAAACCAAAACAGAAGAAAAATATCCAAAGGTTGTTGTTTCTCTTATGACCAATGGACGAGAATTACAGATTTCGGAAGTAAAATCCATTACGGATTCTATAACAGGATATCTTACAGATGATGCACAATGTATGTTGAATACCTGTGAATGCATGGAAAAAATAAAGAAAGATGAAATTAAAGTAACTTTAATTTTCTTTGAAAAGAAAACACAAGATTAAAAACAATGGTATAATAACTTTTATGATTAATGAATATGGAAATTACATATCTGATGGCCCTGACTATAAATATGAAGATGGCATAATGAATTATGATCTTTTCAAAAATGAGAAAATAAAAATATTATGGATTCTTCGGGAAACACATGGAAAGTTCAACCCTAAAAAATGGTGGGGAGATAAGGATTATTTAGAAAAGAAAATCGAACCATTTGATAGTAAAGATAAAAAAGGTTCCAAAAAAGATACCTGGGAACCTGTTGCCAAGATTTGTTACAAAATATTAAACAATAAAGAAACAAAAAATGAATATGAATTAGCCTCTGCTTTAGAAAGAATTGCAATCATTAATTTAAAGAAAACGTCTGGCGGAAGTAAAATTACAAAGAAATTTGCAGTAGCTCTTAAAAAGCAAGAAAATAGAGAGATCTTTATTACTCAAATAAAAAAAATGAAACCAGATGTAATAATTTGTGGGAATACTCTAAATAAAATTAAAACAAGCGAAATAAATTTTCGCGAAGTAAAAGGAATACCTTTTTCAAGTAAAGCTATGAAAAAGAATCATTATTTTTGTTTTAAAAATGTTGTCTTTATAAATATTTATCATCCCTCTAATACATCAATAAAAGAAGAAGAATATATTGATACAGCTGTTGAAGCATATCAATATTGGATGAATAACAAAGATACAGAAAACTGGCCAGTCTTTGATTGGCAATAATCAGATTGGTGAGGTAAAGAAAAATGATGCCGATTGGAAGTGAAGTTATTTATTCTGGGGAACAATGGATAAACGCTGTAAGAGGAACTCAACCTGTATGGGGCTTGCAAAAATCTAAAGCAAATGATGAATTGAATAATTCTGATACAATTACAACCAACAATTCTTTGAAAAAGAATTTTGCTGAATATTTGAAAGAAGCTGAGAATAAATTATAATTTTTTATACTCTCTCACTTGCTGATAGACTATCTGTGCAACAATGAATGCATAGATAGTTTTTTTTGTGAGGTGAAATTATGAGTACAATTATTTTATTGATAGGCATATTAATTCTGGCAGTATTAAATATCTTCGTTTACAGAAGAATTAATAGAAATGCAGAAGTATATGCACGCTGGTATTTACAAGATTTCCTTCATTTAAGTTGGACTGTTGATAAACTTGTAAATGAAAATAAAATGTCAAAATCAGATGCAGAAATACAGAAAAATAAATATTTGGACAGAAATGTAAATAAAAACCTTTTAATTTCTAAATATACTGATTTGTTTGCCTGGATTTTGATGGCACTGGTTACATTAATTATTATTACATTTTCACTTCTGAAGCATTATTTATTTTTTACAAAAGTCTTTATTTATTTTGAAATTGCTATAGCTATATTAATATATTTTGAAATTGCTATAGCTATATTAATACTTGTTGCATATATTTCAACTGTACTTACTTTACATAGGTTGGGATTAAAAGAAGTTAAAGGAAACAATAAGAAAAATAGAAAATCAGAAACTACTGAACAAAATGATTTTTATCCAATATGTGTTGACGAATTAATGATAGAACTTGGTTTAGGACTGGTTGATAATAAAGATAACCTTAATAAAATTATAGAAACAATATCTTTAATACGAAAAGAAGTTCCTGAGTTACCTAAAGTACGAATCTGTGATAATTCAAGTCTTGAAAAATTTGATTACAAGCTGAATTGCAAAGGTGAAGAAATTATTACCCGAACATTTTCAAATGATCTTACAGAAGAGTATATTGAACAAATAAAAACGGATATTGTTAAAGTTTATAATGAAAAATTAAAAAATAATAAACAGTCTATCACGTAATGATAGAGAGAAATTTTATAATAAAGGATGAGATACGAAAATGACTTATTACGCAATAGATTTTGAAACAGCAAATGATTACCCGAACAGCGCATGCTCTGTAGGAGTTGTTAGATTTGTTGATGGAATTGAACAAGATAGCGTTTATTCACTTATAAAACCTGCAAAAATGTATTTTAAGCCGGAGTTTATAGACATTCATCATATTAGTTACGGTGATGTTCGTAATGAACCACAATTTCCAGAAGTTTGGCAGACTATAGTTGAGCCATTTGTAGGAAACGGAAAAACAGAACCTATTTATTTTGTAGCACATAATGCAAAATTTGATATGGGAGTATTAAAAGCTTGCTTCGATTATTATGGAATGCCGGCTCCGAATATTGAGTATGCCTGTACATTACGAATTGCCCGAAAAGTATGGAAAGACTTTGAGCGACATAAATTAACATTCTTAGCTGATAAGTTTGGAATTGAATATGATGCTCATAATGCTTTGGATGATGCTCGTACTTGTGGAAAGATTTTTACTTTAGCGGCAGACGAAAGTAATACAAGTTTAGAAGATTTATTTTCAAATAATATTTTTTGTCATTTTACATCTAAGGAGTAGGATTTATGACCGGAGCAATTATAGGAGATATCGTTGGATCTCGTTTTGAATACCACAATATTCATACAAAAAGATTCTGTTTCTTTACGCCTAGCTGCCATATTACTGATGACAGTATTCTTACTATGGCTGTAGCAAAAGCTTTGCTTATAAGTAAAGAAGATTACTCAGATTTGAAAGATAATACTGTTTCTTGTTTAAGAGAGTTTGGAAGAACTAGATTTGCAGCTTACGGAAAACTATTTTCCCAGTGGCTATATTCAGAAAATCCGGAACCTTATAACAGTTTTGGAAACGGAGCTGGAATGAGAATTAGTCCTGTAGGATTATTTGCAAAAGACTTAAATGAATGTAAAGTTCTGGCCCGAACTATAACTGCAGTAACTCATAATCATCCTGAAGGAATAAAAGGCGGCGAAGCAATAGCTGTTTGTGTATTCCTTGCACGAATAGGAAAATCAAGGGATGAAATCCGTGATTTTGTAAATCGGAATTATTACAAATTAAATTTTTCTCTGCAAGATTTATATAAAGGTTATCAGTGGTCTTCAACTTGTCAGGATTCCGTACCGCAGGCGATAGAATGTTTTCTCGAATCTACATCTTTTACGGATGCAATAAGAAATGCCATTAGTATTGGCGGCGACAGTGATACAATAGCTGCAATGACCGGAGCAATTGCAGAAGCTTTTTATGGAATTCCTAAATACTTACAAAGAATTGCAAAGTGGTATTGTCCAAGAGGAATGTTTAAATATGTAACAGCAATTTATAAGAGGCTCGAAAATGAAGATAGATATTAGATTTGATGAAAACATGAATAGATCAAAATATTTTGTTACTAAGAAGAAACCTAACAAAAAGACTGAAATATTTGAAATAAGAACTGAAGATACAAAACAATTAGATTTCGTAATTATCTCTTATGCTTATTCAATTGAAAATGCCGATTGTATTAAAAAATTAGTAAATGATTACCAGAGAGAAAGTAAATGTTTTATTATTGGAAATACCAACAATTATGAAGAACTATTTATGAAAGATATGATTTCCCATAAAGAAGAAAAAGATTTAAGTGAAATTGAACAATTGTGTGATCTATCTTGGCGTGATTGTATTTATTGTAAAGCTGCAATAGAAACTATTTTAGCAATCAAAGAAACAAGAATCAGTAATGATAGTGTTGGAAAATGGTTTAAGAATAAAAAAGATATTTCATGTATAGATAGTATAACTGCTAGAAATAGTGAAGAAATTATAAAAGAAATAGATAGAATGGCTTCAAAATTTACGAATCTTAAATATATTAGACCTGAAATATGGAAACAATTTAATAAAAAGAAAACTTTAAGAGTCGCTGTATTTTCAAATCAAAATGATTTAACATTATATGAAACAGAAAGACTATTTCTCGCATTTAAGAAAATGTATCCGAACCTGAAAACTATAATTCCAAATTTTATTCATAACTGGCCAAGCATTGAAAACGGAACTATGGAAACATACTGGATGTAGTATAACAGGGAGAAAATATTTATGAATCCATATACAAAATTGTATTCAGAACTATGGCAAAAGAAACTCGAAAGCTATTCAGAAAATCTAGATTTAATTGAAAGCGAAACATATAAAAAATTAGATAATCATCTTTATAACTGGAATCTGAATATGGATTTATCCGATGAAATAACAATTTCTATGAAATGCTATAAAGTTGAAAATCAAATATATTATATTTTCCTATTCAATGGAAATGCAGATTATAAATTTCTTTATAATGATACATTGGAAAAAGTTGCATTGTTATTTGAAATAGTTTTACAGAACTTCAATCAGGACAATGAAGAAATAAATAAAATTATAAAGCCTGAACTGTTAAAAGAAAATACAGAAAATATTGAAAATGAAATAGTTAAGACTTTTGTTCAAAATCAAATGAACGGTTCCAAATATGAATGGAAAATTAAAGACAATACATTACTGGTTAAATTAAAATCTCAAAGAATACTAGAAGTTCCTCTCAATACTTTAGTTATTAAGGCTTACGAAAAAGACTACAAAACTTCAAATTTCATAGACATTATTACCAAAACTGATGAACAGTTGGACAAGATCCCTTTTTCTGTGAATATTGATAATTACATAAGTCATTGGGAATAGTGATTTCCCCCCGTGCCCCCAGGTGTTTCGCGCCGAGTATAAAGTGTAGTGACCGCAGGTTCAAAGTTTTTTGAAAGACATTTGATTCTTCAAGAATCTTTGAAAAATGTGTAGTTTACTACACTTTGAAAGGCTTTCTGTAGTGAAAGTGAAGTTTATATTATGAGATATAGAAAAGTATAGAGTTATATTTATTAGTATGGATTGCAGATATATTTTATATTTTTCTAGCACTACACATTTTTAAAAGAATTAAAATAATTTTTATATGAAGTATAGATAAGTTAAAAACTACGTGAAGTTTTACAATGTGTAGTTTTAATTTTGTTTGTTCTGGATTAAACTTTTTTGACCGCTGCGCGCGCTCCCCCCTAGTTTTTAGAAATCAACGTGCCGTCGCGAAGCGACGGCTGGGAACAATCAGTTCGGAGCGAAGACTGCTTTTTCAAATCCAAGCGTCTGCGAAGCAGTCGCAAACTTTTGAAAGCTGTCTGAGCGGAGCTTTTTGGAAGATGATGTTTTATCCTGGACGAATCAATTTGTCCGAAGGACTTCATCGAAGCATTTTCATTTTGTAAGAGGCATACGGAAGGAGCAGTCTTGCTCAATTTCAAGTGGCCGCGTAGCGGGCACAAGCTTATGGCAAGTCTGCGACTGGAGCTGGAAGAATCATCGGTCAGCTGAGCGGCGGGAGCGCACGGACGCGCGACCAGAGCGACCTGCGTAAGAGGCACATTCATTTTGGAAGGAGAAATACAACGGCGGAGATGGCGGCAACAAGGACGTTGCCGCCTTGCCGATTGAGCGCAGGGCTTGTCCCTGTGCGATTGAGGCAATACTTCACATACGAAAGAATATCCCCACAGCCGCCACTTGTAGAACCAATTGAGCATCTAAAAAAGCGGGACAACTGCAATGTTGAGTAAAAGGGTGCCCCCTGTCCCCCCCTAAGCTAGAATAGCATTCATTATTTTTTGGGAGGGGGTAAGAGGGGGTTCTTAGGGGGGGAAAGGGGGAACACTTTTGCGTGCCCGCTTTTTTAGTTGCGACACGAACTAGAGGCACTTACATTTTCACGACCAATAATTAAGAACTAGAGGAACTGGCGGCGTGCAACCAGCGTCACTCTACAACGATTGCTTCTCGCGGAAACAGGCAGATGCACAAAGCGGAGGGTCCGCGAAGCGGTACCGTAGCGACTGCAGCTGACTGTGCTTTCATTGCTTTCCTGCGAGCTTGAACAAAGGCCACCTTGCGAGCCCGCTAGTAAATGCAAACAGTGTGTGAACGAATGAAGCGTAACGAAGTGAAGCTGAATGAGTGAACACTCTGTTTGCTACCTTTTTGGAAGATGGAGCTTTTAGAACTAAGAGGTCTGTAGAGAGCGGAAGCGGTACGAAGTACGGCTGGAGCGAACGGCAATAAACACACCCTTTTTCCAGGAACTATGATATAATTATTTTATTATGAAAATTGAACACGTTGCTCTGTATGTACACGATTTAGAAAAAGCAAAAGAGTTTTTTGTAACTTACCTTAACGGAAAAGCCAACGACGGCTACCACAACCCAAAGACAGATTTTAGATCTTACTTCATAACTTTTGAAGACGGAGCACGTCTTGAAATAATGACTCGTCCAGAACTTGTAGAACAAGTGAAGAACCCATATAGAACAGGCTATGCACATTTAGCATTTAGCGTTGGAAGCAAACAAGCTGTTGATGAATTGACTGCTAAGCTTGATGAAGCCGGATATTCTGTTTCCAGTGGTCCGCGCACAACTGGCGATGGATATTACGAAAGCAGCATTGTAGCTTTTGAAGAAAACTTAATCGAGATTACTGAATAACAGATTCTACACCCTTATGAGAACGCCGGATTTTTTCACGGATAAGTAGTCCGTACGTCAAAAAATTCCGGATTTTTTACTGACCAAGAATCAATACATAAATCGTCATAAAAATCGTCATAAAACACTATATGACTAAGAATTAAATAAACTAATTTAGTTGAAAATCTTACAATTTGCCTATATAATTAAATTATTGATACAGTGATAACGACAATCCACAGGGTACGATTCTTCGTTCTGAAAATCCGTATGTCGTTGGTTCGATCCCAACCTGTGGCAGGTCAAAAAACTTCTGACTTACGTCAGAAGTTTTTTTATGTCCTATCTCCCGTACTAGCCCCCCTTTTTAACTATCTTACATTCAAATTTCATATTTTGTTGAGTTGATTCAAACAGATAATTTACAAATTCCATAAACAGAGAGCCGCACACGTAATAACATTTTTTAACTTCTTTACCCCATCTTACAGCTTAACAGGAACTTCAGCTTAATGCTTTTTTAGACATCAGTTTTTTCCCTTTTCCTTTAAATTGTTGCAGCGTATTCTTTTTTTCACCATCCACTCAAGTATTTTTACGCACGGAATCCGTTCAGTTTTGCCGTCCTGAACAAAAACATATTGAAATCTCTTTAAAAACAAAAGTGCGCTTTTTACAACGCAGTCAAATCAGATTAATTTTAGGTTTCATATATAAGAGAAAGATAAAATTTTTTTTTACTTTCCATGGTATAATACGTATTATGAAAACTGAAAATAAATCAAAACAAAAAGAAAACCACACTAAACCATTAAGACTTTTTAAAATTGAACAGGCTATTCAAAACCTTTCATATCCAAATGTTGAAAGACTTCAGAAGGAACTGGAAGTTTCCCGTCGGACAATCCTGCGAGATATAGATGAACTTAAAATTTATTACAACGCACCGATTGAATATGATCGCATAAAAAAAGGCTATTATTACAGTGATAATACATATTTTGTTAGGAACATGCTTTTGACAGAGAGTGAAGTTTTTGCGGTTACAGGCATTCTTCCGCTTATGGAGCGTTACAATAATACTCCGCTGAAAAACACAATCACAAAAGTTTATGAAACTCTGTCACAAATGCTTCCAAATCAAGTTGAGGTTCAGTCCAGTTTTATGAATGACGTAGAATTTATCGCTGATCCGATTCCCGTTATTCCTGAAGAAATCTTTTACTCCGTTTTCAAAGCAACAAAACTTCATAATATAATGAAATTTGATTACCGCTCGATCAGTGCAACAGATTATAAACCCCATGAGCTTTATCCATATAAAATTTATAATCAAAAAGGAGACTGGTACATTCTGGGATTTGTTCCAAACCACGAAAGCTTTGCAACCTTTACACTAGCCCGCATGAAAAATATAGAACTTGGAGATGTATTCAAACCAGATCCGGACTATAAAAACAAAATTCACATAGACCCGAACTTTGGTATTTGGAACAACAATTCAAAGCCGCAGAATATTGAACTGCTTTTTGACAAATCAATAAACACTTACATTCTTGAAAGAACCTGGCATAAAAATCAGCAATGCATGCAGAACAAAGACGGTTCGGTTTACTTGAGCTTTGAGTCTAACCAGATTCAGGAGACTTTGTACTGGGTACTTCACTTTGGAGCAGCCGTTACTGTTATAAACCCTCCGGAACTGAAAGAACTTTATGAAGCTGAAGTTAGAAAAATGGCCGAAAAATTAAAAAAATAAAAAAATTATTTGCCTGAATAACGGAGCCTGCCGTTCAGGCAATTTCACAACATTTTAATAAAAAAAAACGCAAGTAATACATATTCTTATTTTTTTTTCTTGAGCAAATGCATTTTTTTTCATTTTTCATCGTTATATAAAGCAGACGGTTTTATTATTTTTTATGCGAGCTAACGCCGGCAGCGCTCTTTTTTGGTGATTTTTTCTTTACCGTCTGGAAATCTTAAAAAATTTTTCTTTTTTGGAGGAAAAATGAAATCATTATTAAAAAATGTACAGGTATTAAATTTTGAAGACCTGCTCAAAGTTAACGGTGGCTACAGTGGATCAAGCGGAGGAGGAAGTCCAAAAGGCAGTTCACGCAGCTATTCTCAAGGAGGCTCAGGCTCTCCAATGAACACAAGCATTGCCGCAAGTTCCAGCTCGTACTCAGGAAGCTCAGGAGGCGGAAGCACACCTGCTTCAAGCAGCCACAATCCATCAAGTTCATGCTATTCGTCAACAAGCGGTTCTATAAACCCGAATACAACAAGGATTACATACCCAGCTGATGGAATAGGATACAGTTCTTCTTCAGGTTTTTTTAACATTCCGGAACCAGTTCCGACAAGATCAAATCAAAGAGATTTTTCAGGTCTTTCCTATGCCCTTTCAAGCTGCGGAATTCTGAGTTCTTTCGGAGAAACAGCATGTACGGCAACTTCCCTTTTGAACGAAATTTCAGAACTCTATACAATGGAATATGGAGTTCAGCTTTCTGATAAAGAAATGCAAGATGCAATGGAAGCTGCCATAAAAGCCGGCGGAGTTAATAGATATGATGCAACTGTACTTTGCTGGGAAATCGCTGCAAACGCAATGGCAAACTCAATGGGGATTCCCGGCAGATTCCAGTATGAATATAACTCAACAGGAAGTGATATTACAGTTTATGGTATAGATAAAAATAATAATGGTATATGTGATCATTTTGTAAACTCTATAGGTGATGGCAAATACTATGATCCATGGAACGGAACAACCGGAGATATCTCCGAATTTTACGCAAATGGATGGAGTGTACAAACCAGAGTGCTGACACATAAAAACTAACCATTCATAAATAAGGGAAGGTCCAGAAAGTTAAACCAGATGCATAAATTGACATTTTTGAAATAAACATGCAAACTGTGCATTGTAAATTCAAAAAGATCGTACACCGCATTTCTTACTTACTGGATCCCCCGCTTAATTAATGACTATGTACGGAGAAAGTGTTGATATGCAAAATGTGATGGTTGTGTTTCGACTGCTCAACAGCCAAGCTTGTCGACTCGTAAGAGCACGAAGTAACCACCACAGGCATAATGTATGAATGGTCATTTCGATAAGCCCTTCGACAGGCTCAGGGACCACCCTTCGACAGGCTCAGGGACCGCATCGAAACTATTTTTTTGAAAGAGCTTAATTAATAAAAAAAAGAGAGGAATTATTATGAAAAAACTACTCACATTCTTGGCAATCACCGCAATTTCGCTTACAGTTCTTACAGCCTATCCATGGCCTGCAAGTCTTCTTGAAGAAAAAGAAGTACCTCCGCCACCAGCGGAAGAACCAGAAAAACCACTTTATACGATTAAAGATCCTGTAAAAATCAAAAAAGGTAAGCGACAAGCTTTTAATGAACTTTCATACATTATTCCGTCAGACAAAATTATTCTAGCCAATAAAATTGTAAAACCACAAGAAGAATTTTATAACTACATTACAGATATTTATTACGCACTTTTTTCCAACTATCCGACAATCAAATTCAAAGACAAAATGATACAAGACATAAAGAACTGCTTATACCCTCTTGAGTTCAATGCATTATGGAGATACCCAGCAAAAAACTACGAATACAAAATTGATGAAAAGCACAGCCTTGAATTCAGATTCAGCTTTAGCGTGTTGGACGGTAACAGAGCTGACGAACAGCAATATGGAGGTGAGTACAATATCATTCTTGCCACCGATAAAAATGTATATACCTTAAGACTGATTCCTTCGTACCATCTTAAAGATTTTGCAGAACAGCTTTCGGACTACATATATTTTGATGAAAACGGAAATATGGGGCCAAACTACTATTGGGTGAACGACAAAAGTTCAATGAAAGAACTTACAGAAAAATTCATGAACAAAGATTCTTCGCTTCCAAAAGAAATGATAGAATTCAGCAATGACTTTGAAAGATTTTTGGCATCCATAAAAATTACTGAATAACAAGTGTAGAAAAAAAACGAAATCCATGTCATAATTGGGGGGTCTATGAGATTTCGTTTTTTTATGTTGGTTTTATGTACACATTTGGTTTTGCTGGCTGTCTCCTGTAAATACGGCATTGATTCTGACAGTAGGAATGAAAACATTAGAAATTTTCTAATATTTGAAACACTTGCGGACAAAAGCCAGGCATATTCAGTTCCCGTATACAAGCCGGAACAGCATCAACTGCTTGCAGAAAAGAAATCTCAGAAATATCTTGTACTAATGTACCTTGCCGGAGACTTTGATCGAAGTATAGAAGAAGCTCTCATAAACAATATATCAACAGCAGCAAACGCCCTCGCAGAAAATCCTTACTCTTCGAACATAAAAACAGTGGTACTTTTTGACGGAAGGACATCAGGTACAAAATTTTGGTACGATTACGACAACGGAATAAGTACAAAGGGTTCCTTTCTGCTGGAAATAAAAGCAAATTCCACCTGTACTAAAAACACCCCGCTGATCGAATACACTACGGATGTTTCTTCAAAGGCAGACTTTATGCAGTCAGAAATAAATTCCGGCTCCTACATTACACTTCAGAACTTCTTAAGTTGGGCGGAATCCGAATATAATTCCGATCAGTCATATTCCACAATAGTTGTTGTAGGCTCTCACGGTTCAGGAAGTTACGGTACAAAAAAAACAGCAAATTTGAATTCAATGTGTCCGGATTATAATTCCGGTACTTTTATATACACTAATGAAATTTCTCTTGCACTAAAAAATGCAGGGTACGGAGCTGAAAAGAAAATTGACCTGCTTATATATGACGTATGCCTCTGCGGAACAATTGAAGACGCATACGAAGTAAAAGATTATGCAAACGGCTTTATTGCATCTGCAAACGAAACTCCAATAGCGGGTATAAATTACGATGTACTTTTTAAATCCTTAACGCCTCAAACATCTTTATTGCAGACAGGAAGGAACATCTGCTCCGCTTTTGCCCAAACTTATAGAACTCATGGAACAACAATAAGAACCATAGTTTTTTCTGATCTTACAAACATGGAACAGCTTGCAAGATCCACAAGCAGCCTGGCTGATTATGTGGTAGCAAATCCTAAGTACGCTTCGATTTTTGACGGAACGATCCACTACTATCTAAAAGTTCCTTCGACACTCAATTCTAATGACTGTCTATACTACCAGTGCACATATTGGATTAACATAAGAGACAGCTCAAAACAGGGGACAACTTTCTATTCTTTTGATTTCGGTTATCTTGCAGATAAAGTCTATGACTATGCGCAGGAACAGAATAATACAGAGCTTTGCCAGATTTGCAGCAACATAAAAGACGATCTTGAAAAAGCCATTGTCTGCTCATGGCGCGGTACAGGCTCTCCCGACTACCTTCCGGAAGGCTGCTACCCTTCGTTCAACAGCACTCGTAATTATTACGGGCTTTCTATCGTAGGCATAACCACAGGCTCAAACCGTCCGTACAGGGACTCTACATTCGCCTTTAACACAGATACGACATGGAATACCCTGCTTGAGATGCTTTACCCGTAACATTTGCTTGTACAGCCATCTCGTTACGTAAGCAGATCTGATTCCTGAAATTTCTTGCACAATCACGAAGCTGTCCGCCAAGTTCAACGGAAGGTCACATCGGCCCTGTCGAGATACTGTCATTGATTGATCCTTGGACGGTTAATGAGTTGTTACTGAGCTTATCGAAGTACTTGCCAAACTGACCGTTCTTACACTGACCTGATATACATCGAAAGACTCCGTAACCGCATGCTCATACACAGCACATTTTTCTTGTTGCCCCATCCCATCAAACTAATAATCAATATGGTCATTTTCTTTAAACTGTTCAGGGTATAAATCCTTTAAAAGATCACACCAGTTATTAGCACAGGAAGAAGAATAATATGCCTTATATGAAAAATCCGTAAAATTATAAGGCTGAAGATAAACGGAATTTTTCCCGGTTGTTGAAGCAGAATAATCATAAGCAACCCGAGCAGGTCCAGTAATTGTAATTCCGTTTATGATATATCCGTCCTCATCCTTACTGGAATAAATTCCCGGCTTTGAACCGTTCCCATTCCTCCATGAAGCAACAACAGCCTTTGACAGAAGTTTTCCAAGTTCATTACAATGATAATAAATTGAATTAATTCCTGTAGAGCCGTTAGTTTCACCGATCCTCGCTACTTTGTCAGCAAAATAACCAAGGTCAAACTGATAAAAAAATCCGCTGAAAATATTATACTTATCCGAACTTGTATAGATTATGTGCTCATAAATCGGCTTATAAAACATTGCATAATCGGTTAGAAAAAGACTCTTATCGTCGTCATAACGCAAAAAGCCATAATCAGAATTAGTAAGACATTCATAAAATGTATATTTACTGTCTATTATGTTTTCTGCAGAAGATGTTTTTGTATTTAAAAATCTTGTAGCAATGTCATTCACCCTGTCAGCAATATCATTGATCAATGAAAGATCAATGAATGAAAGTGAAGCAGTACCGTTTTCTACATATTTTTCTTGAGTGGTGTAATTTCGGTTTGCATATACGTTAACAGTTTCCGCACCTACACTATAAACAGTAGAAGATGATCTGAGGCTCTGAACAAAATAATTAAGGTCGATTCCTCCTGCAGGAACATCTGACGGAGACGCAATCAGAGCTTTTGCATAATCTTTATATTCAAAAGCATCTTCAAGGGAGCAGCTGTAACCAGAATCGATAACAAGCATTTCAATTTTATTGTCCGTAGAAAACCCAACAGAAGAAAGACCTGAGGCTATTTCCGATGCAGAAAGATAATTCCGACGTGCAGAATAGTCGCAGCATAATGCCCTGCTTTCCGGCGGAATATACGTGCCTGTTTCATCTCCAAAAGAGCCTCCTCCTACCCCCGCAATAAAAACGACAACTCTTTTTGAACCATCAGAATTATATTTTGAAATTCCCCATTTAAGGAATTTTTTGAAAACCTCACCTTTACCGGTATCAACTTCCTTTAAGTTAGAAAGCCAGTTGTCACCACTGGACATAACTTCGTCAGATAAATCAGTTGTAAAAGATTTATAATCAGAAACAAGCTGCGCAGTAGTTTTTTCGCCCGGCCATTTTATTTCAAAAAGGTATGTATTAGGCAGAAAATAAGATGAAGTATATTTTCCTGCGCTTGAATCAACTTCCAGACCGGCAGCAGCATTTTCGTTCTTGTTGTAACCGTCCCATAAACCTGCACACGTTATTTCCGAATATGCCTTTTTCGGCTTTCCGTCAATACGATAAACAGAAGAAAGTCCTCTTGCAATCTGTGCCATCTGTCTGAAATACAAATCGTTACGCAGATTATCACCGCTTATATAAAAAAGCAGCAGATACTCCTTGCTGTCAGCCTGCGTTAAATGGTCATACCAACCGGCAGGCTTTGCGGCAACTATATTTTCCACATTTATTACATCTTCATTTACAGGCGTAAAAGCAACGATATCATAAGAATCACTGGAACAAGCAGAAAAAAACGAGAATATAAAAATAAACAGAAAAAAGAAAAAAAGCTTCCTCATAGGCGCATTATACTATAAGTTCTTTTTTTTTGCGATAAATTTAATCAGTAAGGTTTACAAAAATATATCTTGAATATTCAGAAGTCAGATTATTTTTCTTCGCTCGCACATGAATTTTATAATCTCCTACGCTATAAGAAGGGAGGTAAATTTCCCATTTAAGATGAGAAATATTTATGCTTTCATCACCACTAAGCGTTGTATTTACAGCAGTACCTGCACCAAGGGAAATGTCAGTTGCCCCATTTGCACCGAATTCCACATTTACAGAATTAAAAATCTGATAATGAGCGTCGTTTACAACGAGAACGTAAAGTTTTTCAATGCTTGACTTTGATAGCTTCAGTTTATCACCCGAAACGGCAAGCTTTTCGTTATAATCCAGATTTCCACCGGCTGCTGCAGGCACACAAACTATAGTTGATTCAGCATAGGTATCTATTCCCGAATCACCGTAAACCGTAAGTGCAGAAGGATCTGTAGAACCACCTTCAAACCCTGCAAAAAGGCTAAGATTCCTAAAGTCATTGTATTCAGTTAAAGAAAAAGCGTCACCATCTATAGAATCCTTGTTCCAGCCGTTCCAGGAATAGAATGTGTTTGATCCGCCTGAAGAGACAAGCCTTCCGAGACTTGCAGTCTTTCCTTCAATTCCGTACGGACGATTTTTTAAATCAGCTGATTTTAAAATTGACGTTACCTTTGAATCTGCACTGTAATAAGTGGAATAAGCACAAGAAGAAAGATCCGTTATTTTTGAAGTAACATCTGTATATACCGCAGGAACAGCATTCATGTCATCGTCATCATAGAAAAGCCCGTTGTTTATTGTATATTTTATTTTGTACCTGTTGATTCCAAAAGCGGAACTGTCCCACGAAGAATATCCTGATGAAGCCCCTGAATAAATCTGCGGATAGACATAGGCAGAAGAACCTTCGCTATTAACAGCGCAAAGCCTTATAAGATAGAAAGACCCAAGAATAATACCGAACGAAACATAATCTGAATTCCGTGCAAGAGAACCTGTCACATCTCCTTTATCCTCTGCCCCAACCTGTTTAAAGAAGTCGTTTGAAATTTCCATATAAGATGCAGAAGATTTTAGATTTTCAGATGCAGAAGATTTTAGATTTTCCCATTTTGCATCATTCAAGCCCTGTAGATCCGAAACAGCAATGCCGGTCAAATCCGTAAATTCCAGCAATTCCAGCTTAAAATATTCCTCATTAACGGAATTGTCCTTCCAATCAAGACGAATATCATACTTTCCGGCATTTTCATCAGAAGGATCTTTGTAACCACAGATAAAATCCGACGGAGCTTCCGGTATGCTTGCAATTACATTAGGAATTTCCAGCATTTTTGAAATCTCCTGATTTGCAAGAACCATTATTGTATCAGTGTAATAATATTTTTTTCCGGTGGCATTATTCCTGAAACAGACGGTAAAATTGTAGACCTCTGGCGTTATTTCCGCTGTGAATACCGGCATGGACTGAAACGGCGGAAAGTTTTCCATGCTGTCAGGAACACCATATTTTCCGCTTGATTCGTCAGGATTTGAATACAGACAAGGAATTGCATAATTTAATATTTCTTTTACAGCGGTCTGATCAGGATTCTTTTTATAAATTCCTACATCACAGGCAAAATCCGAACCGCATGACCAGTCCAAAGTATAAAGCCCCAAATTTACCTTGCCCTTTACGATATCCTTACCGTAAAAAAGTTTTCCAGAAAGATAAAATTTTATCTCCCCGGAAGTTCTAAGATCCACTGTTGAATTTCCATACAATACGGATTTTTGAAGAACGACATCTTTATTCAAAACACCGTCTTTTGTTACATCTGTTCCTTTTTTTACAGCAACAAGATACAGATTATATGGCGCATTTACAAGATTAAGATTAAATGAACCGCAATCGTCCGTGCCATTTACAGAAGTAAGCTCTACGTTAAGAACAGCGGAATTGCCTGAATCCGTAGCAAAAAGTATGTCAGCACCAGACAAAGTGTTTTTTCCAAATAAATAAAAATCAAGCTGGCTTGCATAAAGACGGTCAGGTAGAATCGTGCGGCTTTCCGGCAATGCTGAATATGAAATCTGATTATTGTCGCTGTAAGCAAAAACCGAAAAACAGTTTATTTTACCGGACACGCCGGATGTTCCGCTGTAAGTACGAACTCCCGCATAGTTTACCCGTGAATAAATATATGAAATATAATCACTGTATACATTACCATCTTTTGAATCATTTTGACACGAAGGAAAGAGAGTTACTATGAGAACTACATAAAAATAAACAAGAATAGCTTTTACAAGTTTGTTCAAAAAAACCTCGTTAAAACTATTATAGCACATATAGACAATATTTTTAAATTAAAAAATCCCTGCAGCAGCATAAAAGTACAGCCACAGGGATTAACTTTCTTAGTATGCCGGAAACTAAAGATCTGCTGTTTCACTTCCTTTGCAGACAGACAGAAACAGCAGACTCAATGTTTCCAACGTAGAACCGAACGTTCAATTAGTAAGCAGTGTTACCATCTGTCTTATCTTCAACAGTGAATGTAACAACATAAGTAAACGGATTCTTTTCATTTACGTCCGTATAAGCAGTGAATGTAGCATTGTACTTACCAGGTGTAAATGAAATCAGATTAACATCCCACTGATACTTATTATGTGTATAACCGTCGTTATAGAATGGGTCTACACCAGTGCCAGACTTAGAACCAACTGTTGTGTCTCCGGCTGTAAATGTTCCACTGTAAGAAGTTAGCTTCTTGCTGTAAACAGAAGTTCCACCTGTTGTCGAAATTTCAAGAGCCGCACTTCTGTAAGCCACAACACCATTTTCAACAAGCATAAAGTTCAATGTTGCAAAGTACTGAGAAACAAGGAATTCTGTCTTGTCAAGTTCGTTGTCTGTATAAGTTGCAGCGGCAATCTTTGGTGTTGAAGCATTATCAGGAGTTGCACCTGCATAATACAAAGTACCTCTGTCTGCACTCATATAAGCATTTGCAGGAACATACGTTGTAGGAGCTGCTGCAGTTGCCTTTGTAATACGGATGTTTGCAGTTCCAAGATCGTAATTATCAGGGCTGTACATTTCAACACCACCCGAAGTAGCATTGTAATTTGCAAAAAGCTCAAGGTTTCCAAATGCAAAGTAGTTTGCAAAATTACCCCTTACAACAACCTTACCATCTGTAGAAATTTTCTGAACGACAGAAAGATCAGCTGTTGTAGCAATCTGAGGAACATATGTATCCGCTGTATCGCTAGTGTAGGCAGCAGTCTTTACATAACCATAACCACGTCTTACATAATAACAAGGGTCTGTTACAAGATTTGCAGCAGCATATGTCGTTGTATTGATATCATAATAAGTTTCATTAAGACAGTTCGGAGAGGCACCAAGCAAATCTGCGGCCGTATTAAGGGCAGCACCACTTGCAACAGCTTCTACCCAAGTATTCTGTCTGAAAATAGTTTCCGTTCCACCGTCTACAATATCACCGGAAACATTATTCTTTTTCCAGCAATTCCAGACTTGTTCACCGTTATACAAGGTTGCTGTGTGGGAAGCAGAATCTGAACCTGTAAAGGTATAAATTACAGGATTCATAAGAGCAGCACCCTTTGCAGTCATTGTATGGTATTCATAAATTGTGTCATTAAGACTGTCTACATCTTTTACAAGGCTTGTTACCTTGGAATCACCTTGAGCAGTGTTAAATACCTCTTTTGAGCCCGCAGTAGCAGCTGTTTCATTTACAGCCTGATTAGTAAGCTGTCCGTTTTCATTAACAGTCCAATATTCACCCTTGTTCAAGTGATAAGCAACACGGTAGCGGTTAATGGCAATCGGAGCAACTGTTGATTCTGTTGTTCCGGCAGCATCAATTTTAGGCCATGTCTTAGGAACATACGAACCGCTCAACGAACCATTAACAGAAGTTGTTGTAAATACACTTATAAGAGAAGCTCGGTCGCCTGCACTGTCACCGGCAGCAGTATTTGTAAGGGCATTAGTATTTGCATATACCCATTCATTCTTAGAATCGTCTGCTATAGATGGACAAGAATCATTGTAAGCACACATACGGGCAACATAAACATGTCCCAAAGGAAGCCACAAAGAAAGAGAAGTACTGTTCTTATCAAGGCTTCCGGCAGCATAAAGACTGTCAGTTTTCTGATATACATACTTATCATATGTAACCGGCTTAGCAGCCGGACTTGCAGCCAGCGCAGCATTCCATGCATTTTCCGCAGCCGTATAATCTGCACCTGTAACGTAACCGTCAGGAGCTGCAGCTACTTTTTCTACCAAAGTCTTTGCTTCTGCAGAAAGGTAAGAATCAAGACCAAGCTCAGAATAGCTTGCAACCATATCTGTCAAATCCAGAAGCTGGAGTACAAAATACTCTTCATTAGTAGACTTATCAGCCCACTGGAATGTAGCCAGATAGTAATCAGAATCATAATAAATAGTAGAATCGGTAGAAGCATCATTATAACCTACATGAAGGTTAGAAATTGCAACAGGAGGCTTTGCTATTACATTAGGAACATCAACCGTTGCCGTAATAGCCTGATTTGTAAGAACCATGATGTTATCACTGTAGTAATAATGCTTTGCGTCCTTATCACTTTCATTATTTGCATTAGAGAATTCTACAACAACATTATATGTTCCTGTTGGTACCCCTGTAAACGTACAAGCAAGTCCAGCTTCTGTTTCAAATTTACCCCAGCTTGTAATTGCAGATTTTGTAAATGTACTGCTAGTCATAACAGGACTGTTGCTTCCAACAAAAATCTTGTATCTGTATGACTCAGGAGCCGCAGCAGCAATCATAGCTGCATAAGTATCGCTTGCTGACTGAGTAACAGTACTTCCGTTTACAATTACAGAACCATCATTGATTTTATTAATGCTGATCAATGCATAGTAATCATAGTTATGCCATGAGTCATAAGCATCTGTACCATTCCAATCCCATGCACGTACATTAAGAGTTATTGTACCACCTGTTCCGCTAAGATTATCAGGAGAAAGGTAGAACTTAACGTCCTGATTATATCTTAAATCTACGTTGGCATTTGCAAACAAAACAGCCTTTGCAAGGGCAGAATCTTTTGTAACTGATGTAGCATATCCTTCAACAGCTGTTCCAGCAGTCAAAGCTGTTCCTGAAGGTACGGCAACAAGGTAAAGCTTGTAGTTAGAAACACTCAGTTCAACTGGTACGGTACCTTCTGTTTCAAGTGCGTTAGATGCCTTGAAATCTACCTTTACGGCATTTCCGTCAAACAATGCTGCGTTAGTAAGGAAGTTGGAACCATAAAGGTAGAAATCCAGATCCCTAGCCTTGTATGCGCCAGGCGTAATCGTTCGGCTTTCCCCAGATGCAAAACTGACAAGATCATTCTTTGAAGTTGCAGTCACGTTAAGAGTCCTGCTTACACCGGAACTGGAAACAACTTCCTTAGTTACTTTTTCCGCAGAACTGATATTAGAAAGCAATGCGTAATTACCAACTGAACCGTCTACAGAATTGGAACAACCTGCAAACAGCATTGTTAATGACGTAATTGCAATTGCTATGTTTTTTGCAATTATTTTCATATTTTCCTCCACATGAATATTCATGTAAAACAGTCTGAATTAATTTCAGGAATACATCCTAAAAAAACACATATTCCTAAAACTAGAACTTAGGAAGTGCACTCGCCTTCAATTGGAATACAATGTCAGCAGTACCAGCAGGTTTTCCTAAAGCAGAAAGAATTGCTTCCGGCGTAGATAGCTCACCTGACTGCCATAGTGTATAAATACCATCCTGTTTTACGTAGTACTTTCCAGAAGCGCCTGTAGTTACAGGCTCATAATCAGAATCTACGTATTCAGGTTCTCCCAAGCTGAATGTAACTTCGTACATATAAGGATTCTTTTCGTTTTCATCTGTGTAGGCCTTAATATAAGCAATGTAGCTTCCAGGAGTAAGGTCGCTTGTATTAAAAGTCATACAGTATGCATTGTGTATACCAAGACCGCTACCAGCACCACCAATACAAGACAACGGATCTGAATATTCAGCACCTGCATCTGCAACCGTAGAACCACCAAAAGCACGGTCATTTTTTGTACCTGTAGTTCCGTTTCCAACAGTAAATGTTTCAGAAACCGCAGTTGCCGTAGCCTGTGCTACTCCGCCCTGAACAGCTTTTATGTCACATACAACTTTCTTGTAAATATCTTTTGTTGCTGCCGCAAGCTGATTTTCTACAACAACAAATGCGATCGTATCCCAATATGTAGAAACCTTGTTTGCACCAGCCAGAACTTCACCGTCTGTATATGCTGTTGCATTCTCCTGATAGCTGAAAAGTTTTGTCCATGGTGATGAAGTAGTTGTGTAATCACCTGCATTTTCTGCTGTAACAGTAGAATAAGCATGGATCGGACTTGCAGCACCTTTCTTAAACTTGTATGCACGAATATTCTGACTGTAAAGGTTATACTGAGCCTTGTTGTCAATCACAACGGTACCACTATCAGATCCAAAATCGGCATACAAATTAAGACCTTCATAATCCTGATATGTAGATGACGAAGGGAATGCAGTAATCTTGAAAACTTTGTTTTCATACAAGTATCCGTTATCAGAATATGTACTATCATAGCTTGTAGGAGTACCAGCATAGTGTGTAGATCCCTTTATGTTTATAATACCATAATCATTTGACTTAACATAAACATCTTTAGACACATCTGCTTCAGTCGTCTTTGTCTCCCAAGCATATTCAGCATATTTATCACCGTCTTTAGCATCTTTGAGCCAGCGCTTGAATGTAAGAGCAGTCTTTGTGCTTCCGTTATAAACAGTTGCATATTTAGGTGTTGAAGAATCATATTCCCAGATAATAGGATCAAGCAAAGCCGTACCGTTTTCTGTAATAAAGCTGTAATTTACAGATCGATCATAATTTTCAGCTTTCACAAGACCAGCTGATACAATTGCAGCATCCGTTACCTGTGTAAAAGGATTATTTGTAGGAACTCCGTTTTCATCAACCTGACAGAATTTTCCACCAGAAAGATTATATGTAATGCGATACTGGTTGATTGCAATCGGAGCATTCTTTTTCGCATCTGCATCTGTAAAATCAAGTGCAGTTGTCCAATGCTGAGGTGTATAAGATGTTCCGTCACCACCATCAGCGGCATTTGTATTTACAACAACCGTATGGAATGTTGCCGGAGATGTGAAAACGCTGGAATCCATTGCGTATGCAGTTGAATAGATATAGCTGAACTGAGCTGTAGCACTATTTACAGCAGTAAGACGGGCAACATAAGCCCTTCCTAATGGAAGCCACAAAGAAACAGAAGTACTGTTTTTATTCAAACTTCCGGCAGCATAAATATCTTTAAAATCCTGGAAAATTGTCTCGCGGTAACTTACAGCTTTTACTTCTGTAACCCCGTCCAATGTTGTCCATTCATCAGGAACAGCACTGACAGCAGTTGCATGAATATCTTCAGTAAGAGCAAGAGTCTTCAATGCAGTATTTACTTCATCTGTAAATCCGTACGCAGTCGGTGTAGAAGCCCTTGCATCAGTTACATCCAAAAGATCAAGCTTGAAGTATTCCTCGTTTGCTGACTTATCATCCCATTCAAAAGTTGCAAGATAGTAGCCTGTCTGATAGTCGTCCGGCTTATTGTAACCTACACGCAGGTTTGCAGGAGGATTTGCAGGAAGATCGATAACTTCTGGAATATAAAGAATCTGACCTTTGCTGCTGCTTGTCTTGTTGGCAACCTGATTTGTAAGGATCATAAGAGTATCTGAATAATAATAATGCTTTGCTGTAGAGTCGTCCGTAGAAGCAAATTCAACAACAAAGTTATAGCTTCCGGCCTTAATATTCGAAAGTTTGTATTCAATACCTTTATCCAAATCTTCTGAGGTATCTGTAAATGACGTATTTACAGTACCAATTACAGTACCTGTTGCAGCCGGCACGTTCCATGCATTAGCAGCATTAGTATAAAGAGTATGTGCAGAAGAAACCGGAGTTGCATCCAAAGTCTTTACTACAGAACCGTCTGACTTATCTTCAATACGAACTTTTACAGAATAACCAGGACGAGACCATCCACCAGCGGTTTTAAGAATAATATCTACGCTACCAGCTCCATCCAGATTGGAAGGACTAAGATAGAATTTTACGTCCTGATTGTAGCGTAGGTCAACGTCTGCCACACCGTACACTACAGAGCCCTTAAGAATTTTTGCTGCATCAGCTGCAGTCAAAGGATTACCAAGAGACAATCCTGCAATCTTGTCTGTAAATACAGCAGCAAGTTTAAGCTTGTAGCTTGAGATTGAAAGATTTACAGGTACTGTTCCTGTGGTCGGATCAGATGAATTTGCGTTGAACTGAACCACCTGAGGAATGTTCAAAGTTGCATTTGCAGAAGTATTGATCTGATCGGAACCCCACAAATAGAAAGTAAGTTGAGTCGCATCCAATGCACCAGGCAAAATAGTTCGGGAATCTTCCTCTTTTACAGGGAAGGTTACCAAACCGTCATCGCTAGTTGCTGTTACATTAAGCTGAGTAATGTTAGAAGCAGCATTTTTGTTACTGTCATTATTCTGATTGACAAAAGCGGCTAACAAAGCGTTTGAACCGATTGTCCCGCCGACATCATTATTACAGCCGGTGAACAAAACTGCCAAACAAGCTAATATAATCGCAATGTTTTTTGCTAGATTTTTCATGTTATTTCCTCCATGTTACAAAATCATATATAAAAAAAACTTTTACCAAGTTTAAATAAAGTATTTCAGTCCAATGACATCAATTCCGGTCATTTCGACAAGCTCAATAAACGCAGATCAAGCCCGGCAAACGTATACCAAGCCAACAAACGCATATCAAGGCCCGGTAAACGCACATAATGACATAAGAATCGGCACTGGATAACAGCCCGGAATACTCATCCTGAATCTCGTGTAGTTATAACGGTGGTTCCATCTGCTTTCTTGTAAATTACATGGTTATAAACGATGATACCACAAACGTCACTGTACTTATTGCCTGCTTTATCCTCCACTGTTAATGTGAGCTGGTATGTTCTGCCTGACTCAAGGCCGCTGTCCGGAACATAAATAATGAATTCACGCTTTGTGTAAACATCCACATTTGTAGTTCCATCCCAGAATTTGTAAATAGTCACATTTTTATAACCTTTTCCAGGATCCTGCACAGTCCATTGATAATTGTAGCAGTCAGGCGGAGCCGCAAGATTCAGCGTTCCGTCATCATAGACATAATATTCTTCAAAAAGCATATCGCTTTCATCAAAATCAATGTCTCCAGGCTTCTTCTGTGTTTCTTCCTCTTCTTTTTCCTGCTCCTGCTGCTGTTGTTTCAGCAACTCCTCCAGCAAGGTGCTTTTTGCAAAGTTTTCATTGTACTGATCATACAAATCGTCTATGCTGTTAAGACAAGATGAGAAAATACATACAGAAATAATAAGACACAAATTACGAATTAGCAAACATTTTTTCATGTCTTATTACCGCTTTCAAATCGAATTCCATTTTCTAAGTAAACAGATGCAAAATGTTCTGTAAAACCTAAAAAATGCCAATAAAAATTTAAAATGTCGTTATCTGCCTGTACACACTCCTTTCTTTTTGAAAAGTTTGCAAAGTGAGAAATACCTGAATGTCTATAGCATGAAAACTTCATCATATAACGTTCTTTCCGGCAAAAACTGTAAAGTCAAAGTTACAGTTTGTCAAATTTAAATATTCCTCCGCTCTGATTATCGGAAGAAAACCTTAAAGACTTGAGTTAAATTTTCATGACTTTTTTTAGAATACTAATTCGGGATAGTTATTTTACGCGCTTCATGAGTCTTATATTCATTCCAACGCCAGTTTTGAACATAATTCCTAGAGCTGTGTTATAACTTATAATCACATTGAACTGAAGATTGCGCCAACCAAACGTAAATGCATCGGCAAAATCCCATGACAGTCCGCCTTTTGTAATTATGGTATTGCTTCCCATGTGTCCGTTCCAAAGACTGTGATAAGAAAAACCGACAAGAACTTCTTCCTTAAGATAAAAATCCGGATTTTTGAACGGATCAATATAGAATCCAAGAGGACAACCCATCGTTATGCCAAAAAGATAAGGATTCTGCAAAGTTGCTGTACCAGCAGTATAAGTATAAGGATAGTCATCTGTTGGCCATGCAAACTGGAATCCAGAACGTACGCCCGTATAAACTTTAGGGATCTTAAAGAGACCGGTATAGATATAACTGCCTTCCAGTTCAAGTCCGTGTGTATACGGCTGCATCTGAAGAAGATAGTTTGCCCGAAGCTCAATTGAATGTCCCTGAATGTATTTGTAATATTTATCAGCAACCGGCTCATCAGCCTGCTCTTCTGCCTTATCGTCCTCTTTGGAATCATCCGGTGCCTGCTTTTGCTTAGGAGGATCCATTGTTCCAGAACGGATTGTAGGTGCCTTAGAAGGATCTTTTTCTATATGTTCATCGAGATTTATAAGAAAGATTTCGCCTTTGTGATCACCTATAAGGGCTGTTTTGCCTGTAGAATTTAGCTTAATGGAAGTAATTTTCCCGCTTTCCAACGGAGGAAGTGAACCAAGATAAGTTTTATTGCGTACATCAATATAATCCATTCCATTATTTGCATTGACAACAAGTATGTAGTTTCCATTCTTATCCAGATCAAAATCTACAATATCTGCACTTACTTTTATAATGGTAAGATTTTTCGCATCTACTGCGCTGCCTGTTTCATTAAGCAAATCTCTTATTCCTATTGTATTGCGGTCTACAGGAAATATTATTTTATCGCCGTCAAAGATTATTTTCTGATTTTTTCTACTATAAAAATTAAACGCAGTAACCATCTTGTACGTATTTGCATTCCATACATAAGCCATGCCGGATTGGGTTCCCGTAACGAAAAAACGGCTGTCATCGCTGAACGAAAGTGTGTATATCGGACTATTCACGCCTTGAATTACTTTTTCGCTGAATTCGTTTTTAAGAACCTGATGCTGACGCAGAAAATGAATGTCGCCATGAATATCACCGAAAGCAGCGCAGTTTCCGTTTGAACTGAAAGCAGCTCCCATTATTCTATCCGCGTAATTATATCCGCTTATCACACTGTATTCATCATACGGAAAATCCCAGAAACACATGATTCCGTCTTCTGTACGCGCTATGATCCTGTTTTTTCCAGCCGAAACGGAGGAAACAAATTCTGTGCTTAAAAATTGCTTTCCAGGAGAATTTATTGTTTTTGTAATACCGTAACGTTCTGTATCGCGGACTACAATGCGTTCTGATTCAATGTACATAAAATTCTTGTCACTTGAATCCCACTGAAGTCCTATAACAGGAGACGGTGTAACGATTATAGGCATTGGATATTCTTTTGAAGACAATGATGTTTCAAGCCCTGCTAAAACGAGCAGTAAAGAGAAAATCCTTATGAAAGAAAGTCTTGTCCGTTTCACCGTATTATATTCCGTAAAAAAAACAATATCACCTTTTGCTTATCGGCATAATTCAGGCAGTTCTTTAGTAATATCCGATAAAATTAACATATAAAAAAACTTCTCCAACCGCCAGCATTTTGACATAGTCTTCTGTGTATTGTAAAATGATTCTGTAGGAATTCAATGAAAAAATCACTTTATTTGGCAACATTTTTACTATTCTTCTCATCCTCTCTGTTTGCAAACGGTTACATGCAATTGTTAGGTGAAAACTTTACATCATGCACAACTGCACTTAAAAACATTAAAGACGATCTTTATGAATTTCTTCCTGAAAATTCCACCCTGCTTTCCACACAGCCGGATGCATTCATCGGACGTTTTTTTCCGTCTATTCCATGCCGCTTTTCTGCCGGCATTGCAACAAGCGCGACTTTTATTGATACGGAATTTGTTGCCGACAACTTCAAAATGATTCTTGATGACATTTCTTTCGCCTTACCAGAAGACTATTTTCATGATTTTTCTTTTTCAATTCCTCAGAAAATTTTTCTTCCGACAGCAGCTGTTACCGCGAGGATCGGAGGGATTTTCTTTCCTTTTGATGTAGGAGCTTTTGCCGTAACAACTACGGATTCGCTTATAAAAGACATATCCTTTGATGATTTTTCAATGGATCTTTCATACACATGCTTTGGCGGCGATATTAGATACGCAATTCTGGAAGGAGGAAACTTTTTTCCAAAGATCTCATGTGGCATGGGCTACATCTTTTCACATTATGACTTCAAAATGAGCATGAATAAAGCTGTTTATTCTGAAGAATACGAGCTAGGGAAAATAACTTCTTCCATCGATATGCTCATAGAAAGCCATACCGTTTATGCACAGGCTCAGATTTCAAAGAAATTCTTTATCTTTGTTCCCTATATTGGCGCAAAAGCTCTTGTTTCGGTTTTCAAAACTGACTGCGGATGGTCTGTTAACACTGTAAACACTATAAAAAATGTCTATGGAGCAGATTCCTTTTCAGGTACAGACAGAGGACCTTTTCAAACACAGATTTATTCCGGTTGCGGAGTCCAGTTTCCATTCATCCAGCTAGGGCTGAACACTGCATATAATTTTAGCAATAGAAAATTCACAGCGGCATTCATAGCAAATTTCAAACTGTAATCTTAAAATCATTTTACAAGTACCTGGGATACACACTGGCATTAATTTTGTAGTAGTTGAAATCCTTGCCACTGCAATATGAGGTCATTTAAACAAGTCCCTCGACAAGCTCAGGAACCGCCAAAGGACCGATCCCTGAATAGTTAATAACCGACTTTGGAACAGTTCAAAGAATGCGTAACGACGGGCTAAATAACCGTATTTTATGAAAAACTTAAAAACGAAAAAAATACCCGCCGGGTGAACTATTCTTTTCAACCATGCGGGTATTTTTATTCAAAATTATTTTTACCTTATACTAAACTTAGCGCTTAAGGCTCAAAACAGTTTCCAAAAGAGTATCTGCTGTCTGGATTGTCTTTGAGTTGGCCTGAAAGCCGCGCTGAGTTACGATCATGTCGGTCATCTGTTCTGAAAGGTCAACGTTAGACATTTCCAGGGCACCGGCAAGAAGGCTTCCCTTTCCGGCTACACCGGATTCACCGATGTTTGCCTGACCAGAGTTGTTTGTTTCAACATAAGTGTTGTCTCCGGCTTTTTCAAGACCGCGGTCGTTGGCAAATGTAGCAAGTGCAAGCTGACCGATTACACGGTTTGTTCCGTTGGAATATACGCCTGTAATTGTTCCGCTTGAGTCAATCTTAAAGTTATCAAGATAACCAAGTGTGTATCCGTCCTGGCTGTAAGCCTTTGTTGTACTTCTTGAAGCAGACTGAGTAACTGTGTTCTTCATACTGCCGATTGTACCAAGATTGATGTTGAATGTCTGACGGTAAGGATTTCCGTTTTCATCGGCATTTGCTTCCGGTACAGTAAAGCTTGTTGTAAGTACAATTTCTCCGTCCGGATTTGTAATGTTTCCTGCAGAATCTGTTACAGAAGAAAGCTGACCGTAGTTGTCAAAGTTTACGATGAATGTATTCTGAACGCCGTCTGTTGTTCCCAAGCCAACGCGAGTCTGTGTAAAGTCTGCATTGTCTGCATCTACGTTTACAGTTGCCTGCCATGAGTTTGGAACTCCAGGAACCTTTCTGAATGAAACTGTAAGCTGGTGAGCATTACCAAAGCTGTCATAAATCTTCTGGCTTGTTTCCCATGTACCTTTTGCAACGTCATTTGCACCGGCACCTTCCTGAATCTCCGGAGTGTTTTTATCCAAGTTGCAGGCAAAGAGAACGTTTTCTGTAGCTTTAGCTGGATCCTTTGAACCTACAGGAATAACAAGGTCTGTCGGGGTTGCGGCAGTCTGAACTATCTGTTCACCGTTCAATTCCTGTGCCATCCATCCCTGAACGCGCATACCATTTGCAGGATTTACAAGAGTTCCGTCACGGTCAAGGCCAAAAACACCGTTTCGAGTATAGAAGCTTTCTTCTCCGTTTTTTACAACAAAGAAGCCGTTTCCCTGAATGGCAACGTCAGTTCCAACACCTGTTGACTGAAGGTTTCCCTGTGTAAACACCTGTTCAATTGTTGAAATTGTCATACCAAGACCAACGTCTTTAGGGTTCACACCACCAAGTTCTTCAGTAGGCTTGGCAGCACCGGCAACCTGCTGGCTGATCATGTCCTGAAAATTTACACGTCCGCGTTTAAAACCTGTTGTATTAACGTTAGAAATGTTGTTTCCTATTACGTCCATACGTGTCTGATGATTCTGAAGACCAGAAACACCAGAATAAAGTGATCTCATCATATCTCTTTTCCTGCCTTAGAATTAGTTATATACAGCCTTGATTTTGTTCAAATCGTAGTACATTCCGTTTATCATTACCTGAGGGTTTTCGCCAAAACTTGTAGCTTCAACAACGCCCTGCATATTTGAATCGCCGACATCAACTTCTACTGTTTTTCCCAAAGTATTTGTTGCCTGGGAAGAATTGATCATTGTAGCAAGTTTGTTGAACGATTCATTCATATTTGTCATCTGTTCCAATGAACTGAACTGAGCCATCTGACTGATAAACTGAGTGTCTTCCATTGGACTTGTAGGATCCTGATTGGAAAGCTGTGTAATCAGAAGCTTAAGAAAGTCATCTTTACCCAGCTGCTGAGAAGGTATACGACCAGAAGCATTCAAAGTCTTGTTGAAATTATTCACTTCATTTTCAACAGCAAACTTTTCGCTTGAAGTTAAAGTTGAATTAACCATGTTCATTTCCATATCAGTACCTCAATTATTTACGCAACAATATTTACAGAAGAAACTGGAACCATGCCAGAAACTTCTTCCTCATAACCTTGAGCAGAACCGCTTTCTGCAAGATCACCGTAAGAATGATTCATACGGAATCTTGCTGCAGGATTTTCCTGTGAATCTCCTGCTCCGTTACCGGAAGCGTTCTGACCAGCAAAAGCCAGTTCAAAACCCGCATTTTCAAATCCGCTTTCCAAAAAGGCCTGTTTTAAGCTGTCAGCGCTTTCTTTAAAGGCGTTGAATGCTTCCTGAGTAGCAACTACAATGCGCCCCGTAATATTCTTATCGGAAATATGAAGGTCAACTTTAACATTTCCTAAACTTTCCGGCTTTAAAATCAGCTTTACAGAACCAACATCATTGTCCTTAAGAACAATAGATCCTGCCTTTACGATTTCTCCTGCATTCTGCTGAATCTGATTTGCAAGCATTGCTTGAAAGTTAGAACCGTTTGCTCCTGCAACCTGAGAATTTGAAGATGTCACATTCTGCTGTACATTGGAAGCAACTTCCATTGTAAGTTCAGCGTTATTTCCATTAATTTTTACTTCAGAAACCTTAAGCGCGTGCTTTTCTGTTGATTTTTCTTCCGGCTGAATCTGATTTTTTTCTGAAGCAGCATCTGAACGGTAATCCGTTACAATGATTTTTCCGTCTTTATCAAATGCAAAGGTGCGCGGATTTTTTTCAGCAGAATCAGAAAGAAGGGAGATTTTATCTTCCGCCTCAAAAATATTTTCAGAAACCTGATTAAGGCTCATTACAGACTGTGAATTCTGATTTTTGAGCATTGATTCAGAAGCAGCTACAGCGGACTCAAGAGTTTCCTGATCATCTTCCAAAAGAAGCTTTAAATCGTCACAAGAAAGGGCATTTTTTTCTTCTTCAGGGGCGCTTTTTTCAAGCTTAGAAAGAATTTCCTTAAGCTCAAGGGATGAAAAATTAACAGCTGTTTCCTGAACAGGCTGTAAAATTTCTGAATCTTCAGATTTTTCAGCGATCTGAGAAAGTTTCAACTGTTCAACTAATTTTTTTTCCGAATGAAGGGTTTTTTCCCTGTTTTTTTCCAAGGTATTTTCAGAATTCTTTTTTTCTGCAAGAACAGATCCATCATTTACCGGCTGTTTTTCTGCTGCTAAAGATTCCTGAACTTCGTTTTTTTGTACCGGTTCTTCGGCCTTTATTTCCGTCTTTTCTTCTCTGTAAGCGGCTTCTGAAACCATTTCATCAAAAGACTTTCTGTTCTCAGAAAGCGGTTCTGATTGTGCTGTAGAAGCCGGTTGCGGCGAAAGACTTTTTAATAGAGCAAAATCAACCGGAGCTGCCATTGCTGCCTGCATAAGCATTTCCTCCAAAAGTAAAATCGAAGGACTGCATGCTTTAGTCAGGCGCGTTTTTGCCCCGGACTAGTTCAGGGACTCCGGTTTGCTGAGCATTTTGCGCTGTATTACAGCCGCCCTGTCAGCAGGCATTAAAGAAAGCCAGTAAGATCCCATGGAAGAAGAACCATTGCGCTGCGCAATTTCTTCTACCTTGCGAAGTACGTCAATGACCATCTGATCATCCATTGCAAGAAGAATATTTACAGCCGCTTCCGGTCGCATACCGTTCAGGTTCAATGCAATCTGTTCGATGTTTACATTCTTATCATCGTACTTTTTAAGCGTCTGGTTGAATGTTTTTTCTCTGTCTTCCTGAGATTTTTCTCGGCTTATAAGTTCATTTGCAATCTGTTCGTTAAGCTGTTCTTTGACAGCAACTTCTTCTTCCCTGCGTGAAAGTTCTTCACGCTGAATTTCAATTGCTTCCAGCTGCTTGTTAATTCTGTCCTGGTCAAGATCTGCAACAACCGGTGCAGAAGAAGTTGCAGTAACAGAAGTCTGAGGGTCTTTTCCCAATGCCTTAAAAAGCGGATTAAAAACGGTCCTTACGTGCATTACTCCCAGATAGTCAAACCACAGGAGACCGCCAAGCGCCATTATTATTATGAGCATTAAGAGGACAATTGTTTTTCCCAAAGACTTCATGTTACTTTCCTTATATTTTTAATTCTTTCTATTCTACTCGATCAAACCTGCAATTGCAGTTCCAAGAGTAATGTCGTTTTCTGCAGTCAGAATTGCCCAGTAAAGGCCGCGCTGACTTGTAAGGACTTCATCAAGGTAACCCTGAACGCGAGCAAAAATGTTGTATGTCTTATAGAATGTTGTTCCGTTGCAAAGGATTCCAACAGGTTTAGAAGCGTTTGTGCCTTCTCCGCTCTGAATTACAGCTGCGGCAAGAATACTTGCGGCATAGCGGGCTGAACGTTCCGCCATTGCGTCAAGAAGCTGGAACAGAGTGTCGTAATCTGCTTCTGTTGCGTTTTCTGCAGCAAAACCTCCGAGCAAAGTTTCTTTATTATATGGAGCTTCAAGGAACGCAGAAACATCAATTGTTGAAAGCGAAGAAAGCGAGTCAATCTTCTTTGCAAATGCGTCAGAAAAAAGTCCATCCTTTACAGCACCTTTAAGAACTTCCAGTGAAACAGGTCCGATGTATGCACCGGAACACATTTTTTCCATGTAGAATTCGCCCGGCTTCTGTGTCTTTGCGTCGAATGCAATGTCAAAATCTGAACGTACAACGTTGCGTGTTTTTCCGGATTCACATACTACAATCTGCTTTACAAAATCCTTTCTATAAGAAAGAGCCGGCTGGATATACGCTGCATTCATTCCTGTTCCAAGAATAAATCCAATATATGAAGAATACGGTCTTCCTTTAGCCGCTGCAGCACCGGCAAGAAGAGCTGCAACAGTATCATTCAAAAGTGTAACGCGTTCAGGTTCTCTCCATCCATGAGCAACAAGAGCTTCCTTAAGGCACTTTCCGATAGCACATCCTACAACCTCAGGAGCCTTTACTTCTTTAGAAAAGCCGATTAATACTCCATCTCCATCCTTCTGAATCTGCATTGGATAAGAAAAACAAAAACCGATTGAATCAGCTTTGTTCTTAAGGTGTTCAAGATTCGCTGCAAACTGATCAAAGAATTCTTTTTTATTAAGTTCGCGCTCTACGCCTGGCATCTTTGTTTTTTCCATTTCAGAAATAGAAGCATTTCCGTCTGCATCAAATGTAACAAGACATGAACGGAAGTTTGTTCCGCCGGCGTCAATTACGATTACGCTCTTGTTCTTTGCGGGTTTTTCAGGAGGCAGGCACCATGTTGGAATCATATCCTCATCAGATTTTTCTTGTCTTAATCCTCTGTTCATATCATCCAAAATGGAATCAATTACAGTATTAACATTAACGTGGCGCACAAAATTGTGTCGTGAAAGAAAAGCACTGACAGCAGTATTCATAATAATTACAGCTCCTAAAATCAATATAAAGCTCATTCAAAATATGCATTTGAACAGCCTTCCTATTTTAACATTTATCGAGCAAAAAGCAATAGACCTTTTTGATACATAAAAAACTTTTCCCTAGCGCTCAAATGAATTTTATAGACTGAAAACCATATTTTTGGCATTATTTAGGAAGAGTTTTCATTGCAGGTAAAATAATGGCACTAGACTTAGAGACACTAAAAAACGAACTTAATCCAGAGCAATACAAAGCGGTAACAACTATAAATGGAGCAATACTGATTATTGCAGGTGCGGGTTCAGGAAAAACACGTGTAATCACATTCCGTATTGCCCACATGCTTGATTCAGGAATTCCTCAGAGTCAGATTCTTGCCCTTACTTTTACAAATAAAGCCGCAAAAGAAATGGAAGACCGAGTAAAGGATTTAACGCAGAAAAAACTTCAGAACCTTACAGTTTCTACCTTCCATGCATTCGGAGTAAGAATTCTTAGACAGGACATTGACAAGTTGGGATATCGGGAAAATTTTTCCATTTATGATGAAACAGACAGGACATCCCTTATAAAGGAATGCGGACGAGAACTTAATTTTTCGCCGGATGCAATGGATATTTACAAAATAAGTCAGCTGTTTTCCAACATTAAGACAGGACGAAAAAACTGGGGCACAGAAAACGACATGTACCGGCAGCTTTACGAAAGCTATCAAGAAGGCTTAAAGCTTTTTAACGCAGTTGATTTTGATGACCTTATCGTCCTTCCCATAAAATTGTTCAGAGAACACCCGGAAGTTCTCCAGCGATACAGAGACCGTTACAAATATATAATGGTAGACGAATTTCAGGACACAAGCCACCAGCAGTATGAACTTATGCACCTGCTTGCAGACCAGAACATAGCCGTTGTAGGAGACGACGACCAATCCATCTACAGCTGGCGTGGCGCAGACTACCAGAATATTATAAACTTTGAAAAAGATTTTCCAGTTACAGAAATACGCCTTGAACAGAATTACCGCTCTTCCAACACAATTCTGGAGGCCGCAAACGGTGTAATTTCGCACAATACAAACAGAAAAGACAAAAAACTCTGGAGCGGTAACGGAGCCGGAAAGCCTATAGAAATTTTCATGCCGGAAAATGAAACCGCAGAAGCTGACTTTATTGCAGAAGGAATTCTTGGAATAGCAATGGAGGAAAAACGCAAATACGATGATTTTGGCGTCCTAATAAGGGCGAACACTCAGTCACGCTACATAGAAGAAGCATTCCTTCAGAACAATATTCCCTATACAATGAGCGGAGGAACCAGTTTCTTTGAGCGAAAGGAAATAAAAGATGTCATAAGTTATTTAAGGGTGATTGCAAACCATGACGATGACATAAACCTTTTGAGAATAATTAACGTTCCTCGCCGAGGAATCGGAAGAGCGGCCATTCAGGTTATAAATGATGAAGCGCAGAACCTTGAGTCTACTCTATGGACTGCCATGCAGTCTTTAGTAAAAGCGGAAGCAAGCCCGGCAAGCGATTCACTTAAAGAAGATCTGGAAACTTTTGTTCAGATCATAGAAAACCACCGCCAGAAACTTTTAAGCGGCCGCGGTCTTGCAAAAAAGGTAAGAGAACTTTTAGAAGAAATTGACTACAAAGCCTACCTGGTTTCTGAGAATTCAAAGAGCGAAAAGGCAGTCCGATTTAAGTTGAAAAACATTGAACTTCTGTTGGAAATGATGGAACGATGGGAAATCGATCCTGACAATTCCAATCCAAGCCTGTTCAATTACCTGAACCGCATAACACTTATGAGCCGTGACAACGGTGATGACGAAAGCGACAAGGGAAAGGTAAACCTTATGACAATCCATGCGTCAAAGGGTCTTGAATTTCCTGTTGTATTCATCGCCGGCGTAGAAGAAGGACTAATTCCTCATCAGCGTTCCGTAGACGAAAACGGCGGAGACGTAGAAGAAGAGCGCCGCCTTTTTTACGTTGCAATTACACGCGCCCGCGACAAGCTTCTTATCTCTTCCTGCATGAAGCGTCGAAAAATGCAGAGCATAATAGAATGTACTCCAAGCCGTTTTTTGGATGAAATTCCTGCAAACCTGGTAGAATACCATGAACCACAGAAGGAGCTCACGGTAGAAAAAACGCATGACATTCTTTCTGACATGCTAAAAAAGTTTTCTGCACCACCAGAAAACACTTTCTAGATGTATCAGAAAAAACGACTTTACAACCTAAAAAAAAAAACAAGACACCTGTCTTGTCACCCTTTCTCAATAGTGATAGTATAATCTGATTTTTTAAAAGCGGGAGTCCATAAAATGGATGATGATTTGAAGGAAGAAATAAAAAGGCTGTGCAAAGAAAAAGATGCTGTAATCCTTGCACATTATTACGTTGACGAAAGCATTCAGGAAATTGCAGATTACATAGGAGACTCCTTTTACCTTGCAAAAGTAGCAAAGAGCGTGAAAAACAAAACGATTGTTTTCTGCGGTGTTACATTCATGGGTGAAAGCGCATATATAATCAACCCTGGTAAAACAGTTCTTATGCCATCCGAAAATGCAGTCTGTCCTATGGCTCTAATGGTAGATCCAGAAAAAATTGCCGAAATGCGCAAAAAGTACGATGATCTCGCTGTTGTATGCTACATAAACTCAATGGCAGATATAAAAGCTCTGTCAGACGTATGCGTAACTTCTTCAAATGCCGTAAAGATCGTAAAAAAACTCCCGAACAAGAACATTTTCTTTATTCCCGACGGAAACCTTGGACGTTTTGTTGCACAACAAGTTCCTGAAAAAAACATAATCCTTAATCCGGGATTCTGCCATGTACACACAAGCATTACCGCACAGGCTGTTTCAGATTGTTTCAGAGAGCATCAGAATGCAAAGATTATTGCACATCCAGAATGTCTGGAAGAAGTCTGCGATCTTGCAGACTACCTCGGATCAACAAAGGAACTCATCGAATACGCAAAAACAGACAGCGCAGAAGAATATATCGTATGCACTGAAAAAGGCGTTCTGTACGAACTTAAGAAAGTCGCCCCGAATAAAAAATTTTATTTCGTGGGTGCAAAACAGATCTGCCCTAACATGAAAAAACTTACACTCGAAAAAGTCAAGAAAGCACTATCCGACGGATTCCCGGTAAGCAAAGTAAGTGAAGAGATTCGAGTCCGGGCCGTAAAACCTTTGGACAGAATGCTTGAGCTTGCCCAATAACGGAGGCAATGTATGAAAGACTTTAATTGTGACGTTCTTATCGTCGGAACCGGAGTTGCAGGTTTGTACTGTGCATTAAAACTGCCAGAAAGCCTGGATGTCGTACTGATTACAAAAGCAAAAGCCGAAGAATGCGATTCATATCTTGCTCAGGGTGGAATCTGCGTACTCAAAGATGAATCTGACTATGATGCCTATTTTGAAGACACAATGAAGGCCGGACATTACGAAAATAATCCTGTTTCAATCGAACTTATGATCAGAAATTCTCAGAAAGTCATAAAGGATCTTATTGAATACGGAACACGATTTGAAAAAGACGCAGAGGGAAACCTTAAGTATACCCGTGAAGGCGCACATTCAACACCAAGGATTCTTTTTCATGAAGACATAACAGGAGAAGAAATCACCAGTCACCTTTTGGAAACTGCAAAACAACGACAAAATCTGCGGATTTATCAGAACGTGACAATGATCGATATCCTTAAAGCTGACGGGACAGATGGAAAAACATATTGCGCCGGAGTTATCGCAACGACAAGCGATTCCGAAGAGCTCAAAATGTACAGTCGCAGAAAAACCACAGACGGAAAAAACCTTATAAGCATAAGAGCTCATGAAACTATATGGGCCTGTGGCGGTATCGGAGGACTTTACCAGCATTCAACCAACTACCCTCACCTTACAGGAGATGCTTTGGGAATCGCCTTAAAACACGGAATACCGCTTCAAAATCCTGATTACATTCAGATCCATCCGACAACTTTCTTTACAACCAAAAAGGAGCGCTCATTTCTTATTTCCGAATCTGTACGAGGAGAAGGTGGAATCCTGCTTGATAAAAACGGAAAGCGCTTTGTAAACGAACTTCTTCCAAGAGATGTAGTTGCAAACGCAATCTTTGAACAAATGAAAAAAGACGGAACAGAACATGTTATGCTTTCCATGGAAAATATCCCTAAAACAGAGATAAAGAACCATTTCAAGCATATCTACGAACACTGTCTTGAAGAAGGCTATGACTGCACGAAAGAACCAATTCCCGTAGTTCCAGCCCAACATTATTTTATGGGCGGAATAAACGTTGACTCTTCAAGCAGAACAAGCATGAACGCGCTTTATGCGGTCGGTGAAACCTCCTGCAACGGCGTACACGGAAAAAACCGGCTCGCAAGCAACTCCCTTCTTGAAAGCCTTGTTTTTGCAGGGATAGCTGCAAAGCAGATTTCAGAAGAGATCGAGGACATTAAGAACCAGCCTAAATCAATTGAGTCTTTTGACTTCAATGACTATCAGAACACAGCAAAACTTTTTGACGAATACAAAACTATAATTCTTAATGAAATTAAAAGGATGAAAGAATACCATGAACGACATAACAATGAAAATGAACATGGACAATTTGATAATGCAAGCGCTTAGGGAAGACATATCAAGCGAAGACGTTTCAACAAATGCAGTAATGCCAATGCCAGCAGAAGGTGAAGTTGATCTAATTGCAAAGCAAGATGGAATTATTGCCGGTTTGGACGTATTTGCAAGAGTTTTCATGCTGCTTGATGCAGACACAAAAGTTACGTTCTCTGTAAAAGACGGAAACAAGGTTTCCAAAGGCCAGAAAATCGGCAAGGTTCACGGAGATATACGCGTACTTCTTTCTGGAGAAAGAACAGCACTTAACTACCTTCAGAGAATGAGCGGGATTGCCACTTACACGAATCAGGTTGCTTCTCTTTTAGCCGGAACAAAAACAAAGCTGTTAGATACAAGAAAGACAACTCCGAATAATAGAATTTTTGAAAAATACGCTGTAAAAACCGGCGGCGGAAACAATCACCGCTACAATCTTTCAGACGGAGTCCTTCTAAAGGATAACCACATCGGAGCTGCAGGAAGCGTAAGTAAGGCGATCAAAATGGCGAGGGAATACGCACCTTTCGTACGCAAAATCGAAGTAGAAGTAGAAACACTTGATCAGGTAAAAGAAGCGGTAGAAGCGGGAGCTGACATAATCATGCTTGACAACATGGATCACGAAACTATGAAACAAGCAATGACGATCATAAACGGAAAAGCGGAAGTAGAAGTTTCAGGCAACGTCACAAAAGAAAATATTGCCAAAATCACTGACCTTGGAGTAGACTACATTTCTAGCGGCGCTCTCACTCACTCTGCTCCAATACTTGATCTTTCACTAAAAAACCTGCACGCAGTATAAGCATTTAATCCTCATTTTTTCTGGAGATAAAAATGAAACTGAGCGGAGATGAAAGACGCAATAAAATAATGGAAATACTTCTCGCAGCAAAAGAACCTATTCCCGGCAGTGAGCTCGCTCTTAAGCTGGATGTAAGCCGGCAGGTGATTGTTACTGACATTGCCATTTTAAGAGCAAGCCAGCCAGATATTATTGCAACAAACAACGGATACATTCTCTTAAAATCATCTTCCACGCGTCGTATTTTCAAAGTAAACCACACTGATGATCAGATCGAGGAGGAGCTTACCTGTATAAGCGACCTTGGAGGAACTATAGTTGATGTTTATATTGAACACAAAGTTTACGGAACGATGAGTGCCCCTCTCAACATAAGATCACGTCGCGACGTCCAGAACTACATTCAAGATATAAAAAGCGGAGTTTCTACACCATTGGAAAACATAACCCATGGTTACCATTATCACACAGTAGAAGCAAAATCAGAGGAAATCCTTAACGAAATAGAAAACTCTCTAAAAAAAAGGGGATTCCTTATAGAATCCCTTTCAGAAAAACCGATTTATGGAGCTAAGACTTATAGTGCCGGATGATCCGGCATTATAAGAACCAATAATTTACACTCTGAACTTCAACTTCTTGCCGGTTCCTGCATACATTTCTTTTCTCTGCTCTGTAATCAGGTCATCAGCAATATAATCATCAAACTGCATCATGCGGTCAATTATACCGTTAGGAGTAATTTCAACAATTCTGTTTGCAATGGACTGAATGAATTCATGGTCATGGCTGGTAAAGAGAACTACCCCAGGAAAATTTATGAGAGCTTCGTTCAAAGACTGAATTGCCTCCAAATCAAGATGATTGGTAGGGTCATCCATTATAAGAACATTTGCACCACTGAGCATAAGTTTACTGAGCATACAGCGAACCTTTTCTCCTCCGGAAAGCACCTTTACTTTCTTAAGGGATTCGTCACCGCTAAAGAGCATTCTACCCAAAAATCCTCGAACGTAGGCATCATCCTGTTCCTTGGAATACTGCTTAAGCCAATCAGTAATATTATAATCATTTGCAAAATAGCTTGAATTATCACGAGGAAGATATGTATGACTTGTCGTCTGCCCCCAAAAGAATTCCCCAGATTCGGCCTTTTTTGCATCACAGATAATGTCAAAAAGCGCAGAAATTGAATTGTGTTCAATTCCCACAAAAGCAACCTTATCTGTCCTGTGAATTGTAAGACTGAAATCCTTAAGAAGCTGAACACCGTCCTCATCCTTAAAATTAAGTTTTTTCATTTCAAGGACGTTATTTCCGATTTCACGGTCAGCCTTGAAATGCACATAAGGGAATTTTCGTGTAGAAACAGGAAGATCTTCTACAGACTGAGCAAGTTTATCGTAAATCTTTTTACGGCTTGTAGCCTGCTTAGATTTTGCAGCGTTAGAACTAAAGCGAAGGATGAATTCCTTAAGGTCTTTCATCTTATCTTCTGCCTTTTTCTGAGCCTCTCGAGCCTGTCTCTGCATTACCTGGGTCATCTGATACCAGAAATCATAGTTTCCAGCAAACTGAGTAATCTTACCATAATCAATATCACAAATATAAGTACAAACCGTATTCAAAAAATGACGGTCATGGCTTACTACAATTACTGTATTTTCAAAGTTCAAAAGAAAATCTTCCAACCATGAAATTGATTCAATATCTAGACCGTTAGTAGGTTCATCCAGTACAAGAATATCAGGATTACCAAAAATTGCCTGAGCAAGAAGGACACGGACTTTTTGGCTTTCGTCAAGGTCACTCATCATCTTGTCATGAAATTCCTCTTCAAGTCCAAGACCTGAGAGCATCTGCTCAATCTGATTTTCCGCCTCGTAGCCTCCAAGTTCACCGAACTCTGCCTGCATATCAGCGGCTTTCATTCCATCTTCATCTGAAAAATCCGGTTTTGCGTAGATTTCATCAATTGCCTTTGTAAGTTCATACAATTTAGGAAATCCCATCATAACTGTATCTTTTACAGAATATGCATCAAATGCAAAGTGATCCTGCTTTAATACAGCCATTCTCTCGCCGGTTGAAATAGTTATTGTTCCAGAATCATGTTCAAGCTCTCCAGAAAGAACTTTAAGAAAAGTTGACTTTCCGGCTCCATTAGCACCTGTAATTCCGTAGCAGTTTCCGTTTGTAAACTTTAAATTTACATCTTTAAACAATGGCTTTTCACTGAACCTGACACTTACATCACTTACTGTAATCATTTTCTTTTCCTATCTTCCAAAAAATGCTTTAATTTTTGCAAGCAAGCCTTTTTTCTGAACTGGCTTGGCAGCAGAATTAGAAACAGCTCTCCTTCCGTTGTAATTCTTTGAAGAACTGCATTTTTTGCCGTCACGTCGATTCTGATTATATTTCTTTCCAGAAGCAGAAGTTTTTGAAACCCCATACTTTTCTTTGTAGACCTTCATGCGTTCTTCGAATGTCATTGATTCAAAGCCTTCAATGCTAACAGAATTCTTCTTATAATCCTTTTTAGGACCTGATTTTTTAACCTTTTTTCTAGCAGACTTATAATCGTTCGCCTTCCCCTTATCTTCCCCATCCCGTTTTTCATAAGATTTAGAAGAATCACGGCGTTTTCCATGAGAACCGTTTCTGCTGTCAGAACGAGATCTTCTTCCGCCATGAGAATCATGGTCGTCATCATCCCGCCAATTTTCTGTCTTAATATAAATTCCTGCACTTTTATCTTCCAACATCATTTCTGGATAAGCTACTTTAGCAGGAATTGTCATTTCAATGTAACGTTCAATTGCAGGAAGACTGTAAACATCCTGCTCAGAACAGAATGTATAAGCCTTTCCAGATTTTCCAGCACGAGCAGTTCGTCCGATTCGGTGCACATAATTTTCTGATTCATTCGGTAAATCATAGTTGATTACCATTGCAAGGTCGTCTACGTCAATTCCACGGGCAGCAACATCTGTTGCGACAAGAACCTTGAGCTCCCCAGACTTAAAAGTCTTAAGAATAGCAAGACGCTTTGACTGAGGAAGATCACCGATAATGAAATCTGCCTTTATGTCATTCATAACAAGACGTTTTGAAACTACTTCGCAGGTACGCTTTGTATTACAGAAAATAATTACGCTCTCAGGATTTTCATTCTTGAGAATCCCAATAAGAAGCTTCATTTTCTCATCGCTAGAAACATGAAGGAGTTCCTGCTGAATTTCAGAAACAGTTATATTTTCACATTCAATTTCAATTTCTTTAGGATCCCTTGTATATTCCCAGGCAAGATTTTTTACATAAGTATTAAGAGTTGCACTGAAAAGCATAGTCTGACGAGCTTCATTTGCAGGAATATGCTTCATTATTTTTCTTAAGTCAGGATAGAAGCCCATATCGAACATGCGGTCAGCTTCATCAACAACAACAAAAGCAACATCTTCAAAAGTTATATTTCCGCCTTCCTGAAGATCAATAAGACGGCCTGGAGTACCAACAATGATATCAATACCCTTTTTTATGGCAGCAATTTGCTTTTCGTAACCCACACCACCATAAACGCTGAATGCCTTTAGACCTGCAGGAGCACACAGAGTCTTAGCTTCTTCTTCAACCTGAACGGCAAGTTCGCGGGTTGGAACCATAATCAATGCTTTTTTCCCTTTATTTTCTTCTTTGGAAAGCATTTCTTGTATTATAGCAACAAGGTAAGCTGCAGTTTTACCAGTTCCTGTCTGTGACTGAACATAAAGATCAGAACCATCCTGCGACATCTTTAAAACCTGTTCCTGAACAGGAGTACATGTAACGTAACCAGCAGCTTCCAGCCCCTTAAGCAGCTGATCATTTAAATTAAACTCTGAAAAATTCATACAACACAGTATAAAGTTTTTCTTATATCATTACAACAGAAAGACTTTTAAAAGTATCCTCTTTTAAAAGTCTTTCCAAAACTACAATCTGATTTGCCTTGGCAAACCGTCATTCATAATTGGATTCAGTTCTCCCTGAATCAAAGGACGAATATAATGAATTGCATCTTCTGTAACATAATCATCTGTAATCCATTCAAGGGGAACATTCTTTTCTACATTGGCGATTGTATGTACATCCTGAACACCGTAAGTAATCTTATAAGGAACATTGCTTATACGTCTCATACAGACAACCTTCCCCGTTTCTCTATCATAAATTGCAGAACGAACAGCCGTTGCACCACAATCATAAGCCTCTTCTATATCTGTAAGACTTGCAAAATGACTTGCACATCTTTGGAGAGTCGAAATTTCAATAGCGCGAGCCTTTATGCCCATTTTCTCGCGGATAAGAGTCTCAAGATATTTTGCAGAACCGCTCATCATCTTATGTCCGAACGCATCTACAGAAGCATTGTCCGAAGCTAATTCACAAACAAAGCGACCGTCAGCAAGCTTTACGCCTTCGCTCAATGCGACAACACAGTATTGTTTTTTATCAACGACTTCCTTTACCCGTTTCATAAAATAATCTACATCAAAGACTTTTTCCGGCAAGAAAATCATGTCAACACCTTCGCTGTCTTCTCCGCGGACAAGACCTGCACTGGCTGTAAGCCATCCGGCATTGCGGCCCATTATCTCTACAATAGTAACGGCCGGGCAGTCGTAAATACGACAATCACAAACAAGCTCCTTCAGTGTAGTTGCAATATATTTTGCTGCACTTCCAAATCCTGGTGTATGGTCTGTCATGGCAAGATCATTATCAATGGTTTTAGGAACACCAATAAAACGTATGGAGCTATGAATAGATTCAGCATAATCGCTCAGCTTCTTAATCGTATCCATTGAATCATTTCCGCCGATATAGAAAAAATATTCTATTTCGAGATCTTCAAGCTTTTTAAAAATCTTTTCATAAAGAGCCTTATCATCTTTCATATCAGGTAATTTATAGCGGCAGGAGCCCAAAAATGAAGCCGGAGTTCTTTTCAGAAGATCAATATCAATATTGTACGGAAGTTTTTCATCCAAGAGGACATACTCATCATTAACCAATCCTTTGATTCCGTGAAGCATTCCGTAAACTTTGTTAACCCCAAGATCCTTACAAGCTTTATAAACACCAGCAAGACTTGAATTGATTACACAGGTAGGACCACCAGATTGTCCGACAATAACGTTTTCTTTCATACAGCCCTCATAAATTCAAAGATCATATGATTTTAGCAGAAAAACCAAATCACTAACAAGAGCAAAAAACATTTTTCATCCAAGCAACTAGAATTTTGTTTTTAAAACGCGCCTTCTTTTTCATCATAATCACTATCTGAATCACTTTCACACGAGGCGATATTCCGCTAAAATAAATATTATTATGGAAAACAAAACAATATATCAGGCAGAATTATTTGCAAACCGACTGAAAAAAAAATATAAAGAACTTAGAAAATGGGCAAGAAAAAACAACATAAGCTGTTACCGGCTTTATGACCGCGATATTCCGGAAATACCAGTCAGCCTTGATGTTTACGAATTCATTCCGGACGAAATAAAAAATCCAGCAGAATGTGCCTCGTACGAAGAAAAAATTCTTTCACGAATATCAGCGAATGACCTTTCTGCGGAAAAGGAACTTGAAGAAAACCGCTATGCCGTAATCTACCTTTACGAACGGCCTTACCAGAAAGATCAGTCGGAAGAAGAAAAATGGCTTACAAAAATGTCAGAATCAGCCGCTACAATACTCAATATTGAACAAAGTCACATAGTAAAAAAAGAACGCAGACAGCAGAAAGGTCTTAGTCAATATGAAAAAATTGAATCATCAGATTCAATAATCCGTAATGTCCAAGAAAACAATTTTATATTTAGAATCGATCTTTCAAAATACCTTGATACAGGCCTCTTCTTGGATCACAGACCATTACGAAAAATGATATCAGAAAAGTCAGCTGAAAAACGGGTTCTTAACCTTTTCTGCTACACAGGAAGTTTTTCAGTTTACGCTGCTGCAGGAAACGCATCGTACGTTGAATCCGTAGATCTTTCGAACACATACCTTTCATGGGCAGAGGACAACCTCAAGAAAAACGGTTTCCGTTCAAAAGAAAAATATAAATTTACAAAAGCGGACGTAATAAGCTGGCTGGAAAAAAAAGCAATCTGCATTCCAGAAAAAGAAAAGTTTGACATTATAATACTGGATCCACCTACATTCAGCAACTCTAAGTCCACACAGAATGTACTTGATATAAACAGAGACTGGCCTGAACTTGTAAAAAATGCAGTTTCTTTACTAAAACCAAACGGGATTCTTTACTTCAGCACAAACAGCACAAGACTTTCTTTTGATGAAAAGAAACTTCCAAAGAACACTGATTACAGCGACATAACGCTTCAGTCTATACCAAAAGATTTTGAAGGAACCAAATGCCATCGTTGCTGGAAAATCCAGTTGTTCTAGAAACATACGGACAAAATAAGAGCGGTTCAAAGCCTTGATTCACACTTTAATATTTTCAAATCTAATAAAAAAAAGCTGTCTGTTCAGACAGCTTTTTTAGCAAAATTATTTGTTTTCAGCCTTGATACCGTAACGCTTGTTAAAGCGATCAATACGACCTGCTGTATCAACAAGTTTCTGCTTACCAGTATAGAACGGATGGCATGCAGAACAAATTTCAACGTTGATATTTTCAACTGTTGAACGAGTTTCAATTACATTACCGCATACGCAAGTAATTTTTGTCATTTTGTATTCTGGATGAATACCCTTTTTCATTTTTGACTCCCACTGCAGTTGCCCGGTAACGCGGAGCACGAAAACGCCTCATTTCATTACCACAATCTGCAATATTGAAAATATAAGTGGATTAATAGTAACGAATTTTATAATTAATTTCAATACCAAAAATGCAGAACAAACCTAAGGAAGAAAGCTCTAGTCCTTACTCAGAAAGTTCAACTTGTAAGCGCGTAATCATAGTACTCTAGCTTACTTAATAATTCGCTGCAACCTAATTATACAACTTCAGCTATAAAGAGATACCCCCCCCACACACACACACTAGATTTAGGAGACGCAAAATTCAAGCCCTTCCTTTCACCCCTTCCCTAAAAAACTAATCCGCAAGAACCCCAGCGACAAGTTTTTCATAAAAAAAATACGCAGGAATTGTATGCAATTACGTTCGGAACATCAAACTGCCCTTCAAACAAAAACGATATCGTAATCGTTTATCTCAACATAAAATATGTCTTCAGAGCATTCACCAAAAGACTCTTTAAAAGCGAACACTTCAACTTGAAAAATTAAACTGCAATAAAAATCAGACTTCTTTAGAAGACAGATTTTACAGTCAAATCTTAAACTTATTGATCTCGTTCGTAACTTTACCGATGGAATCCTTATTATTACCTGACATTTCGTTTACAGCAGAAACAGAATTTGTAATTTCTGTAATTTCAGAAGAAATCTTATCCATACTATTTGAAATCTCAACAGAAACATGAGAAAGCTTTTCTATTTCTTCAAGAACATCCTGACCATCCTTATTCATTTCCGTAACGCCGCTCTTTACATTTGCAGTCCGAGTATTTATATCATGAATCACATTAAGAATCTGCTGACTTCCGGCATTCTGTTCATCCATTGCATTTTTTATAACCGATTCTTGCTGGAAAACTTCATGAGTATTGTTAAAAATCTTTTCAAATTGGTCTTTTATATCTTTTGAAGAAGACGAAACTTCGGCAATCAGATTTTTCAATCCTGTAAGGGCATCTGAAATCTTTTTTCCCTGAACATCAGAATCTTCAGCAAGCTTTCGGATTTCATCAGCAACTACAGAAAAACCTTTCCCCACTTCACCGGCATGACTCGCCTCAATAGCGGCATTCATAGCAAGAAGATTCGTCTGACTTGCAATATTAGAAATGACATTCGAAGCCTCCAGCAACCCGTCAGAGTCTTCAAAAATCTGATCAGTCAATTCAACCGTTTTCCGTACAACTTCCCGTCCCTTTTCTGCAGAATCCGTAAGATCTTTCACAGAAAGAGCATTTTTATCCAAAATATCTGAAACAGAACGTATATTTGCAACCATTTCCTCTATTGCAGAGGAACCAACAGATACGCTGTTTGCCTGCTCCTGAATATTCAAACCCAGCATCTCGATATTGCCGGAAATTCTCTTCATCTTATCCGATGTATTTTCAACATCTGTCTTTTGAAGCTCAATCTGATTCTTTATGATTACAACATTTTCATCAATTTTTTGTACGGCTGAAGTCGTTTCGCTCATATTTACAACCAGATTGGATGCGACAGAATCCATTACATAAGACTCTTTTTTTATTGAATCAATAAGAGATGCAATCTTTTCTATTGTTTTATTGAAATAAAAAGATAAATCAGAAAGCTCATCATTACCATTCAAGGGAAGTCTCTTCGTAAGATCACCATCACCTTCTGAAATATCTTTTAAAATTGAAACCGTAGATTTAAGAGGATACGTTATCTTCTTAGCAAGAAAAAACGCAACCATGATACTCAAAAATATAGAAATCAGTGCAACTATTACTATTACCGAAAGAATCACATTATTAGCCTTATTTACATACGACAAAGGGGCGGCAACAATGTAATCTAAAGCAACGTAAGAATTATCAGACGGAAAAGAAGAAAATTCATATTCAATTCCATTATATGAAGCAGTAAAATTAATTTTTTCACCATGATTAAAATCATTTAGTCTTACTATACCAAGAGAATCAATTTTCTTAAATTCAGCCCCCGAATCAAGCTGATTTAAAACCATATTTCCATTGCTATCAAGAATAATAAATGAAAGATCTGTATTATTTTTCTTAAAAGCTTTCATTAAGGAATCCAAATAATCAAATTTTATATCCGTTGCAATAACGCCCCTTGGATTTCCATTCGAATCATTGAAATATTTTGAAGCAACGATCGTCCTTCCCCCCAAAGCCGTTACATAAACATTCGAAATGAAAGTTTTTCCATTGTTATTTTTTGCATTTTTATACCAGGATCTAGTTCTTGCATCATAATTATTCGGACGCGGCTCGACAGGATATCTCAAATATGCACCATTTTCTTCAAGCGAGACAGAGATTCCCATAATTTCAGGTTTTTCATCCGTAAAAGTTTTTTCAAGCTCATAAACAGCCCTTTCATAAGTCCCGAATTTTTCTGGATCAACAGGAATTTTTCCACTTGGATCACTTTTATCAACATATGATGTTAAATTATTATCAGGACGGCTTATCAGTTCTATCTTTGAAAAAGAATTTGAAAAAGTATCAAAACTTTCAAAATAATTTTCAATCGCAACATCAACTTCCGAAATAATATTCATAAAGGAATTTTCAAAAGCTTCCTTATCGATTTTAGTCATTCTAGCATAAATAACTGTACCGAACGAAAGAAGAATAGTGACACTTGTTAAGGTAACTCCAAAAATTATCTTAAAAAAAACAGTAAACCTGATATTATTCATAAAGCAACCTCATATAGAAATTATACATCATAAACAGAAAGATAAAACAAAAAAAAAGAGCCTTGCGCAAAAAAAACGCAAAGCTCTGAAAATCAAATTTATTACTTATTACTGTTAATTATCCATTCCAGCCGTACCAACATTCATACTTGCAAGGAATGCATCATTCGTCTTGCTCTTCTTCATGCGGTCAAGTATAAGCTCAAGGATTTCCGTATCTTCCATCGGACCAAATACCTTACGTAGGATCCAAAGTTTTTGGAGCTCATTTTCCGTAAGGAGGAGCTCTTCGCGTCGGGTTCCCGATTTTTTAATATTAATTGCAGGAAACAGACGACGCTCACTGAGCTTACGGTCAAGATTGATTTCAGAGTTACCAGTACCCTTGAATTCTTCAAAGATAACTTCATCCATTCGGCTACCAGTTTCTACAAGAGCAGTAGAAATGATTGTTAAAGAACCACCTTCTTCAATATTGCGGGCAGCACCAAAGAAGCGTTTTGGACGGTGCAATGCATTAGAATCAACACCACCAGAAAGAACCTTACCAGAGGTAGGAACTGTAACGTTATAAGCACGCGCAAGACGTGTAATAGAATCAAGAAGAATAACAACGTCACGCTTGTGTTCAACAAGGCGCTTTGCTTTTTCAAGAACCATTTCAGCAACCTGAACATGGCGTGTAGCCTGTTCATCAAATGTTGAAGAAATAACTTCTCCCTTAATTGCGCGTTCCATTTCTGTTACTTCTTCCGGACGTTCATCAATCAAAAGAACGATTAAATAAACTTCAGGATGATTTGTTGTAATAGAATTTGCAATTTTCTGCATCAAGGTTGTTTTACCGGCTTTTGGAGGAGCAACGATCAAAAGACGCTGACCTTTACCGATTGGGCTGAACAAATCAACGATACGGCTTGATACTTCTGTAGAAATTGTTTCGAGTCTTAGTTTTTCTTTTGGATATAAAGGAGTAAGGTTTTCGAAAGGAATGCGAGTCTGAGCTACGCGAGGTTCATCAAAGTTTACAGTTTCAATTCTGAGAAGAGCAAAGAATCTTTCCCCTTCTTTTGGACTTCTGGTCTGGCCGTAAACAGTATCGCCTGTTTTTAGATTGAACAAGCGAATCTGACTAGGAGAAATATAAATATCATCAGGTCCAGGAAGATAGCTGTTCTGCGGAGATCTCAGGAACCCATATCCGTCAGGAAGAATTTCAAGCGAACCAGAAGCAAAGATAATTCCACCATGTTCTGAATGTGCTTTTAAGATTATAAAAATAAGCTCCTGCTTTTTCATCGGAGCAAGGTCATCTGCATTAAAACCATATTTTGTAGCAAGATCACGCAGTTCATGCATACCCATTGCTGTAAGATCATTGATCAATAGACGTGGTCTATTTGCATTTTCATCAGTACCGTCACCAGACATCTGCATTATAGAAGGATCTACAGTACCTGTTGGAACCGGCATATCCGTATGAAATCCTCGCCTGTTCATATTTGGAGTACGGCGATATGTTGTGTTATTCTGGCGGTTATTATTCCATCTTCCCTGCTGGTGATTATTTTCAGAATCTGACTGCTGTTCTGGATTTTCTTCAGAAACAGCCTGAGCCGGTTGAACAGTCCTTACGGCTACTTTTTTCCTTGGACGAACAATTTTTATTTTTTTAGGTTCCTGTTCTGCACCACCATTTGAAGAATCCGCCCCACTCTCAGAATCAGAAAAATCCGTAGATCCTGCAGAATTTTCCTCATTTTCTTCCGGTGAATAATTACTTTCGTCCGCTGAATAGTCATCCCCGTCACTGGAAATAGATTCAGAAGCCTCATAAGATTCCGGCTGTGCATCAAAATTAAGTTGATTCTGCATCTCACCGTTTTGTGTTAATTCTTCCGAATTTTCTTCAGTTTTACGCCGTCTACTAAAGGCCATTTAAAACTCCATAAAATTTTTAAAGATTTTATATATGAAAAGATTTATATTAGACTCAAAAAAGAATTATAAAAAACTTATTAATTAGTAATACAACTAATTTTTTTGTCTGTCAACAAAGAAATAAAAACTATTCGATAATATCAGTTCTCAAAACCATTGCCTGCTTGTATTCAGCACTAGCAGAAGCAAAAAGGTCTTCCTCCGGAATTTTATCAAGCATAGTGATCTGCCCCTCGAAATTCACATTATTTTCTATACGAAGACGGGCTGTAACTATATCACCTATAACAGAGCCACCGTTGCAAATTTCAACCCTTTCAGAAGCTTCAATATTCCCAGTAACAGAACCAGAAATAACGATTGAACGGGCAGATATTTTTTCTACAGTACAAATAGAATCCTTTGAAATTTCAAGATTACCCGTAGCTTTGATTCTGCCGTTGAATTTTCCTGTAATAATAAGGTCATCGCTGAATTCAAGAACACCGTCAAATTCCGTTTCAGGTCCAAAAACCGTAAGAGTCTTGCGTTCTTCATCCATTACTTTTTCATTAATTTCTTCTGACATATGTTAATTTTATATTATTTCTTTTTGCATGGCAAGCGAAGTGAAATTTTTCACAAAAGCCGCTTCTACTAGTCCACTGCCTTAACTTCAAGCTCCCAAAGAGCTTTTTTCATTTCCTGACCAGCTCTGAAAGCTGCAACATAGTGAGGTGCAACAGAAAGCTGCTCACCCGTTTTTGGATTTCTTGCAACAGAACGCCCTTTTCTGAGACGCGGCTCAAAAGTCCCAAAACCACGAAGCTCTATAGTTGAACCATTTTCCAAAGAAGCCTTAACTTCTTCCAAAAACTTTTCAATTATTTCCTGGATCTTATATTTTTCAAAATCAGATTTAAAATATATCGCTTCAACCAAATCGTTCTTTGTAACTTTTTTAGAAGCCATTCTACACCTCATAAAAATCGACAGGACTCCGGTTTAAAAATCTCCTGCGAAACAAGTAACTCTCCAAAATATACTTAAAAAATATTCAAGAAATATTCCATAACATAAAAAATCCAGTTGAGTTTCCTCAACTGGATTTCAGACAATAACTCAAAAAAGTTATTTAGCTGCACTAGCAGCGAATGAAACATTGTAAAGTTTCATCATTCTTGACTTTTTGCGAGAAACAGCGTTTCTAGAAAGAACACCCTTGCTGCGAGCTGAATCAAGTTCGCTTACAAGTGTCTTAAGCTTAGATTCTGCAAGAGCCTGATCTTTTGCATGAACAGCTTCAACAAACTGTTTTGCATATGTTTTGCAAGTGCTCTTAATAGCCTTATTATGAAGTCTTCGAACTTCACTCTGAGCATAACGCTTTTCTGCAGATGATTTCTTAGTTGCCAAAGGGGACCCCCAAAAAAAAGTTAACTTTTAGTATATTAATAAAGCCGCCTTTTTTTGTCAATCAGCTCAATATTTTTCAGGATTAAAATTTTATGAAGCACCATACTTTGTTTAGGGTGATTAAAGAATTGACTAAGATTTTTATAAACGATATATTATTTATCTAATACGTATTAATCTTTTATGGAGGAACACCATGGCCGGAGCAAGTAAGAACTCTCGTACAACTGTTGCAACACAGAAATTCACATGCCCAGATTGCGGCGGCGAAATCGTTATGAAGACTTTGTATGAATCTGGAAAGCTTAAGAACATTGCAGAATGCTCAAAATGCAAACGTACAGAAAGACGTCCAAAAGATTTCAAATAATCTTTAACTAAAAAATAAAAAAGGACTGCACAGCAGTCCTTTTTTATTTTTTAGATTTTATTCACCTCGACATGGAAATGCCACAGTTCAATTACCTCTGATCAGCCGGAAGCTTTCTCCACTGTTCAAGCTGCTCTTGAATAAGACGACGGCTTTCTTCAAGAATATAAACCTCTTCTTCCTTTGTCTTAGGACTATCAAACACCTTAAGAACCTTTACTCGGTAGCAGCCGTTACGCAGTTCGGTCATTATTTTGTTCATATCACGGATCTGATATCCGCCATCAAGCGCACAGGCAACGACAGGAAGACCAGTTGATTCATTCAACTTTCTGAAACCTGCGGAATAAAATTTTCCTACATTCCCATCACGGGTTCTTGTTCCTTCCGGGAATAAAATAGGGATCTGCCCTGTAAGCATAACTCTCTTACCGAATTCCTCAATAACCTTCATAGCCTGCATAGGACTTCCTCTTCTCGGAACCATACAATGCTGCTGAGCCCTGAGCATTTCAGAAACAAGAGGAATATGACGGCTAAGATTATCTTTTGCAACAAAACGGACATTCCGTTCCCGTAAAAATTTCATGTAGCATGGAATATCAAAAAGGCTTTGATGATTTGAAATAATTATATACTGCTCCGGAAGGATTTTTTTTGATTCATTATATCCAAAAAAATGGAAATCCATATAAAATCTTAAAATTGCAAAAACACGCGGAGCAAGCACTTTTACAATATAATTTGAAATAGCTCTGCACCAGGGCTTACTTATTGGATAAGCTATGATATTCAAAATCGATGCAGGTCCAACTGCCGCAAAAAGACACAAAAGAGCTATAATACTTAACACAGAGTTCTCCCAAAAATTATATATTATTCAATTTTATAATCTAAAAAAATGCATGTCAATCAATTTAAGAAAAGATAAAATCTGTTACTGTTGAACATATTTTTTCCAGAGGAGCATACAGTCGCCTGCACTCCGGGACAGAAGCCATAAATACAGAACCGTACTGCTTTGTATAGAGCCGTCTATCCAATACAATAATGCTTCCGCGATCGGAACTTCTTCTCATAAGCCGGCCTATTCCCTGTCTGAATTTTATAACAGCCTCAGGAACACTAAGTTCCATGAATGAAGAGCCGCCTCTCTTTCTTATAGCTTCAGATCTTGCAGTAAACACAGGATCATTAGGAACTGAAAACGGCAATTTTACTATTATGACCTGACTTAAGGATTCCCCGGGAACATCCACACCCTGCCAGAAAGAATCCGTTGCAAACAGGACACTTGAGACATCATTCTTAAACCTCTCCAGAATACGTGCATTATCATCGCTTCCCTGCCGTAAAAGCACACCGTCAAAATTTCTGAGCATACGGGAAGCACTGTTATAAGCACTTCTAAGAGAATCATACGATGTAAACAAAACCAGAGTTCTGCCTTCAGCAGCCTCTATGAGCCGGACAACGGCGCTCTCTATCCACTGCTGAAAGACAAATGAATCTTCCGGAAGGGGGGCATCCTCAGGTACTGCAAAAAGCATGTTCTTTTCATAAGGAAACGGAGACGGAAATTCCCCTGTAAAAAGCCTTTCCCTATCGCAATATGCGGCTCCTGAACGCCTCAGCCAATATCCAAAATCCCTGCCAGACTTCAAAGTTGCAGAAGTACAGATAACGGACTCCATAGGCTCAAACACCCCTTGATTCATAAGAGAAGCAATATCCAAAGGTGTTTCTGTAAAGACAAGATATACAGAATCCCCTCCATCTTTTACCATATCCTTTGGAAGACTTTTCTTTGAAATCCAGAAAACCTTATCCTGCTTTTCGTCCCATACACAAAAATCCCTTAAGATTCCTGAAAAATCCTCCAAACGGCGCACAAGAATTTTTGTTTCAAAATAAGCAGGAACAGTCCTGTCCGCCTCATCAATTCCTTCCATTATGAGACGACACAATCCTGTAAATTTCTCCAAATCTCCAGAAAGAGTATTACAAAGAGTCAGCACAGGTCCAAACGCTCTAGCAGTTCCTGAAAAAAGACGCAGCGTATAGTCCTTCTGCATAAGATCAAGTACAGAAATCTCCAGATTCGCTATATCCGTTTTTATGCGGTTTATAAGTTCGTATGCATCCACAGCATTTTCTTCTGCCGAAGAAAGAATGGAAAGCGTACACAGATGACCGCTTTCAGAATTTTTCCGCCGCCTGTAAAGCTGATTCAACTGCTTATTAACTTTAAAACGATTAAAACTTTCGCTGAAAAAGCTAGTTGCGGCACTTTCTATTCCGTGAGCTTCATCGAAAATTATGCGCCTGTAAGCCGGCAGAACAGCCGTTTCATCGTAACCAACACCATGAAGCCTTGATTCAATATCAGCAAAGAGCAGATGGTGATTTACGACAAGAATATTTGCACCAGCAGCTTCCTTTCTCATTTTCATTACAAAACAGTCAGAATGAAACGGACACCTCATTCCCATACATGCATCGCTTTCAGAATTTATTCTTCCCCATAAACTTTCCGACGGCATAAAAGAAAGATCGCTTCGACTTCCCGTTGAAGTAGATTCAACCCATTCACTTATTTTATCCAGGATTTCCACATCATCATCAAAAAGTTCACGCTGGGCAGTAACATCCGCAAACCTTCTGCGACAAACATAATTCTGACGCCCTTTCATTAAAACAAATTTTACAGGTTTTCCGATAATCTTCTGAGCCTGGGGAATATCCTTTTCACAAAGCTGCTGCTGCAGATTTATCGTTCCAGTAGAAATTACAATCCGCTCTTTATTATTCAATGCCCAGATCATCGCAGGAATCAGATATGCATAAGATTTTCCGACTCCGGTTCCAGCCTCAAATACACCGACCGCATTGCGGTTAAAGGATTCAGCAATATGCTTTAACAGCTCTATCTGAACAGGTCGCTCCTCAAAATTTTCAGAAATCACGGACAAAGGACCACCCTCTGCAAGGTAAGAACCTGCAGATTCAACATCAAGAGGTCGTAAAACACGAGGTTTTACAGGCTCAACAACAACATAGAGTTCAGAACAGTCATTATTAACAATATAAAACCCCTGTCCTCTTTCGCTTGCCTGAGAAGCTGCTGCAATATCAGCATCAGAAGGGACAAGACGGCCAGACGGATGATTATGAATGAGAACAGAACATTTTCTGCCCTCATCGAGCTGAACAGGAACAGAATGTTCATTACCATTTGCAGCAGCAAAAGCAGAAACTACAAGTCCATCGGAATTTATTTCACCAGCAAAAAAAACTTCGTTATTTCCAGATTCCCTGATTTTTGTTTTTATATAGGAGACAACTTCAGGGGTGAAACAAGTCTCCGGATTGTTAGAATTATTCCGCTCCATCGTTTTTTAACCCAAAAAAAATATAACTGCTCTGTCATGTTCTGCACAAAAAAAGACAGACAAACTTTTTTCAATTATTACAAGTAACAAATACGAGGGTCAAGACATACTTATGCACAAAGCCCTGACTTCATCGTTTTAAAAGATTTGCATCAAATCCTAAATATAAAAAAAGGACTCTATAAAGAGTCCTTAAAACATCTCCTAGCAGAATTGAACTGCTGTTGTCGGGATGAAAACCCGATGTCCTAACCACTAGACGAAGGAGACATGTGGATATACATTACAAAATTTCCAAATTGTAGTCAATAGAAATATCAGATAAAATTAAAATTTATTTCCTTACATTTTCATATCAAATTTTTCAATAAGCTTTGCATGGAGGTTTTCTAGCCCAGGTTCTTCAAGTCCAAGCTTTTTTGCAGCAACAACATCATTCATGCTGTCTTCGTAACGCTTGAGTTCAAAATAGGCAAGGGCTCGCCGATAGAACGTATGAGACTGATATTCGTTAATTTCAAGAGAAGCAGTAAAACATTCAACGGCCATTTCAAATTCTTTTCTGATTGAATAAACAATTCCTTCATAATAGACTGAACGGAAAGACTTGCCGTCAAGTTCAAACGAAAGCTTAAAATCATTCAGAGCGTTATCGTAATCATTCTTTGAAAAATATGCCATTCCCCGGTGCTTATGAATTACAGAAAGCACTATATTATTAGGAGCAGGTTTAGACTGAATGATCTTTGAATAAATCAGAATTGCATTATCAAGATCTCCGGCATTATGAGCTTTGATTGCCTGCAACAGGAGCTCATCTATCGTTCCCTGAATATATGGATTTATGCGTTCTATGGTTTCATTAGGCTTCACAGCGGAATGTTCAATTGTAAGGTCATCAGCCTTTTCATAAAATGAACGTCGCCGCATTGACATTTCACACTGCAAATTCTTCTGATAATCTCGAATTTCCTGAAATATAATATCTGCAAGGCTCAAAGAAGCATTCATAGACGCGAGTTTTCGTCTCAAAGGCATATCAAATGGCGTGAATTCGGTCTTATAAATCAGTTCATGTTCAACTTCCGCCCACGCATCCTGAAGAATCGTTCGGATCTGAATTTCGCAGACAAGTTCAACAGGTAGCACAATGTTCTCAGGAAGCGTTTCGGGCATACAGTCCGCTGGGATTTTTACAAGTACATGAACTGATTCATAACCGAATTCCTTAAAGCTCTGCTCCGCACCTTTTACTTCAATTTCAAATACATCAAAGAGTTTTTTTATCTGCTCAAGAACAATCTGAATATCTTCCAAAAACGTACAAATAATACGAATTCCCATCATATCCGTAAGACAAACAAGAGAAGACGACTCTGCAGCTTCATCAGGATGCTGACGCAAGAGTTTTTTATAATAACTTGCAAAGCCCTTTATTCTCGCCTTATAGGTAGGCTGAGAAGAAAGCTTAAGATTTTCTATCAATTTTTCCTTTATCTTCTGCATTATCGCTTCTAGTACAGGAGTATAAAGTTCATAAGTTTTCTTTATATTTGTGCGTGCAGGAATTTTAACAAAACCTGTTTTATTTTCATTTGCCATACATAGTATTGTATTCCAATTTCCTGTAAATAACAAATATATTTTTTATGTATCTATTTTTTAAACAAAAAAAAGACGCCCTGAAAGTCCAAACAATGAACTTCATAGGCGTCCTTTGCTTAAGAAAGCAATATATTACTGAACTTCAGCTGAACTTCCACCTGTTGTCTGAGCATTAGAAGAAGAATCAGAACTCAAGCTGTTTGTAAAATGATCTTCAGTAGCCTGCTTAGCTCTTTCAAGGTAACGATTTACCTGTTTGTCACCAAAGCGAGACATTTCTCCAGCCTGACGAGCAGCTTCCTTCTTACCAATGATTCCCCAAAGGTCTTCATCAGCAATGTCGCGGTCAGAAGTGAGCAATGCTTTATCATAAATGATAGCAACATCTTTGAAGTAACCGATGTAGTCACCACCGATATGGCTTGCATCACGTGTAATCTGGAATCCAGTAAACTTTACGAATGGAAGTCCACGTGGATAAATTGGGTAAACGCGGATTTCGCGATTACGGATTTCTGTGATGTACTGAGGGTTGTTCCAAGTAAGTTCTTTCCAACCATCGAAACCAAGATATCCCATGAAATAACGGCGCTCAACACCATCTGTATCCTTCAAAAGCACATAAAGTCCTTCAGGATAGTTCATACCCATAGTTGTTACTTTGATAGATTTTACAGTACCAACATTTTTTACAACACCGTAATGATCTTCAAAAAGAGTCTTTCCAGATGCTCTTTCTTCGTCTGTCGGTTCCTGACGGTTTCCGTTTTCATCTGCTGTCGAAAGAGGTTCGTAAGCAGGAATCTCGAACGGAGGCCTGATATATGCATACGCATTTGAATTCCATTCAGGGAATACAACACGAACGCCCATTACTACTTCGCCTGCAAATGGAACATTTGCATCTTCCTTAACAGGTGCAGCGATTACCTTTGAAAGACCTAAACTCTGGACTGTACGAGCAGATGAGTTCAAGCTTACTTCCCACTGTGGGAGAGCCAATGAAGTCTTCATCAGTTCTTTCTGATCTTCAGTAAATGTAGCACCAGCGGCTGTAGAATAGTCCATTACTGTACGGCTATTTTCTACTGGATTTCCGTCTTCATCCGGGCAGCAGTCAGCCTTCAATAATGTAAAATCGATGACAGTTGCTTCCTCTGCGAAAACACTGGCACCAGCAAGCAGCATTACAGCTGCCACAATTGTTGAAAAAGTCCTCTTCATACTAGAAGCTCCTTTTATGAATTCGATGTAGCCTTGTATATTTATATTATCGTTTATGTGTTTTGTTTTGTCAACGAATTTAGGGCATTAAGATTTCCAATTTTTAATATTTTGCTTAATTTTAAGGTTAAGCAAAATACCCTTTATTTTTTTTCAAACGGAACTTTTCCGTCTATGAACAGCTCAATCTTCTTTATTTCAGGAAAATTATGCATTACATTCATTTTGAACAACCCTATCTGTGCCTTAAAATCTGTATTTTCTGCGTCCGAGGCAAGAAGTTCAGGGGAAAGATTCACAAAAAGAGTCTGATCCCGTTGAAAACAAGACAAAACCTTAGTCCCCTTTGCAAAAACAGAGCAACAATGCTCGGAAAGAGGACCGACAAGAAGTTCATCAATATAATTTCTTATCTTACCCTGAACCGGAAAAATAGGTTCAAAGCGATTTTCAACCCTGAGAATTTCAGAATCCGAAGACTTGAATATAAAAGTCCTTCTTACACCCGGAAAATCGATAATCCAGAAAAACAATGATATTGCAAATATTAACGTACCGGCAAACAGTATCATCCATGAAGTTTTTTTCAGTTCAGGCAGTCTTTCAGTCATTTTTAGAAATAAATCCTCTTGAACGCTCAAAATGTGTTACAAAAGCGTCTATTCCATTATATATTCCCGTTGATATTCTTTGCAAGTAAGCACTTGTATTAAGTTTTGCAGCTTCTTTTTCATTCGTTACAAATCCTACCTCAACAAGGACACTCGGCATATTTGAATTTCGGACCACAAACCACTCTTCTGCTTTTATTCCACGAGCCTTCGAATCCTTTCCTATCTGAGGTTCCAGCCCGTCCATTATAAATTTTGCAATCAGAATGCTTTCGGCTGTATATTCTTCTTCCATCATTGAATTCAATATTGGAAAAAGAGATTTGTCTTCTCCAGCCTTTGTCTTGTCCAGAACCGTACGGCGGTAACCAGGCGAAAGATACCAGACTTCATATCCGCTGGATTTTTTATCAAGCGATGCATTTGCATGGATTGAAACATAAATTATAGCTTCATTTTCACCGAGTTTTACGCTGTTTGCAATTTCAGTGCGCTCTGCAAGTTGAAGGAACACATCAGTAGAACGGGTCATAAGAATCTGCTTTTCAGGATATGCACCCTTAAGTTTCGAACAAAGCATATTTCCTATAGTGAGAACAACATCTTTTTCCTGAACTTTTACTTTTTTGCCATTAACAGTGACATAACCGGAAGCACCGGGATCTTTTCCTCCATGTCCAGGATCAATAAGAATTGCACCGATCTTGAATCCGTTTCCAGCTTCTGTTTCCTTGAAATATTGTTCAGCAGTATCCATGAACCTTTGGGAAACTTTTATCACTCCCCCTTCGGCCGATGGTGCATCCGTCAAAGTCATCGCGGAACTGTCCAGAACTAAAAGAGGATCGTCAATTCTGAATGAAAGCTGATGCCCGTTTTTTTCCAGCATTCCGCTGCAGGAAAGCGTATCCCAGAAAAAGCGCATTCCAGAAGACGATGCTTTTTCCATAAGGATGATATCATTTGCAGCATATATATTTGAAAACGAAAAGAACAAAAACGTAATGATCACAAAAAAAATCTTTTTCATACTTCTATGTTCGGAATATTAATTTGAATCTGAAACATAAATTGCAGCCTGAAGCCCTCCGCGTAAAAGCGCATTCCAGAAACGCTTTTTATCAAGCGGACGATGAACAGGAACCAGAAGATCGAATCTGACAGCGGTTTCCATTGCAGTAAGATAATTCCAGTCTTTCTGAGGTCTAGAAAGGAGAGCTTCAAGCCCTTCCGGCAAATCCTGCAGAACACTCTGGTTTTCAGGGATCTCACCGGAAAGATCGATATTTTCAAGTTCTGAAACAGATTCAAATGCTGACGGAGGGAACCCCTGCTCATCCGGTTCCGAAACACACGCTAAAAAGTCTTCTGTACGCCTGTCATAAGGTTCCAAACGTATTAGAATTTTTGAACAGGCCTTTTCCGCTGCATCAACAGCCTTATCATAATCTTCATGCATCGAAATAACATTTCCGCACTTCTGGACGTTATTGCGGGGAAAATCCACATAATCACCGATCCTTACAGGACGAGGAAAAACATTCTGTACGCCATCAATTTTTTTTGCTGATTCAAGACCTTCTACAGCCTTGATTTTTCCAGGAATGGAAATCCATGCCCGTTCCGCGCTTACCTGATCGCAAGGAATCTGGAAGAGCGCAAATGAAGAATCCGAAGGCGGCAACGGAAACCTGTTTTTTAAAAGTTCTTCAGGCTCCTGTCCAGCTGCAATGAGCAGAGCCTGCTCCGTAAGATTCATACCGGATGCATATGGAAATGTCCAGCCGGACATATATCCTCCAGAAAGACGTGCTGCAATTTCCCCTATCTGAGGTCCACGGGCCGTATATTTTATATCTGCTTTTGCGGCTCCACAGGTAAGACCTAAAGCCTCGACACCTTTTGCAAATGCTTCAATTAACTCAAGTTTCATAGATTCTTTTGCAACAGTCGGCATTGTATGGCCAGTCTCAATAAAATACGGCGGATAATAAATATGACGGTCAGCGAAACCTGTTATTGTCATTGTGCCGTTGTAAACAAGTGCATCAATTGAATATTCAGGACCTGCCATATATTCTTCAAGAATAACCGTTGAAGTACGTGAATTTTCTACCGCACACAGAACAGCATTCATTGCTTCGGAAAAGTTTCTTATCATGCGGCAGCCACGGGCACCCATATTATCCGCTGGTTTTACAACACATGGATAACCCAAAGATTCTGTTATAAAATGAACCCTCGCCTCTGAAATTTCATTTTTTGAAAGACTGTAAAATTCAGGAGACGGGACACCGGCCTTCTTAAAGCATTCACGCATACGTGGCTTTATACTTGCATTAAGGGCAGCTTCAAAAGAATGAGATGGCAAAGCAAGTTTTTCTGCTGCATACGAAACGCTTGCTGAAAAATCTGTTCCTGCAGTAAAGATTGCCCTCAAACCGGCAGAAGCTTTCAGAGCTTTTGCAAAAGCATATATTCCTTCCCTGTCCTTCAAGTCAATCTGACTGAATTCATCTGCATAAGGAATGCTTTCTGCCTCAGAATTTGCATCGACTACAATCGTATAAAATCCAAGTTGCTTTGCGGCAAGCAATGCAGGTCTCTGCATAAGACCTGCGCCCAATATAAGAACCGAACCTTTCTCTGTCATAATATCCATCCTGCTAGATCTTGCGGCAATAAACTTCGAACGTATCGCCCATTTTTAGAGTACGGCTTAAGACACCGTAATATTTGAAAAGCAGATCATCTTCAGAAGCCATTGATTCCTTTACCTTAGGAAATCGCTCTGGATGATGACCCGTAGAAACAATCTTTACAACTTCAAAGCCAAATGGTTTTAAAATTTTTGAAACCTTTGACGGTTCCCAAACTGTAAAATGATCAGACGGACTGTTTTTAAAGAACTCTTCCGTATTTTTTTTAGCAGAAACACCTTCTGCGCTAGGAGTAGAAAATGCAAAAACACCGCCTTTTTTTACCAGCTGGGAGACTTTTTCAAGCACAAAACCAAGCGCCGAAAAATGTTCGATAACATACCACATGGTAACCGCCTCAAACTTATTAAGTCCGAATTCTGCCATAGGGTTAAAATCCGGAAATTTTGATCTGACGGCAGGAAAAAGCAATTTATTTCTGACAAAGTCAACTGCATCCACTGATACATCAGTACCATATGGCAGCCATCCTCTGTCTCCAGCAGCAGAAAGAAACGGTCCGTATGCACAGCCTATATCAAGAATTTTAGGGGAACCACAGTCCTTTACGCGTAGGCAAGATTGAATTTCAGAAAGCCTGCGGAATCCGCTCTTCTTTATCGAATCAAAATCTTCAAGATATGTGCGCCCATACTGATTCTTATACTGATCGGCAAAATAATCTTTCTCATAGCGCATCGGCAAAGAGGTATTCCATGATATATAAATCATAGAACATTTTTCGCACCGGCGGAAAGTTCTGTCTTCCGTTCGTGCCACGATCTCATTTTTTACAGAATGGCCGCCACAAACAGGACAAGAATAACGCGTTCCATGAGACAGATATTTTATTTTCTCTACGAGAGATTTAGTCCCATCAAAAACAACAGAATCCGGGAAAAATTTTTCCATACTTTTTAATATCCATGACGGGTCAGATGATTCCAGATCCTTTTTATCCAGACAGATAAATTTATATTTTTTTGCAAGATTTTCGTGTAATTTTGTAGTAGAAAGCAGAATTACAGCGCATCCGGCGGCAACGGCTTCAAACGCAGTAAAACCGTAATGAGTCACTACAAGATCAAATTCTGAAAGGATTTCTTTCAGGTTCTTTACAGGTTCAACATATTTTATATTCGGGGCAGACTCCAAAGGACGTTTAACAGTGGGAAGGACAGCCGTAATTTCTGCATCAGGACAAACTTTTTCAGCAAAAAAACGTGCAGCAGGTTCAACCATTCCAGAAGGATCTTCTCCTCCACAACAGACCAGAATTTTTTTAAATGAATCAGGACGCACAGTTCTTACAGAAACAGGTCTTTCAATATAAGAAGGATCTTGAATATTTGCTTTTCGATCTAATTTATATGAAGGAAGGATATCAAAAAGATAATCACAGTAATCAGTAAAATCACTGCCTTCGTCGATTGCACAAAGATTGGCAACCGACGAAAGTTTTTCGGCCGTTTCTTTTTCCAAACAGAATGCATCAGCAACAATAAGATTGTATTCATTCTTTTCTGGAAATTTATTTACAATCTGATAGTCTTTAAGCCCATCAGCCTTGAATTCTTCAACAATCGAAGAAGTTTCCTCTAGTTCAGGTTTTTCGGGGATATAAATAAACGCTCCGCTCTGCAATGCAACTTTAAGACAGCGGCGTAAATGACCAGTCCCGCAACCTTTTTTTGTACATGGATACAAAAGGATCGTATCATGAACATCAGGATCACGGATTGCACTTATAATCTGTTCTGTTGTATATGGTTCAGAAGGAGCAGTTCCTCCAGAAAGCTTGTTCACAATGGCAAGAGCCCTTCTGTAATCCGCAGAGGTATCTATAGTAGTCCTGTATTCCGGAAAATAAAAACGGGACGGAGCCTTATAGAACAGTGAAGTGAATTTATCTTTATGATTATAAAGAGCAGGTCCAACATGCTCATGGTCATAAGGATCAGCTGTGAGCAATGCTGCTTTTAAAAGCGAATCAGCCCAGAATATTTCTACGCCGCTGCCGTGAGGGAGCCCCGTCCAAGTCATATAATCACAGTGCGCAATTTTTTCCTGCTTGTAAAATTCATCAACAAGAGCCTGCGCAGCCTCATAAAAAAGGAACGGATTGTCAGCGGTTGCCCTTAAAACACATGAACAGCTGAATTTTTTTATTGCCAAGCAGAAACGTTCAAGAACATCATCCAAAGGACCTGCCATTATATTCCAGCCATGCTTTGTAGCAAATGGTTCAAGGACAGGAAAAGATTCCTCATCAGTGGCAACGATATATTTATCCGCCTTTACTCTTTTCATTGATTCAAGAGCCCATTCAAATACATTCTTTCCACCAAGATCCTTCAGCGCCTTGCCCGGCAAGCGGGTTGAAGAAAGCCGGCACTGAATTATAACTGCGAGTTTCTTATGTCCTGTCATTTTAAATCCGTCCAATTTTCAATAAGATACTGTATGTCCCTCTGAAATCGATATTTATTTTTAGAAACCCAGTTTTTTGCTTCCCTGAATTGGGAAAAAGCCTCAAAAATTCCACAAGACGATTTAAAAAAGAACAGCGGAAATGAAAAATATGAAAACTGTCCGTGATCAGCCCTGAATTTAGGCAGAATATTCTTAAGGTAGAACCTTAAATATGAAAGATCCGGTTTTGTATCTTCAAGAGGAACTTCGTCAATATAGGAAAGCTGGAACTTTGTAGTCACCACAGTTTTTTCTCCCCATACCCAGGAACGAACAGAAAGGTCTGCATTCTGCCAGTAAGGAGAAGTAATAGTATAATCAAATCCCCCAAGACGGATAAATTTTTCCCTGTTGTACAATCCTACAAAATTAAAAGGATACAAAGTGGGAAGACCGTCCATAGTCACCTGATTAGGTAACATTCTGAATGAACCGTGTATTGCAGATGGAGAAAAATTAGTTATAAGAGCCGTTCCTCCGTTACTAAGGAGTCGTGGAACAATACAGTAAACATCCGTTTCAATAAGATTTTCCACAAGATTTTTTGAAAGAAATCCTGCAGGAATATGAATGCTGTCCCTCAAAACAAGAACATACTTTGAATTAAGTTCGGACATAGCCATATTTATAAGAACGCCGTCCGTAGTTTTTTCACGGGGAATAAGAAATTTCACAGCCGGAAAACGTCTCGAAACGTCTTCTATACTGTAGCTTTCTGCATTAGGTTCAACGGAAACTACAGAAGAAACACCGCAATTCAAGAGATTTTCAAGATATTGCCCTTTTAAATGACTGCCATTAGAATTAAGCATTATTACAGACAGATCCAGCTGCGCATTCGGATTCTGCTGCTTTCCTCCCAGAACAGTACGGTCTATCTGATATTCATTAAAAGTTGAAGGTATAGTATTCATCGCATTTACCACATAATTCCGAATAATTTCCGTTCATCTGATTCTGAACTTCATCCGTAAGCCGTTTCCATATTTCTGCAAGAGATTCCGAAAAGGCATTTCCGATAATGTCTCGCCTAAGCCGGCATCGGCAGAAACATACAGAACCATCCACCAGAACAGTCATATCACGCCGGATATGCCAGCAAGGATTTCTTTCTAAAGGAGAAAGATCTGCAGGTTTCCTGTAAGGCAAAAGACCACACAGGCTGTCATATTTTTGAACAATGAGCAGGTTATTCTTAAACTTTGTTTTGTCGCTCCAATATCGCCAGAAAGATTCAAGTTCATCTTCATTTTCATCCATACGGGTAAACTGAGGGAAAGTTGAATCAGGAAAATATTTTTTTAGCATTTCAACACCAGCTGCCGCCTTTTCAAAACAATCTGCGGCGCAATGCACCTGCATATACTTCTGTGCTGAAAAAGCATCCACATTTACAATCCAAATAATCTTACCAGCTGCAATGTCTGGATTACAATTTTCTCCAGAATCATCGCACGCTTTTTTTAACACCGAACACATTTCTTCAGTTACAGAAATACCGTCTGTTTCAACAAGGGCTGTAAGTCCATCTTCAGCAAGAACTGCACGGATCATTTCTATAAAATCAGGGTGACACAAAGGTTCTCCCCATGCACTAAGACTTACAACAGCATTTTCACTGAACTTCGAGATTTTTTTTATAATGGCTTTAAAATCCTTCAGGCTCATAAATCTATTTCCGTCCAGGGATTCTACCTCCCTGTCAACTGGACGGTAGATTGCAGGAACGTTTATTTTATCTGTAATTTGAATGCTATAATATGAAGGAAGGGTTTTTAGCACAGAAACGCAGGAACACGCAATATCAGAAATTTCATCTATTGTTTTGCCTTCTATCCCGCAATCAAACAAAGCTCGGCAGGCAGTAGCAGCAGCTTTTGTAGCACAATTAAAACTCATTCTGAAAAGCCTGTAATCTCTTTCTGCAATCACAGTCTCAACATCAAAAGAATTTATATCTGTCTTTATAAGATCAAAAATACTTGTGCGCTCTACAGCTTTCTTTCCAAATTCTGCCTGAATTCCATCAGAAAACTGAAAAAGGATATCCGCTGTTCCAGTATCAATAACTTCAGGACTAAGTCCTCCGGGATAGCCGTCTGCAAATGTATATTCACCCTTGTATTCAAAATGATCATGCAAAATAGATTCTGTAATTCTAAAATCAATAAAAGGCTGATCAGCCCATGCAAAAACAACTGCATCTGCATGACGTTCCTTTGCACAGACAGAAATGTGCTGCAAAAGCGTTTTCACGCACCATTGCGTTTCACTGCAAACTTCTATTTTTTCATCATAAGAGGAAAGAAATGTAGCAGAGGAAAGCACCTTTTCCACGGATTTTTTTACTGATTCCGATGCAAAAACAACGGTTTCAGATTCATTGATTTTTTTCAGCGATCCGGCCCATTCAAGACTTCTTTCAAAAGCAGACTTTCCTGCAAAAAGAGGATCAAACATATAACGAGATCTTGAGCCAGCAAATAAAATTACAAGAGTTTTCATCTCTTTCTTATCGGCTTTGTAATTGAACAAGTTGAACTGAATGTATAAAATTATTTCATGAACCAGATTACACTGCCACAAGACAAGGTCTTTTCAGTAACAGAACTGAACAACCTTATAAAAGAACTGCTTGAAGGATTTCCTGTAATACAGCTTGAAGGAGAAATTTCCAACTACAGGCCCAATTCTTCAGGTCATCTCTATTTTAATTTGAAAGATGCAAATAGTATAATAAGCGCAGTTATGTTCCGTGGCGCGGCATATTCTCTGGGGTTTGTACCAAAAGACGGAATGAAAGTTCATGTAACCGGAAAGCTTTCCGTTTACGGTCCTCAGGGAAAATATCAGATTGTAATCTCAAAAATGACAATTGCAGGCGAAGGCGAAATACTAAGAATGATAGAGGAGCGAAAACGCCTTCTTGCAGCAGAAGGACTCTTTGATCAAGCAAGAAAAAAAAGGTTGCCTCTTTTTCCTTCTACAATCGGCGTAGTAACAAGCCCCACAGGAGCGGCTCTGCGGGACATTCTGCAAATAACAAAGCGCCGTAATAAATGCATTTCTGTAGTAGTACTGCCGTCACTAGTACAAGGAACAGAAGCAGCAGAAACAATTGTACGCCAGATCAGAAATGCAAACCGCGCAAAACTTTGCGATGTTCTTATCGTAGGACGCGGAGGTGGTTCACTTGAAGACCTGCTGCCGTTCAGCGAAGAAAGTGTGATCCGCGCAATTGCAGAAAGCGAAATCCCTGTAGTAAGTGCTGTCGGACACGAAATCGACTGGGCATTGAGCGATTATGCCGCAGACCTCAGAGCCCCTACACCATCAGCAGCAGCAGAAATCGTAGTTCCGGAACTTTCAAAAGTTCTGCAGGCGCTCATGCAGTATTCACAGACTTTGCATCAATACATGCTGGCAAGAGTAGAAAAAATCCGTCTCACCGTAAAGAGTTTTGATCCTCAAAATTTAGAATTGAAATTCCGTTCAATTGAGCAGCCTCTTCTGCAAAGATTCGATAATGCAAAAGACGATCTGTTCAACAACATAACAGAAAAAGTACGGGATACAAGACAGAAGATAGACAACTGCATGACTATACTTGAAAATGCAAGTCCGCAAACAATTTTTGACCGTGGATACAGCATGGTCAGAGAAATGCAATCCGGAACGATTGTAAGGGATGCCTCTACTCTTGCAAATGGAACGGAACTTGAAATCATTCCTGCAAACGGACGGATTCACGCAGCTGTAACAGGAATAGAAAAATAAAATCATGTTTAAAAAAAATAAGGAGCGCAAAAGGACACATGGATAACTTTGAAGAAAAACTTGCAAAATTGGAAAAACTTACTGCAGACATAAAAAGGACTGATATTTCTCTTGAAGATGCATTAAAAGACTTTGAAGAAGGTATAAAACTTGCACGCGGAATGGAAAAAGAAATCGACAGGATTGAAGGCAAAATTCAGCAGCTTATGAACCAGCCAGACCCAGCAAATAACATAGAACCAGAGATGGAACTATTTACAGGTCTTAAAGACGGAACAGCGGGGGAACCGGTTCAAGGAACACGACAATAAGAATGAGTACAGCACATCCAGTACGAAAATTAAATGCAGAGGTCGCAAGAAAAATTGCAGCCGGCGAAGTTATTGACAGGCCGAACGCAATAGTCCGTGAACTTATGGACAATGCAATTGACTCCGGTGCATCAAATATAATCGTAGAAATCTCAGGTGGAGGAATAGATAAAATCCGCATAGTAGACAACGGCAGCGGAATGACAAAAGAAGATTTGGCCGAATGCGCCCGTCCTCATGCAACTAGCAAAATCTCCACAGAGACAGACCTTCTGAACCTTTCCACCCTTGGATTCAGAGGAGAAGCACTAGCTTCAATTGCTGCAGTATGCAGACTCAGTATAATTTCAGGTGGTTATAAAATGAGGGCCTCCGTAACAGAGGACCACATCATAGAACCATCAACTCCTCTTGCAGGGACAATCGTATGTGCAGAAGGACTTTTCGAAAACTTTCCTGCACGCCGGCAATTCTTAAAACGTCCCGCATCGGAAGGCATTCTCTGCCGCTCAACTTTTGCTGAAAAAGTACTCCCTCAAACCGACAAATCTTTCCGTTTCATTCAAGACGGTACCGTCAGATTGGATCTTCCAAAAGGCCAGACTCTCTCAGAACGCTTTGTAAAAGCCATGGAGTTGCGTGAAAATCACACACTTTTCAACGAAATCACAGCGAAATCATCAGAAGAAAATCCTGACTGGAGTTTTACGATTGTCATAGGAGAACCAAGCATTTTCAGAAGCAACAAAAAAGACATATATATATTTGTAAACGGAAGAAGAATTCAGGAATATTCCCTAGTACAGGCAATAGAATACGGAAGTCAGGGATATTTTCCGAATGGAAATTTTCCAATTGCAGCCGCTTTTATAAACATAAAACCGTCCCTTGTGGACTTTAACATTCATCCAGCAAAAAAAGAAGCTCGATTCAAAGACTTATCAAGCCTGCATCACGGAATAAGTACGGCAATAAGATCGTTTTTTTCTGAGTACACTAATGCAACTATGAAAAAACAGGCAGAAACCGCTCCTGAAACGACAGCAGAGCTATTCTCACCAGAAAACCTTGCTTCAAAAGCCCTTCAGGACATAGAGACATCTTCTACTGAGCGCAACTCCAAAATATCTTTGCAGAACAGATTTCCGGCTTATGCAGAAAAAAAACAGTATTTTGGAGGAAGCGGGGCTTCAATGTTTGCGGAGTATTCAAGAACATTCGGCTGGACAGGTTTTTCTTCAAAACCAAATTTTGGATCTGCGGAATACAAAATCAGAAAGCAGGAAAAAGATTTTTTTTCACTACCAGAAGAAAAAACTTCAGCCGATTTTTCTTCGACTGACATTAATAAAAAAAGTTTTTCTGACGAAACAAACTCTATCCAAAATCAAATGGATGAACTCATTTCCTTGTACACAGGGAAACAAATCGAAGAAGTCAGGGAAGATTCAAAACCTCGGCCACAGGAGTTTCCAGCCGCACATAAACAGAATATCACTGAAAAAATAGAACTCCAGGACTTTCATTTTATCGGCAGTGCACTCGGGACATTCCTTATTGCAGAAAAGAACAGCACTCTTTATATAATAGACAAGCACGCTGCCCATGAGCGGATGCTGTTCGATCAGATAATGGAAGATCAAGGAAAAAGCCAGACACTGCTCATTCCTTATGTAATAACGACAGAAAATAAGGAAGACGATGAATATTTGGAAAACATTAAAACTGAACTTCAAAAAATCGGATTTTCATGCAGCAACAAAGGTATGGGCAGATGGGAATTTACAACTCTTCATGAACGCTGGCATGGTACAGAAGAAGACCTTAAGCACGACCTTTTGGACAAAAAGCTACGGCCGCAGGACATAATTTATTCAATCGCGGCAATGACAGCCTGCAAAGCTGCCGTAAAGGACGGTTGGATTCTAGATGACAGCACAGCAGAAAAGATTGCACGAGGTGCACTAGAACTGCCTGATCCTCACTGTCCGCACGGACGTCCTTGCTATACGACAATAACAAGAGACCGGCTTTTTGCACTTGTACGAAGAACGGATTCTTAGAAAACTTTTTAATGACAAACAATCTGAACACAGCGGGCAAAATACGATTATGCCAGCAAATTGACTTTACATTTTCAGAATTTGTATACCCCGTTATCATGGCAGCGGGGTATATTTTATTCTAAAAACAGCTTATAATCCGCAAGGAAATTTCATTAAAAAAAAATGCATTTAAACATTTATTTCATCGAAGCTAAAAGGGATTCAATTTCAGCTTTTCTGTAATCCGGCTTTTTAATCTTTATAAACTCCAGATATTTTGATGCAGCCGTATTATTGCTTTTTGCCATACAAACTTTTGCAAGTTCAATATAGCCGTCCCAATTTTCAGGATCCTGTTTTAACAATTCCTTGTAAGTAGTTTCTGCATTATCATACTGAGAATCAGAAGCAAAAGCCTGTGCAAGATTGAACCTTACGTCATTATTCTTTGAATCAAGTTTCAATGCGTTCTGAAAATACTTTACAGACTCAGTATAATCTTCTTTAGAAAGATATGCACTTCCAAGATTATTGTTTACTTCAAAGTTGTTTTTATCCTGCGCATAAGCCTTAAGAAACAAGGAAAGAGCCATATCCGCATCAGGAGGATTCATATTCATGTACATTACGCCAAGATTTATCTGAGTTTTTAAATGTGACGGATTAACACCAAGGACTTCAGCATAAACAGAAATCGCCTGATCTGTTCTCCCTGTCTTATCGCACAAGAGCGCATAATTGTACATTATATTCGCTTTAGAATTCTTGTCTTTTAAACTACCGCATGAATCGTAGGCCTTTTTTGCATACACAAGTGCATCATCAATCTTATTCTGTTCATAAAGGACTGTAGACAAATTGTAATAAGTAGGAGGGTCATCTGTCCCGACCGGAAGCATTGCAAGAGACTGTCTGAAAGTAGACTCCGCATCCGGAAATTTCTTTGAAGAACTGTATGCAGTTCCAAGTTCATTCAACGCACTTCTATTTGTATTATTCAATCTTATAACATTTTTGTACGCAATTATGGCACCGGCCTTATCGTTCAGTCTCATCAGAATCCTTGCTTCTTCCAAATACGAATTTTCATGGTGACTGTCAATATCATGAACCTTCCTGAAATCAGAAAGTGCAGCCTTAGGATCATTCAACCTGTTATTAGTAATACCAAGGTTGTATCTGGCCGGCGCATAGTTGGGATCAAGCTGACACGATGTAGAGAACGAATATCTCGCTTCTGTAAATTTCTTCATCTGAAACTGAACACGTCCAAGGTTATAATAGTAAAGAGCATTTGAGTTATTGTTTTCAACAGCTTTTGTAAGATATTCAAGAGCTTTCCCGTAATCTTTATTTGCATAAGCATTCATTCCAAGAATATACTGGCTTGCAGATTCCTTAGGATCATGAGAAACAGCCTTTTTTGCATATTCAAGCGCAAGATTTTCAAGGCGCTTCTTTTCTTCCGGTGAAGAAGCTTTCTGAGATGCCTCATAAAGCAAAGATGCCATCTCCGTATTTTTTGATGCGCTGAACGCAGGTTCATATTCAGGATCTCCGCCAGCTACAGGAAGAAGATTTTGAGCCTTTGAAAAATGACTTACGGCAGAATCAATGTTTCCAGCATTAAGAGCGGCTTTTGCTTGTTGAATCTCATCATTGACACCAGAAATCTCTTTTTTTACAGCAGCATTTTTCCGCATAAGAGCCTCTTCTGCAGCCTTACGTTCTGCATCCTGCTTTTTTCTAAGTTCCTCTGCTTTACGGCGTTCCTCTTCTGCAGCTTTCTGCTGAGCGATAATCTGTTCCTGACGGGCTTTTTCCGCAGCCGCCTGCTCCTGCTGTTTTTTCAAAAGTTCAGCCATTGCCTTGCGGTTTTTTTCAGCCTCTTCATTGTTCTTCGCAATCTGTTCGTTTAATTTTTCATTGCTCTTTTCAAGCTGATCTTTCATAGAATCAATGGAAGACTGCATAGCCGCCTGAAGTCCATCCGTATCAACCGTAACATTAACGCTGGAATTTGCAGCCACGGCGCCGTAATCTTCTGCTGAAAGTGAATCTTTTGCAGCGAGGATTTTTTCCATAAGGGCAAGCAGTTCCTGATCATTCGGATTATCCAAAAGGAGAGATTCAAGCTTATCCAAAGCCCGCTCATACTCTCCTTTCTGATAATACAAATTTACAAGTGAAATAGTATTATCTCGAGATTTATTCTTTGCCCCTGAAACCGCTTCACCACCAGAAAGGATCAGCCTTCCTCCTAAAGCGCCGCCCAAAACAAGAATCATGGCAATAAGCGCACCCAATGCTATTTTTTTCTTTCTGTCCATACTTCTGCATTCCTTATATCTGTTATTCAAGTTCACTTTCGTATTCATAATCAAGCACAGCCTCTGCACCTGCTGTCATATTAGTCGTATCTGTCTGCTGCAAAGAATTCGCAACGTCCTCAAGAAGTTTACGTCTGCGTTCCTGCTCTTCTGCAAGCCGCTGAGCTTCTGCCGCAGCCCGCTCAGCTTCCTGACGGGCAATCTCTTCCTGAATGCGCTTATTTTCTTCTTCCATAAGTCTGTCTTCTTCTGCAAGCCTCTCTGCCTCAAGCTTCTGATTCTCAATTTCCTCCATGAGATAACCTATAAGCGTGCGGATTGCATCAGACTGAGGATCATCAGGTACGGCTGCAATATATGCACGGTAATCCTCCGCCGCATCAGAATATTTTTTAAGGTTCAACCTTGCATTTGCGCGATTAAGCAGAGCAGCATTATAAGCAGGATCAGCAGTCAAAGCAAGACTGAAACAGCTTTCTGCCCCGGCATAATTTTCCATTGCAAAAAGAACGTTTCCTTTGTTGAATAAAAGTTTTTTACGGCCGGCACTTCCATTCTTCATTCCACGGTCAAATGCATCAACAGCTTTTTCATTGTCACCGGTTTGGAAATATGCCAATCCCAGATAATTATATGTATCAGAAGACACTGTCTGATTCTTTACGTCCTCTTCAAGCAGGGGAATCGCCTCTGCGGGATTATTTTCCCTAAAATATTTTTCCCCTTCTCCCTGAGCAGTACACAACCAGGAAAAGGCAAACATATAGATAAAAATATATCCAAATCGAAAAAAAATCTTCTTCATACTTCCCTTATCGGCATAAAAAAATCAAAGATTAGAAATGACAGACCTTTCCTCTTGCTGCCTGCAAAAAGTAACTATTGTGAAAGATAAAAAAAATCTACCGGCTGTCAATTTTTATATTCATCTACAACCTTTAGCTACCCGCGCTATATAACAGTCTTTTACATTTTAAAAATATACTGTATAATGATTGAATATTTCGCAGAGGTTTTAGTAATGATTATTATTTATTCAATAATAGCCGCTATTGTGGTTTTCCTGATTATAGTCGTAGTCAAAACAATTACATCTCCAAAAAAAATCGACAATGTAAGGAAACTTCTAAAAGCCGGAAAAAATCAGGCAGCCGCAAAACTTGCAAAACAAATAGTTGCAAAAGACCCGTCTAATCCCCACGCCCACTATTACCTTGGAAAGGCCTACCTTGCAGACAACCGCGGGGAACTTGCTCTCATGGAATTCAAATTTGTAAATGAACATGCTCTCTTTGACAATCAGCTTCCAGAGGTTCCGTTCCGCAAGGAATTTGCAGCCCTTCAATTGAAATTCAACCAGCTTGACGGAGCTCTGCGGGAATATCTTCTCCTTACAAAAATGGATCCGCACACAGCAGACAACTTCTTTAGAACAGGGGAAATCTACGAAAAACAGAACCGCAAGGATCTTGCCCTCGCCGTATATAAAAAATGTCTTGCCCTTGATCCAAAAAATGCAAAGGCACACGCCTCGGTAGGATACATACTGTTCCAGGCAAAACAGCTTGGAGAAGCAAAAAAAGAACTTGACCTCGCTATCCGCCTGAATCCAGAAACTTACTCCTGCTACTATTACCTCGGAAAACTCCTAAAGGAAGCAAAAGATTATGGTGGAGCCGTAAAGGCTTTTGACAAGGCTCAAAGGGACAGCGAATTCAAACAGAAAGCGCTTATTGAACGCGCAACCTGCTATATGATGGCAAACCGCTTGGACAATGCACAGATTGACCTACAGCGTGCAATAGAGCTCGATAAGGACGGAACAAGCAACGATACACTGTATGCACGTTATTTTCTTGCAGCCTGCTTTGAAAAAAGCCGTAAAATTGAAAAAGCGATTGAACAATGGGAAGTCATATACAGCAAGAACCGCTCATTCCGTGATGTAGCAAACAAACTTCAGGAATACAAAGACCTTCAGTCAAACGACAACATGAAAGACTATCTCACCTGCTCTGATCAAGAATTCCTTGAAATCTGCAAGAACGTAATTACAAAAACAATGAATATGACAGCTCAACAGGTCGAATCAAAAAAATTCGGCTGTCAGATCATGGCCACAGATACAGCGAGCGGTGACTGGATGAATATGCGTAAACAGATGTACTACATCCGCTTTTACCGCGAACCGGAGCCACTGGAAGATACGCCTGTACGGGAAACCCTTGACAAGGCAAAATCTTCAAACTGCGCAAAGTCATTCATAATGGCAAGTGCAGGTTTTACAAGACCGGCAATGGCTTTTGCAGAAAACAGACCTATTGAACTTATTGGAAAGGAAAAATTGCAGAACCTACTTTCAAAAGCCGGAAGCTGATAAAACACGAAAAATGAAAATACTTTGTGTTTCGGACCAGATAGACCCGCTTATTTACAACCAAAATGCCTCAAAAAACTTCCCTGACATAGACCTTATTCTCTGTGCCGGAGATCTTCCTATGGACTACATTGATTTTATAGTCACTGTGTTTAACAAACCTACATATTTCGTATTCGGAAACCACAACCTTGCAGAATTCAAATTCTATCACGGTTCTTCAGGAACGCAGGCTACCTCTACAACCTCCGCGCAAAACATTGCGGCGATGACAGTAAATTCATACCAGAAAATGGAGTACAGAAATCATCACCATGGGGCTGTCTATGCAGGTTTCAAAAATCTAGTCTTAAGGAATTTCACTGTAAAAAACAAAAAAAACAAGGATACGCCCCTGCTTATCACCGGCATATCCGGTTCAATCCGCTATAACGACGGACTTTGCCAATACACTGACTCGGAAATGATGCTGCATCTTCTATGCCTTGTCCCAGGCCTCATACTGAACAGACTGCGTTATGGAAGATACTTGGACATCTTTCTTACACATGCTACACCCTATAATGTGCATGATCACAAGGATCCGTGCCATGTAGGATTCAAAGCATTCAACTGGTTTATAAAAAAATTCAAACCAGCATATATGGTTCACGGACACATACACCTGTACGACCTCAGGGAAGAACGCGTTTCCGTTTACGAAGGCACTACCGTCGTAAATGCATATGCACACCATATACTCACACTAGAAAACAACAGGAACGGAGAATAAAATGTTACAAGAAGCAGAAAACGACTTCATAAGAGCCCGCAACAAAGCACTGTTCAATGAAATACAGCATTTTCTCAATCCGGAAGAAGCCAAAATGATTTCCCTTAAAGCCGTAAAAAAGCTTTTAAAACCAGAAAGCGAAACTTATGTCGGAATGCAGGTTGTTCCGATTTCAAAAATAATAGGCAGCGAAGGCAGATACAAAGATTTTGACAACCAGTTCTTCCCGAAAAAATCAATCATTAAAGAACGCTGGGAACACGTTGACGAAGCAATTATCAACGATATAGTACTGCCTCCAATAAAAGTCTATGAACTTGGCGGTCTATACTTTGTAAGAGACGGAAATCACCGGGTTTCTGTAGCAAAGGCAAAGGGCGTCGAATTCATAGATGCAGAAGTAATTTCACTCCAGACAGAGATCCGGCTTTCTCCTGTAAGAACCCTTCAGGGCATGATAAAGCAGATCATAAACTATGAAAAGCGGAATTTCTATATGGAAACCAGCTTCGGTGACATAACTGATTACTGGTGCCTGGATTTTACAACAGCAGGACAATATGAAGTTATCTACCAGCACATTCTTACCCATAAGTATTTCATAAATATGAACAAAACAGAAGAAATATCCATGGAAGAAGCCATAAAATCCTGGTTCGACACTGTTTATATGCCGGTCGTATATGCAATTGAGAAAAGCCGGATAATGAAATACTTCAAAAAAAATACCATAAGCGAGCTGTATGTATTTATCATCAACTTCTTTGATGATCTTAAGAAAAAATTCGGGGATGAAATCCAGCTGGATGAAATAATCTACGGCATAAAAGAAGAAAGGAAAGCCCCGATCCTAAAGAAAATGAGGAACATCTTGAAAAAGATGAAATTCAAACTTACATCGGCACGGAAAAAGTAACCGTGTATTAGGGATAAAAATCTACTCATGCACCCTCATCCAACTGGCAAGAGCAATTCAAAAAGCTTTTACATAAGAGGAAAATTAAATTGACGGCAGAATCTTTCAATGATAGAATTACAATAATAGAGAATCCTTTTAAAGAAAAAAGATCAAAAGTGATTCGGCTGCCAGTACAGTCACGAAGGAGAAATTTATAAAATATGGATACAATTGATTCGTTCGTACAGACACCGCTTCTGATATCCGCAGCGGCCGGTCTTGTTTTATTCATCCTGCTTCTCATTGCAAAAATCAGAAAAACGGCGGCGATCAGTTTCGTTTATTTTCCTGTAATAGGTATTACTGTGGCCGGAGCCATCTTTACAGCTTTTGACCCTAAAGTTTTTTATATAGCTATAATACTTATTCTTTGTGAGCTTTTATTCATAGCATATGCATTTGTTCTTGCTGTTTCCGATCCAGAAAAAATCGCCGAAAAGAAACAACAAAAAGAACAGCAGGAAAACTATGATCCGCAGATTGCAGATACAAAGGCTCTTGCTGCTCAAGCAGAAAAATTCAAGGCTTTGCTAAAAACAAATCAAGAAATGGTTGAAAAGGCTTCTCAATATTTCAAGGAAGAAGATTCACTTGCATCGTTCCTTGAAAATTTCAATAAACTTATAGTTGAACAGACAAATGCTGACGGCTGTGCTATCCTTGTCTTTGATGAATTCGACAACATACTTGCCGTAAAATCAGTTTCGGGAACATTTCCGCCACCATATAAACTACCGGAAGACCTTCCGCATAAAGCTATCCGCGTAGAAACTAATTTCAGATATTCGAATTTCGGCTTAACCGGCAATATTTTCGGAGAAATTTTCTCATCCGGAGAAGCTGTTAATATAACAAATCCAATAAAGGATCCTCGCGTATATCAGAACGGACCGGAAGACTTCCTTCGTTGCGGACCATATATCTTTATTCCTGTGAAGCAGTCAGGAGAATCAACTTCTATAATCTGTCTTGCAAGAAAACCTGATTCGGAACCATTCTCAAAAGAAGAATTTGAAACAGCATGCAACCTTGCAAATGCACTTTCAGTTGCACTTGTTCCGCTGAATAGTTTTCTTGCTTATGCAGAGCATGCCGAACTTACCAAGGAAGGCGATATTGCAACAAAATTTCAGAAGACTCTTGTTCCGGAAAAAATTCCAGCAATCAACAAGCTCTCAATAGGAAAATACGAAATCCAGACAGAAAATGTATGCGGAGACTATTACGATATAATTCCATCACGAAAAGACAGAATTACTTTCATTATGTCGGATGTTGCAGGAAAGGGAATGAATTCGCTTGTAGTAATGATTATGGTAAGGGCAATGCTCCGTCTGCTTGCCAATACAAACCAAACTGCAGCAACCATCCTTGAATGGGTAAATAAAGCTATCTGTTCAGAAAAAAACAGCATGGATCATTTTGCAAGCGTATCTCTTATTAACTACAACAGTGTGAATAATACAGCTCAAATCGCATCAAGCGGAATGAATCCGGTTCTGCTCTACTCTTCTCAAACGGGCTCTATCACAAAAGTTTCAACTAGCTGCGAACCGATCGGGGTAGAAAAAAATACACAATTCAAGAATGTTGATATTTCTCTTGATGCAGGCGATATTCTTGTAACTTGTACCGACGGGTTACTTGAATGTCTTAATGAAAGTGGTGTACAATATTCACTCGAAAATCTATCAAAGGTTATTAAAGCCAACTGCAAGTTGAATGGGAAAGACATTGCTGCAAAGGTTAAAGATAATATTAAAAAGTTCTGTGGAAATACACAGCAATATGACGACCAGAGTTTATTGGTCATCAAAATCCAAGGATAAGGAGCGACCTTATGGAACTTAAAATTAGAAAAAACGGAGACGTTTACATTATCGATGTAAATGGAGAAATGGATCTCTACAACTCCTATAAACTCAAAGAACTCGTAATGAAAATGATCGAGAAAAACGTAAAGATCTTCATCATCAACCTTGAACAGGTAGATTATATTGACTCGTCTGGAATCGGTGCATTGATCTATATCTGCTCAACAATCAAAAAGATGAATTTGAAACTTGCAATCTCAAATATTCATGGATCCGTAAAAAAAGTTATTGAACTTACCAAGCTTATGGGGTACTTCCCTATTGCTAACAGCGTTGAAGAAGCCCTACTTATGGTAAAGGAATAAAACAACCTGTACTCACGAATAATTTTTAAGGAGACTACAATGGATGAACAGACAATAAAAGAATTGCGCGCAGATGACAACGACCCATTATTCGATAAAACAAACATGCTTAAAAAGGAATTTCCTTCAGACTTCCGGCAGATCAGATATTTTACACTTCTGATCGTTCAGTCTGCTCCTTCAGAAATCAAAGAACTTAACCTTCTTGAGCAGCAGATCAGCGAAGTTATTAAAAACGGTGTAAAACATGGAAATCACTGCGATATAAACAAGAAAGTAACTGTATGGTATTCATTTAGTCCAACACATGCTCATGTAATAGTTCAAGATGAAGGAGAAGGCTTTAAAGATCTTGAAAAATGGAATGAATTCAACAGAAAGCGCCTTTCTTGTCTTCACGCAAATAATTTCGAAGAACTAGCAAACTATGTTTCATTCAAAACAAAAGAATCTGATGCTCAGGACGGCGGAAATGCTTTGTTTGCTGCCCTTGAATATTGGAACGGCGGCTTTGTTTATAACGGAAAACGCAATGCAGTTGCAATGCTTAAAAAATTTCAGGCAAAACACTAATTAAAATGCCATAAAAAAAATGTCCGGTTCACATTAACCGGACATTTTTTTTACTTCCAGGAAGTTACATTTACCTAAATATGAGCGGCATGATAGACTGCAATAATTGACAACAAAGCCCGTCAGCAGTCAAAATCCACCTCTACAAAGTTCATTTTGTCATTTATATAAGCACTTTGACGGACTCAGAGACCGCATGCACAAAACAAATCAGCCATTTCCCTTATTAGCAATATTATTTAGAAATCTTCCCTGTATTAAGAAAGTTCTGAGTAAACACACTTTCAGGAACTGTTGAATCAAGTTTAAGCTGCTGAATTATAAGTCTAGTTGAATGACCTGTCTGAACATTTAACATATATTCCTGCATAGGAATGTTATAAGTTTTTCCTGTTTCACCAGTTTTTTCTTCAAGTTTTTCCAATGTAAGAGTCTTAAGAAGCTTACCCTTTTTATCATACATTTCTGAGTAAACCGGATAATGAGTTTTCTGGTCGATCCAGTTAATTCGGAAAGAATATTGTGACGATTTTTCATCTTTTGGAACTGATTTTACAACCCAACAAGTATAACCGTTTTTTTCCTCATTTTCATTAACCATTTCGTGAGTATCTTCGTCAACTTCGCGTGTGGACATATCATCATAAGTTGCATCAGTTCCCATGAAAGATTTTGATCCTTCGCTGGCAGCAATTCTTCGTGTTGATTTCAATGATGGAAGATAAATAAATTTATCATCATCCTTATTTTTATTTTCAATCTGAAGGAAACGAGTATCTTTTACCGACGCAGGGGTATTGAAAATCATAACAATAGAAGAAAGATCGTTTATATCCTTTCCGTATTCTGTAACAATTCGACTTTCTTCAATCTTACCGTTTTTGCCGATAAGATCCATCTGAACACGAGCCATAGTATACATTGGTTTTTCGACATCGTGAGCCATCTGCACTACTTCTCTAGCATCAGCAGCAAATGCATTTACACCCATTGCAAAAATAACAGTACAGGATGCAATTTTTAATAACGAACTAAATTTCATATAAATCTCCATTAAAATTCCGGTAAACCGAAATCTCAAAATATAAATTTGCAACGCAAACTTTTAGAAGCAGGTATAAATTAAAATTTTGAATTTTTACCTGACCCAAAAGTACTATTGTTTACTTACCTTTTTCTTCATAAATTTTGGATCTGTAAGCCGGAGGATCCCCGGAATCACAGTCATGGCAAGCATAGAACTTGAGAACATTACAATTGCAACAAGAATTCCAATATATCGAAGAACTACAAACTGACTAAAACAAAGCACAAGGAATCCAAGTCCGATAGCAAGTGCATTAGTTACAATTCCGCTACCAGTTTTTGTAAACGTGTTCTTAAGAACAGTATCCATATCATCTGACAGGGCTCTCTCATTTCTAAATGTTTCAAGAAAGTGAATTGTATAGTCAATACCGACTCCGATCGCAACTGAAGCGATAATACTTGTAATAAGATCCAAATTGATATGGGCAAATCCCATTACCATATAATTCAAGAGAATTGTAAATGCAAGTGGCACAGCTCCAAGCAATCCAGCCCAACCGGAGCGGAAAGAAATAGAAATAATTATGAATACACTGAGCAAAGAAAGCAAAAGGCTTGTCATTTGACTTGAAACAATCATATTAGTCATTACATATTCCATCTGGCCGGAACCTGTAAATTCAACTGTATAACCTTCAGGGAAGTATTTTTCAACATAAGCCTTAGCATCACGTATTACTTTACCTACAAATATCGTGCTGTTCTTACGGATCTGAATCTGAACACGCAGTTCAGTCGGCGCAAAAGAACCAACCGGAATTGCAAATCTATCAAGAGAATCTCCTCCCAAAAGCATAATATACTGAGAGACAAGATCGTTTAGCTCTTCCCTTGTTGCAACAGGATATTTCTTTACATCATAGGGAACTTCATAATATGCCGCGCCATTGTAGTTAAGTCTATGTTCAAGTGCATCTACAATTCCTTCTGCCGTTGCAGAACGTCCGCCGGCTTCTATAATGGCATCAGAGAAAAGCTTTACAACTTCTTCAAATTTCACAGAACGCTTAAGGTCAGCATTGTACATGGAACTTGATATTGCATCAGAATTCTCATCAGGGGCATTCATAACCTGATTCATTCTTTTTAGAAATGTTGTAAACGAAACAACTTTTCCGATATCCGGGTTATGAAGCATAAGATATTCCTGAAGATTTTCAAGATTATAAAGAAGTTCAACATTTGTCATATTTTTAGAAGCTGGAACATCAGGAACCTTAGAAGAGCTTGAATCTTCTCCAAAACTACTGAAATCATCAAAAGCCGGAAGCTCATCGCCAAGGGCTCCAAAATCATCGAAAGCAGGCAGATCATCTGAAGAAGATGCCTCTGCCGGAGTATTATCTGCTGTAACAGGAGCTTTTACAAGCATATAAACAGTAGCAGTTCCTGCAAAACGGTCATTTACATAATTTACGTCCATTCTAGGCTTACTTGTTTCAGGGAAATAATTAATGAAAGAAGTATCAATTACAAGTCTCTTTAATCCAAGAAAAGATAAAATTATGATTATAGAACAGAACAGGAAAAGACGAGGCATTGTACCTGCAAAGAAATGGAATATCTTGAACAATGTCGTACCGCTTTCGAAACGAGATTCGTTACTCATGTGGCGTGCACGGATTTTTTCAAGTTTGATTTTTGTCTTGTTGATAATCTCTTCCATACGTTCAGATTTCTGACCAACACGATCAAGAGGCTTAATCATGAGCATAGCCGGAATAAACACAACGGACAGAAAAAGAGCAATAAGAACACCGAGAGACGTAAAAACTGCAAAACTGTGAAGCGGCTGCAACGGAGATGTTATCAGAGAAATAAATCCAACGATTGTTGTAATGCCAGCAAGAAGAACTGCCTGAGAAACTTCTTTTAAACCTGTTGCAATTGCCATACAATGCTTTTCAACAGTAAGTTCCCCTTTTATGGATTCAAGAGCAATGTAATAATGAGTAAGTACGTGTATTCCATAAGCCGAATCAACTGCTATAAGGGCAACAGGAATAACACTTGAAATAATAGAAAACTGGATATGAAGCAATGCCATAAGTCCACATGACCATATTGCAGCCATAAGCACAGTAAGAAGAGGAAGAACAGTTCCATCAAATGTCTTGAATGAGACGAACAGGCTTATGATTACAACAAGTACAACTAAAGGAATAAGACAGAAAATATCCTTAAGCATGAAAATCCGGGAATTTTTGGAAATAACTGGATCACCATAAATGGTATAATTAAGGTTAGAGCCTTTTAGAGCATCAGTTACAATATTTTCAATTTCTGAAAGAGTTGCAAGACGGTCTTCACCGGAAAGACGCTTCAATTCACCGTCAGCATCCTTTTTTTTATTTACATAATGAACTGCAAGCTGAGTAGCCTTTCTGTCATCAGAAATTATTACGCGATCATACATATCGCGCCAGGAACCGATTCTCACAAGAAGTTCCTTAATATCATCTTCTGTTCCCACAAACACTTCTTCACCTGTTTCATCTTTCTGAAAAAGTTCTTCAGGGATAAGGTTTTTAGCAACAAGACTTCCATCTTCTGCACATACATAATCAATACTTGTTACAGAATCAACGCTGTCAACATTATCAAGAACTTCAAGCTGCCGGGTTATTTTATTTGCAATCGTAATATTGCGAGGTGTAAAGAAAGTTTCCTCGTCTGTTTCCAGAGCAATGCCGATGGAATAAACGCTTCCAAAATTCTCTTCCGCTTCAGAAAGACGCTTATAATCTTCCGTTGTATGAGGAAGGTACTCGAACATTGCATCATTTTCAATTTTCAGCTTTGGAAGCTGAAGGGCAAAAAAAACTGTTATTAACGCACAAGCGATAATAATGAACCAACGTCTGCGAAAAAAACGAGAAATCATAATTAACTCACCTCTTCCAAATATAAATACCCTGCTTATAAAAAATCAGAGTACAAACAATTCTTTGTATTTTAACCTCTATTAATTATAAGGTCAATTTTAAATTGTCCCTGTTGAAATTTTATATACACTACCGCAATTTCTGCATGTAATTTCAAGAGGATCCGGACCATTTTTCTTTATATCTTCCAATTCTTTTTTTGGAAGAGAGCGCAGATAATTTAAGAATGATTCTTCATTGCAAGGGCAGTCATACCGAACTTTTCTTTTTAGCGCAATAGAAGGCTTGAATTCGCGGAAAAGGCCATATATCAAATCTTCAAAATTTCCTTTTTCGCTGAACCACTGCCCTAAGGACGGACATGTCTTAAAAGCAAGTTCAGCTCTGGACAAAAGCTCATCATCGCTTTTTACATCTGAAGAACTAGTTTTTGCAGCTCCAGAAGAACGTTTTCCGCCTGTCTCAGGCATTACCTGAAGGAACATTCCTCCGGCCCCCACGACACGGCCTTTTTTATCCATTTGGATTGAAGTAGAAAACGCTGTTGAAATCTGTTCTGACTGCCTGTAATACCATGCAAGATCTTCTGCAATATTTCCAGAATCAACCGAAACAGAACTTACAAACGGTTCCCTGTCTTCTTTATGAAGTATAGAAACTGTCATGGTTCCGGTTCCCAAAAAAGGCTTTAAATTCCAGTTTTCAAGAGGCTTGGTAACAGGAATACTCTCATTAAAAAGATAGCCGCGAACAGTTCCCTTTGAATCGGCTTCTACAGAAAATCCTTTTGCCGGGCCGTCCGTTTCGTAGCGGACAGTCACATGCTCTTCACCTTTCATCATCGGGATCATCATAGCACCGCCAAGACAGGCCTGCCCAAGCAACATAGTTTCCAGAATTCCAAGTCTGTGCTGAGCACGAAGCTGATTTACAAAATTCGAGCCATTAAAAATTGCACCGCGGAGTCTTCCGTCTGCCATTACAAAAACAGCCATTTCATCCGGCATAATGGATGAAAGGTGTTCAGTAAGTTCCTTATCTGCTATTTCAACCTTCTTCATGTTTATTCCTTATATGCCGTGCATTAATGCACGCCTTCTAAAAAAATGCCCGATCTTCCAAAAGGAATTCCGGGCATAAGTCAATCCACAAAAATAGACAAAAACTCAGAACTCCAGAAATTTGCTGAAGTCCCGAAATGCAAACCAACAAATGAATCATCAGATGCCAATTACATGATTATTAACTTTATCCTGAACATAAGCAATAAATTCTTCAATCTTCATAGTTTTCTGTTCAAGACCACTCGACTGGCGGAAGCGCACTGTTACAGTCCTTTCATTCTTTTCGTTTTCGCCGACAACAAGAATGTAAGGAGTCTTGTGTTCTTTTGTAATAACCTTAATCTTCTGGCGCATATTTTCATCAGAAAGATAAGCATTTGAACGGATGTCAGAAGCAACAAGAAGATCATTCACTTCTTTTGCATAATCAGCAAACGAATCATTTACAGGGACAACTGCAGCCTGTTCAAAAGCAAGCCATGTCGGGAACGCACCTGCAAAGTTTTCTACAAGGATTCCAAGGAAGCGCTCGATAGAACCAAGGATTGCGCGGTGAAGCATAACAGGATGGTGCTTCTGATTATCTGCACCAACATAAGTAGCATCAAGACGTTCAGCACTAGGAAGCTGGAAGTCTGCCTGAATTGTACCACACTGCCATTCGCGTCCAAGACAATCGTAAAGCTTGAATTCTAGTTTCGGGCCATAGAAAGCACCTTCTCCCGGCTGTATTTCATATTCAAGACCGGCTTCATGACATGCGTCAGCAAGAGCTTTTTCCGCACGTGCCCATGTTTCAAGGTCTCCTACATGATCTTCCGGCATTGTAGAGAATTTTACAACAAGGTCATCAAAACCAAAGTCATGGTAAACAACTTTAAGAAGCTTACAGAACTTTGAAACTTCTTCTGCAACCTGATCTTCCCTACAAATAATATGAGCATCATCCTGAACGAATCCTCTGACACGCATAATTCCATGCAGTGTTCCGCTTGGTTCATTTCTTACATCGTGACCAAATTCCGCAAGGCGAAGAGGGAGATCTTTATATGAACGTACACGGCTCTTGAAAATTTCAAGTGCTCCAGGACAATTCATAGGCTTAATTGCAAAAAGACGCTTTTCTGATTCTGTAATGAACATGTTCTTCTGGTAGTGTCCCCAGTGACCGCTTTTCTCCCAGAGAGAGCGAGGCATGATTGCAGGAGTATTAACTTCCTGATATCCGTCCCTGCGGACTTTCTGGCGCATATAATCCTGAATTACAGTGTAAATAGTCCATCCGTTCGGGTGCCAATAAATCTGACCGGGATTTTCAGGATCAAGATGGAACAGATCCATTTCTACGCCGAGCTTACGATGATCACGTTTTTCAGCTTCTGCAAGCATTGTAAGGTAATCTTTAAGTTCATTTGGCTTTTCAAAGCAAAGCGCATAAACACGAGTGAGCATCGGACGATTAGAATCACCGCGCCAATATGCACCGGCAATCTTGTTGATTTTGAATGCCTGTCCGTTAATCTCTTTTGTATTTGCTACATGAGGACCCCGGCAAAGATCAAGATAACCGTCCTGTTCATAAGTAGTAATAGTTTCACCTTCTGGCAGGTCTTTAATAAGTTCAATCTTATAGTCCTGTCCGGCAAAAAGCTTAAGTGCTTCTTCCTTAGAAACTTCCTTTCGGATAAAATCATGGTTACCGGCAATAATGCGGCGCATTTCCTTTTCTACAGCAGGGAAATCAGTTTCGGTGAATTTGGTGGTGGTTGGAAAATCGAAATCATAATAAAAACCGTTATCAATAGCAGGACCTATTGCGATTTTTGTTCCTGGATACAATTTAAGGATAGCTTCTGCCATCACGTGTGCACAACTGTGTCTGATTGTCTGTAATTTTTCGTTTTCCATTTAATTCACCTTCTAATTTTTAAAAATTAATACCATCAGTATAACGTTCTGAATATTATTAGGCAATAAATATGTAGGAAAATGAAACTTTATTTTAGAATGAAAGTATTTCTGATGAACGTAATCCGCAGCTTCTCAACAGAAAACCGCTCATCTTGCAAAGCTACCATAAGGAAAAGATTACAATTCCTTAAGGAACTCATAGTAGACATTCAAAGAATCTTTCTTTCGAATCGGTGAATACATCATACTAAGACATTCATATTCGGAAGGATTAATATAATCCATTGCAAACAACCTGGTTCGATCTTCTTCCGTTGCCTTAGTATTAAATTTATAGAACAAATAAGCCGGAAGCTCTTCCTCATAAACTGTCTGATAAGAAAAAACATAGGTATCAGAAATAGAAGCCTTTGCTCCCTGAGGTTTCTTAGACTCGTCCAAAGTATATGTAAGCCGTTTGTACTTTCCTTCTTCATTTTTAAAAAGACCAGAGACAACAATTACATCTTCTGGTTTTCCGTCATAAATTATGTAGTAGCCAATAACATCCTGTTCTTTGATAGTACAGAGCTGCCATGTATTTCCGCCTGAATAATACCAGCTTTGAACACACTTAAGGTGAGCTTCAGTATTAATCTTAAACAGAGGCGTAATCGAGAAATCGCCCATTATTGCATTTGCAAGTGTAGTCGAATTAGCCTTTGCCGTATAATTTATGTTATTTATAGAAATGGAAACATCTTTTGAATATTCGTTAAATACAACCCATTTTTTTTCCTCATAATCTTTATTACAGGAAGCAAACAAAAATGCTGCAAGCAGCAGAAGAAGCATACGTTTCATAAAAACCTCGTTATCTGATTTTAACAACGGAACGACAAAAAATCAACACAGGTAAAAACTCAGAACATTATTCTGTTTGACATTCAAACAATACATTAGTATATTATTAAAGACCGTATATGTTGATTTTACTGGGGGTGCACCGGTTTCGACGGATGCGGGAGCGCATTTACTGCATGTAGGTGTGAAGGCACCTTAAGCTGACAAAAAAAATAACTGCAATCTTCAACAGAAAAGAAGAAGAAGATTCTTCTGAAGAACAGTTTGCACTCGCTGCGTAAGCAGTGCACGGAACCTACAGGGTGCTGTTCCTAACTTTGTAATGTTCTGACGTCAACAGGGACTTGCTTTTCGTAGTGTTCGGCATGCGGAAGGGACATTTAGCCGGAATACGGAAAAGACGCTTGTTATGCTGCTACCTTTTCCCGACAACTAACTCGCATAACTAAACATGTAGATGTATCTGGACTACGCACCCGGACGGGGGTTCAATTCCCCCCATCTCCACTAAAAAAAGCTTCAGCAATGCTGAAGCTTTTTTTATACCTGAAAACATCATTTTATATGCAAACAGACTTAAGAAGGAGCCACGTTATGGATGACACAGAATACTACAGCCTAATGAGAAAGCAGAATTTTCATCACACTCAGATTTGCAAGAACAAAAAAAAATCAGATTATAAAAAATGGGCTTCATTTCAAGGTCGAGAAGACGCAGAAATGCTTGTAGAAAAGAAAGAAGAACCTGCCTGTTCTGATGCAGCTGATTCAGATTTATAAATAGCAAAAAAAAGCCCTGGATTTCTCCAGAGCTTTAAGTCGGGATGACAGGATTTGAACCTGCGACATTTTGGTCCCAAACCAAACGCGCTACCAGCTGCGCTACATCCCGTTGCGTGATTAAGAATATATACTAATACGAAACTTTATTCAAGTACCCAAAGGCTTTTTTTATAAAAAAAAACATTTTTTTTATACGAATTCTGCAAAGCAGTCAACTTCGCCACCTTTTTTTACACCGGATGAAATTTCGCCAAGAATACGCACGGAAACTTCCGAACCAGGAAGAGGCGCCTTAAATCCAGCCGGAACACAGATACAGCAATGCAGGAAATTTTCCGTAACAGCATGATACTCTGTCGCTGTAGCAGATGCAGAAAGCAGCTTTGGCTTTTTTACAGTTTCAACAACCGCCTTAAGTGTCTTACCGGTATACGAAGCAATATAGCTTTTCTTGCTTTCTGAAGCCCATGCAGTAAGCCGGGAAGCACGCTCCCCGCTTACCGACTGTGGAACTTTATTTTTCATTGATGCTGCAATTGTTCCCGGACGAGCACTGAACGGGAACACATGAACCCACGCAAAGCCACAGTCTTTACACAATTCAAGAGACTTTTCAAAATCTTCTTCAGTTTCACCGGGAAAGCCTGTTATTATATCACAGGCAAGGAATGGATTTTCTTTTACAGCCTTTATTTTTTTACAAGCCTCAAGAACGTCACATGCCTTGTAGCGGCGGGCCATAGCAGAAAGCACAGAATCACTGCCGCTCTGAACCGAAATATGGAAATGAGGCCTTACACGGGGATCAGAAATAACTCTACAGAAATAATCATCCACAACTTCCGGATAAAGACTTGAAATCCTCATTGCAATTTTTGACGTATTTTTTAAGCACAGTTCCAAAAGATGCGGAAAATCGAGATAGGAATCACCGTATTTGCCCCGGTACTGCCCGATATTTACAGTAGTAAATACAACTTCTGCCTGACCGGATTTTTCGAGCTGAACAACACGGTCTATGACGGACTGAACATCAAGGGAAACAGAATGACCACGTGCAATATTTATTGTGCAATAGGTGCAGTTATTATTGCAGCCGTCCTGAATTTTTATGGAAGATCTTGAATGAGCAAGGAAAGAATCCGTAGAAAGCCGGAACGCATTTTCACTGAAACCTTTTCTTTCCGTTCCTCGGGCAAAAATCCCTTCATTGAGTTCTTTTGCAAATGAAGCAGCATTAAAATCACCTGATTCAAGTTTCTTTTTCAATAATTCAGGAACTTCCGAAAGGCGACTTTTTATCTGCCCCGGAAGACAGGCAATGCGTTCATCCATGGCATTTATATCTTTTGAAGAAAGCTGGGCATAACAACCTGTAACAATTACAGCCGCACGCGGACATTTTTCAAGAACAAGTCGGATTATACGACGGTCTTTCTGCTCTGCCTTTTGAGTTACAGCACAGGTATTTATTACACAAAGCACTGTATCTTCATCAGCTGCACTTTTAGATGCCAGTGGAGAAATAATCACTTTGAAGTTTTCTTCCAAAAAGGAACGGGCTGCACTTTCACTTTCTATCTGATTAAGACGGCAGCCGGTGGTTTCAAAACGGACGTTCAAGACAGGCTTACCCAAATCTACTGAAGTTTTGCAGAAACACGGGTCCTTCCACGTTCTGCATCAACAGAAGACGAATTAAGCCTTAAAGCTTCGTCATATGCTTCTACGGCCTGGTAATAGTTTCCTGCCATTTCACGGGCATAACCAAGACGGATCCACCATTTTTCAAGAAGAGGTTCTTTTCTTACAGCAGAAGAAAGAGCTATATCCGCATGCTGATATCGAGCCTGCCTGATGTAAATTTCACCCATAAAATAATATGCTGTTCCGACACGGCTGCCGCTTTCAGGCGCATTTGCAACATATTTCTGAAACTGCTCCATTGCGCCGTTATTTTTTCCAAGATAATAGCGGGCTTCACCAAGAACTTCCGTAAGCCTAAGGTCATACGGACTCACAGAAAGCCCTGCAAGAGCCCTCTGCTCTGCTTCTGAATACTGCTTGTTACGGACAAGAGCCCAGCACATTACAACATAGGATTCAACACGCTTAGGATTTTCGTTAATTTCCTGCTCGCACACCGCAATAGATTCTGCATAGCGGCCGTTGTTATAAAGCACCAGAGCATCCTGCTTGAGATTAGACTGAGCAGAAAGCAATGTTCCATGAGCGGCAAACAACAGAATAAACAATATTAATTTAGCATTTGTTTTCATTTACTTTCCCTGATCATCGTACATCTTCCGGTAAATGTACTACCCGGTTCAAGAACCACCTGTTTTGAAGAAATATCTCCGTCCACAGTTCCGCTGGACGATATGAATATTAAGTCTTTTGCGTTTACATTGCCGTGCACGCGGCCTTTTATAAGAACTCTTGCCGCATTTATATCTGCGTTTACTTCGGCATTTTTATCAACCACCAGATCACTAGTAGCGTCGATTTTTCCGTTTACTGTACAGCATATCATGAACGGCTTAACAAAGCGGATGCTTCCGGTGAATTTAATTCCCGGTTCCATTACTGTATCAAACGCTTCATCTTCAAGATCAAAAAAATCAGATTCCTTTACGTCAAACATAGTCTTATTTTACCCTATTAATCAAACTCAAGTCAATTTCAATAGAGCGTAAACACATGCAAACTCTAAGAAAACTGCGCCGAGCGTGGAGGGCGCCGGAGGCGGCCGCGTAAGGAGTGAACGGATGTGAACGACTGGAGCGGCTGAGCGTAGCGGAACCCGGAAGGCGACTTACGGAAGTAACTGCGCCCAAAAGAAAGAAAAGTCTTAATATTGTTTATTTCTTTCCATATAGATATAATGAAATGCTTATGAAAAGCATACTGATTTTTTTAATGCTTACATTCGTTTTGTTCTCTGCAAATGCCCGACAGAAAAAAGTCGCGGGGCCAAAAGAAGACAAAAAACACCCTCCGCTTTTATTTAAAACAAGGCAAGCCGCTCTTTATACAGATATTGAGCTTTCCGGGGGATATGAATTTTCGGCAGAGAGAAATTTTCCATTCGCAAAAATAAAGCTTATACCGGCAGAAGGTGTATTCGGAAGTTTTTCACTTTCCTCTTCTGCTGCATTATCCGTAGGATACAGTTCCGATGATTCAATCGTTTCTTTGGGGCTATGCGTACCAGATATATGCTTTGGATACAAAATTTATAATTTTCTACCATATTTTGGCGGCGGATTTTATCAGAACTGGTATTTTGCAAACGAACGCTCAAACAATGTAGGTTTTACCACGACAATTCACTCATACGGATACAGTATTTACGCCGGATTAAACTATTCGGTAAACGACTACATAAGCATTTTTTCGGAATATGAAATTCATCCGCATACATGGATGGTAACAACGGGAAACAGCGACATTGAATGGATCTTTCCGCAGCAGATTTCTACCGGCATATCACTGAACTTACCATGGAGACTTTAATGGAAGCAAAAAAAATTTACAGATTTTTTTATTTTATTGTGCTTTCCCTTATTTTTGTTTCCTGCGAGGATCCGGGATTTACGAAACTGACTTTTTCAAGTTCTGTAGATGCAGAGGCCAGAATTGAATACTACAACGGAACAGAAGGCATAGCTCTCTACTACTCTGCATTACCGTTCTGGTTGCGCGTTCCTCAGGAAGTTTTAGGCTACAAGGTTCTTAGAGTAAAACTTGCGGATGCAAAAGATAAAACGAGCCTGTATGTTGCAAATTTTCCGGAATCAGTTATTGTAATCGACAGTCTTAGTGGCTGCACAAACCTTACTGAAATAACGTTTCCCGGAAGTCTGAAAGTATTCCCGCTTATGATAGGCTGCACAACTTTGGAAAGCATTGAAATTCCGGATAATGTTGACACTCTTTTGAATAGTACATTTTCTGGGTGTACGGCATTGAAAAACATCAAATTCGGAAAAAGCCTGTATTGCATTGATACAGCCGCTTTTTCAGGATGTACAGCACTTTCTGAAATTGTCCTACCAGACACTGTTTCTGAAATACGTTCGAGCGCATTCTCTGGCTGCACTGCGCTTACTTCTGTAAGCACAGGAAACGGATTAGGTTTTATCACAGAAACGGCTTTCAGCGGCTGTACTGCAATTAAAACTTTAGTGCTGGGCAAAAATCTTTCAGGGATTGAAGCCGGAGCATTTGAAAAATGTTCGAATCTTACGACAGTAACCTGCTATGCGGAAGACCCTCCGTCCATTGATAAAACAAGTTTCAAAACAACAACTACTACAATGACAACTTCTACTGACTCAGATTCAACAGAAGAAAGCGATTACACGATAAAAATTTCTCTTAAAGTTCCGTCTGCCTCAGTTGAAAAATACAAGAACCACAAAATATGGGGAAAATTCACTTCGATATCAGAAATATAAATTAAGAAATATAAACTAAGAAATATAGATCTTTTCTCTAATTCAGATAGAAAAAAATTAATTCAGATAGAAAAAAAATTAATTGATCACAAAGCTATATTTAAAATATCCTGAAGAATCCTTTTCAAGAAGACCACAAAATTCCTCTCCTTCTGCAAAAACAGCAGCAAAATCATCTTTTAAAGAAAACGGAGAAACATCAAACCAATCAGAACGAAGTTTAGCTCCATTTCTGAACATTGAAAGCTTATCGGGTTTTATTTCAAGAACTGAAAAACCACACTGAACGGCAATATCCTTTGTCATGGGAAGGGATTTTCCAACCACTTCATTCTGCAGAATAAGTTCTTCCTTCGAAACAACAAAAAGAGATTTTTTTTCCTTTTTCTTAGCCTCTAGAACTTCATTTTCCTTTTGGATTGTAAATTCAGCATTTTTGCAGGCGGATTCTATTGTAAAGTCATCTAAAAGATTAAAGCCTGCCGCATCCCTTAAGTCAAAATTACCGACCTTTGTTCTTAAAAGCCCTGTAAGAAAAGCTGCGGAACCGCAATAATCGGCAATATCACGAGCAAGGGAGCGGATATAAGTTCCCTTTGAAACCGTAAATCTGATACGGGCAGCAGAAACTTTTTCTGCACCATCAGAATAAACCAATTTTGTCTCAAGAAGTTCGCTTCCAAAAACCGTTACAGCTCTTGCAGGAATTTCTGCACTCCTTCCGCTGCGCACCATATCACTGGCTCTTTTTCCATTTATATGAATTGCACTGAATACAGGAGGTTTCTGCATATAGGTTCCTGTAAAATGTAAAAGTGATTTTTTTAACGACTGCAAAGTCGGAAGAGAAGCTGTTTTTACAGTTTGACCGGTACACTCCAACGTATCTGTTTCTTTTCCGAACGTAATTACAGCCTCATAAGTTTTATTGAATTCTGTAATTCTTCCACAAAGCCGGGTCAATGCACCGGTACATACAACAAGAAGACCGCATGCAAAACTGTCTAAAGTTCCTGTATGCCCTACTTTCTGAGTATTTAACGCATGCTTTACTGTAAACAAAGAGGAAAAACTTGTCTGCGCAGGACGTTTTGCAAGCAGGATTATTTTATTTGAATTTATATTTTCTGACATAATGAAAAAAAATTGCTGTAGGTCAGACCGATTGCAGATCTGACCTGCAGCATAACTTTATGAAAACTATTCGTCTTCAGAAGGATTGTTTTCTGAATCTGATCGGGACGCTTCCAGAGCCTTTGACTCTTCCTCAAGCTCATTGAGTTTACGGACCATTCTGAAACCTTCCTTCATGCCCGAATCAACAACAAAAGTAAGTTTTGGAAACTTTCGTATACGGAGTTTTTTTGCAATTGATGACTGAATGAAACCAGCGGCATTATTCAGTCCGTCAACACCTTTGTCAAGCATGGAATCGCTTGCAAAACTAGATACAAAAACCTTTGCATAGCTTAAATCCTGGCTTACTTCAACCCTATTGATGGAAAGGAAAGGCGCAACTTCCGTTCTGGCAGCGACACCTCCCTTCCGGCCTGTAACCCTAGGATCTCGGATTTCACCCCGAAGGATCAGATTGGATATTTCATCACGCAGCTGAACATTCAGGCGTTCCATACGGTACTGTCCCATTACTCAGCGTCTCCCGGGAACATGGTTCCACGATCTTTTGCCTTAGCAGCTTTCTTTGCTTTTCCAGCAGCCTTTTCAGCAGCCAGAGCTTCTGCTTCGGCTGCTTTTTCTGCTTCTGCTTCTGCCATTGCACGTTCAGCAGCTTCTTTTGCCTTGCGTTCGTTTTCTGCGCGGTCATCATGAAGCTCATCTCCAAGCTTACGGGCAACTTCAATATATTCAAATACTTCCATCGTATCGCCAACCTGGATGTCCTGCCAATTTTCAAGGCTAAGACCACATTCAAAGCCTGTTGCAACTTCTTTTGCATCATCCTTAAAGCGTTTAAGAGAAGCAATTTTACCTGTATACTTAACAATTCCGTCACGTACAAGGTTAACCATGCTGCTGCGCTTAACAATACCGTCTGTAACATAACAACCGGCAATAGTTCCAACCTTAGGAACCTTAAATGTATCGCGAACTTCAATGCTACCGATAACCTGTTCCTTAGTATCAGGAGCAAGCATACCTTCCATAGCGGCTTGAATTTCTTCAACACACTTATAGATGATGTTGTATTTACGTATATCGACTTTTTCTGTATCTGCAAGAATCTTTGCTTTTGGCGTAGGGCGTACATTGAAACCAATAATAATCGCATTTGAGTCAGCAGCAGCCAGCGTAACGTCTGATTCATTGATTGCACCAGCAGAACTATGGATGACAACAAGGCGAATATCTTTCGTAGAAAGTTTTTCCAAAGAAGCTTTAAGAGCTTCTGCAGATCCCTGAAGATCAGCCTTGATGATAACCTTGAGTTCCTTAACTTCGCTGGCAGCAATATCGCTATAAAGCGATTCAAGAGTTGTCTTCTTAACAGCTTTTGCTGCTTCAAAACGCTTAAGCTCCTGACGTTTTGTAGAAATTGCACGAGCTTCCTTGTCGTCTTCTGTTACTTGGAACGGATCACCAGCGTTTGGCATTTCCTCCATACCAAGAACCTCAACAGGAGTCGAAGGTCCTGCTTCCTGAATTCTATGACCACGGTCATCGAACATAGCGCGAACACGTCCAGAATAAATTCCGGCAACAAATGGATCTCCCTGTTTGAGAGTACCACGCTGAATAATTACGGATGAAACTACACCACGGCCCTGATCAATACGGCTTTCAAGAATCTTTCCTTCTGCACGGCAGTCATAAGTTGCCTTAAGCTCAAGCATTTCTGCCTGAAGAAGAATTGCATCAAGAAGATCATCAATACCCATCTTCTGTTTTGCAGAGATATTTACATACTGAGTGTCCCCACCCCATTCTTCCGGTGTAAGTCCGTGCTCAGAAAGCTGGGTCTTAACACGATCTGGATTTGCTTCTGGCTTATCAATTTTGTTTACAGCAACAATGATTGGAACCTTTGCATCTTTTGCATGGGCAATAGCTTCAAGAGTCTGAGGCATAACGCCGTCATCAGCAGCAACCACAAGAACAACAACATCCGTAACCTGCGCACCACGGGCACGCATCATAGTAAATGCTTCATGACCAGGTGTATCGAGGAATGTAATCTTTCCCTTTGGAGTGCTTACGGAATAAGCACCGATTGCCTGTGTAATACCGCCGGCTTCGCCTTCTGCAACATGAGCGTTGCGGATTGCATCAAGAGTCTTTGTCTTACCGTGGTCTACGTGACCCATTACTGTAACAATAGGAGGACGAGGAAGCATCTTGTCTTCAACATCTGCATCACCCTGTATTACTGTCTCATCATAAAGGCTGATAAGCTTAACTTCACAGCCGTATTCTGCTGCGAGAAGTGTTGCCGTATCAGAATCGATAGACTGTGTAATTGTAACCATCATACCCATTCCCATGAGCTTTCCGATTACTTCACTCGCCTTAAGATTCATCTTTCTTGCGAGGTCTGAAACAGAAACCGTTTCCATGATTTCAATTGACTTTGGAACAACTGAAGCAGGAGTCTCTACCTTCTTCTTGCTTTCAAAGAGATTGTCATCGTACTGTTCTTCATCCTTACGTTTATAAACCTGCTTCTTACCCTTAAATGCAGGTTTTGCAGGAGCACGGTTCTGAAGCATTGGAGGTACAGCACTTGGAGCACCACCGCCAAAACGAGGAGTGCCGCCTCTGTTGAATCCGCCGCCCTGTCCGTTATTTCTAGATGCAAATCCTCCGTTGCGGTTACCCTGAAATCCGCCCTGTCCGCCGTTACGGTTAAACCCACCGTTGTTATATCCACCCTGACGGTTTCCGTCGCGCTCGCGGTTCTGGTATCCCTGCCGTGCCTGCGCACCAGTAAATCCACCGCCCTCACGGTTCTGTCTGTAACCGCCATTGTTATAACCGCCGTTATTATTGTATCCACCACGGTTATAGCCGTTACCATTTCTGTCACGGCGACCATAATCAGACAGATTTCCGGCCTTTACGTTAGGTCTTGCCGGATTAACTTCAAAAGAACGGCGCTGCTGCGGGCGGAAATCTCCGCGCTCATTTCTATCTGATCTTGAAGCAGAGGTCTTCTGCTCTTCCTGTTTTTCAGAATTTACCTTTTGCTCTGGTCTCTTCTGAGACGATTTCTGTTCTTCTATTTTATCAAAATCACCCTTCTGTTCTGGTTTCTTTACGACAACCTTCTTAGAAGCTCCCTGGGGAGCCTGTACAGCCCCTCCAGTTACAACAGGCTTTTTCTTCACAACAACAATCTTCTTTTTGGGAGCAGATTGAGACACAGCTCCTCCTTCCGGTTGTTTTTTATGAACTACAAATGCCTGTTTTTTTTCAGATTCTTCTGCCATTCTATATCCTATTCCTCGTCCTCTGTAAATTCAAACTCAACACCACACTTTGGACAATGCGTCATGTCAAGTGTAATTTCAGCACCACATTCCGGGCAATAATACTTTTCTTCTGCAGTTGACTCTTCTACTGCCGGAACCTCAGCACTGTTACCGGAATCTTCTTCAACGATGTCAACCGTTTCTTTGATAATGCTATATACAGCCTCAACTTCATCAGCTGTAAGACCTTCGATCTTCTGTACAGAACCATTATTATAAGCTTCTATGAACTGTACGATATCTTCAATTCCATTTGACTTAAGAATTTCTGCAACGCGCTCTGTAACACCTTCCAATTCAGCAACTGTAGAAACTTCTTCCGTTTCTTCCTGATCATCATTAAAGAGATTAAGAGCAGCCTGTGTTGTTGCCTTTCCGCTAAGATCCATTCCTTCACACTGTTCTTCAGTCTTTACATCAATAGACCAGTCACATAGACGGTTTGCAAGACGTACGTTCTGCCCCTGCTTACCGATTGCAAGACTGAACTGAGACTCATCAACGATCGCAAGAGCCTGACGCTTTTCTTCATCAAGAATTACAACTCTTGAAACCTGTGCAGGAGAAAGAGCATTTTTAATAAACTCAACCGGATTTGGATCATAGCGCAGAACATCTATTTTTTCACCAAGAATTTCGCGGATAACGTTCTGAATACGAACGCCCTTTGCTCCAACACAAGCTCCTACAGGATCGATTTCTTCGCGCTGAGTAGAAACTGCCATCTTTGTACGGTAACCAGCATCACGCACGCACTTTTCGATTTTTACAGTGCCGTCTGCAATTTCAGGAATTTCCATTTCCATTGTGATTTCTACAAGACGAGGATCAGAACGAGAAAGAACAATCTGAAGTCCGCTTGAAGTTTTCTTAAGATCAGCGATGATAGCCTTGATTCTATCCCCCTGCTCGTATGTTTCCCGAGGAGACTGATACTTTACTGGAAGAACACCTTCAATTCGTCCTGCATTTCCAAGATCAACGTAAATATTTCCATTGCGTTCTCGCTGGTAATATCCATTAATCATTTCGCCGACTTTATCCTTGTACTGATTGTATAAAGAATCCTTTATCGTTTCATTCAACCCCTGGTGAGCAGTCTGCTTACCTGTAGATACGGCTGAACGGTCAAAAGATTTTGGATCTTCCAGAATATCAATTTCATCACCAAGTTCTACATCTTCACTAAGTTTTTTTGCATCTTCAAGTTCGATTTCTGTAACCGGGTCATAAACACCGTCTACAACAACCTTTCTGGAATAGATGGATACATCAGACATATCATCTGCAAATTTTACGATTGCATTGTCCGAATTTCCGTAAGTACGTTTGTAAGCTGCCTTCAGCGCATTTTCAATTGTCTGCTTAACTGACTCGACCGAGTACCCTTTTTCATCGATCAGAGCACGAATAGCTTCTGCCATTTCTGACATTTTAAGCCCCCATTAATTATAAATGAATAAATTTTGCTTTCGCGATATTTTCAAAAGGAAAAATATGGTTTTTGCCATCTTTCTCCAAAGTAACCGTTTTATCGTCCGCAGAAACGATTTTTCCGCCGACCCAATCAGTGACAGTCTTGTCCCACACCCGCACTTCCCGTCCAATGAATACAGCAAACTCTGCGGCATTCTTAATGTTACGTTCCATTCCCGGTGAAGTAAGTTCCATATAAGTGTCATCCGTTCCAAGAACAGCCTCCAGCCGAGGAAGAAGAGCGTGATGAACCTTTGAACAGTCATTCACACCAATATCTACAGCAGGATCCTTAGAAGCTATTACAGCACTTATTCTGGTCGTTCCCTTCTGAGGGCTGATACGCAGTTCTAGAAGCGTATATCCCAAACCCTCAACCAACGGAGCGCAATCCTTATAATGCGGCATTGAATCCAATGATTCGTAATCCAAAATTTCCCCTCCATTCTGATTATCTCAAAAACATAAAAAAAGACTCGTCGCACTGACGAGTCCACTTTAAAAGATAATTAAAATGTACGCTAATACTATAGCATCTTTTCAATATAATGGTCAAGTGATTCAGGATATTTATACAAGGAAATCAACCTGACACAAGAAAAGTCCTTCTGAAAAAAGATTCCGCCCGGATCTACAAGGTAAACACCGTTTCCCGTCCGTCTATCGGCAGAGAGAGCGATGTTGCAGAAAGCTGAAGAGTCTTTATTCCTGCTGCTTTTCTCAATAGTTTATTTATCTTAAAATTCCCGTGCTTGTCATCCCCAGCAATGGGGCAGCCATTTTTGGAAAGATGAATTCGAATCTGGTGCATACGCCCGGTTTCAAGCTGAAGCTTAACCGTAGAAAGAATGATTTTCTCTGATTCAAATTCAATTTCCTTCTCACCTACCACCTGATAATGAGTTACAGCAGTCTTTTCATCACCATGCTGAATAACTCCGGATCTTATAGTTCCTTTTTTAGGGCTAAGAGTTCCTACACAGATCGCAGTATATTCCTTACGGACAAGTTTACCGCCAATCATTTTTGTCCACTTTGCCGCCGCAAGAGGAGATTTCGCAACGACCATAAGACCACATGTATCACGGTCAAGCCTGTGTACAAGATACACAGGATAGCCAACCTGAACAGGAAGCTCCCTATCCAAAGAATGTACAATTCCAGCACCTCCCTGAACTGCAACCCCGGAAGGCTTATTAATTACGAGGATTTCATCATTTTCATATAAAACAGGTATTTCTTTCATCCGATAAAATAATAGACCTAAAATGCGCTGTTGTTCAATCAATAGAAACAACAGAAACGTTCATAAGGATTTTACAACAAAGATCATATTAACCAGGAACGCTCCATAAAAAAACGGGGAATTTAAAATGAAAAACAAACTAATTACAATCATTTCCGCAACATTTATATTTCTTCTTACGATATTCCTGCCGGTCACACTTAACGCAGAAGAAATATCTGACAATGACTTCAATTTCAGCCTTGACCTTCCAGAAGGCTTCAAGATTGCCGGCTATACTCCAGACGGAATGTCTTATCAGTTCAGGCATGACAGGCTTCCCGTTGATTTTGTAATGAAACTTTACAACTATGAGAACGCCGTTCCCGCAAACAAAGTACTTGCCGCTACATTAAAAAAACTTTCTGCAACATACGAAGGTATAGGAACATTTACATGGACCAACAGGATTTGTGCCATAACAACTTTTTCTTCAAAAGCAACTTCGGCAAAAGGCTCAAAAGGCTGGGCTACAGGAATCCCTCTAAGGGACGGAGAAACAGTTCTTATTCTTATCTGCTATGCAGACTCAGAAAAAGCAGACGAATGCGAACAGTTCATAATATCTTCAATTAATTCACTCTCTATCGGTGAAGAAGGAAAAAAGATTCCAGGTATAATAACAACCTATGCTTACGGCGGATCAAAAATAAAAAACATACTTCTCTCAATAAAGGGAAAAAACATCCAGACTTCAATAGATGCAGAGGATGCCGAAGCAAACCAGTTTGTAATCGAATGTGAATATGCAGTTTTACGGCTTTACGCAGCAGACCCAAAATGGAAAGAAGCTTGGACGCGTTACTACAGGACAATTTACAGGGACAGCTACAGCCGCGTTCAAAAAGCAGCATTTGACATAAAAAGTCAGTTCATAAACTACGCAAAAAAGAAAAATCCCGAAAACCCAGAAGCGGTAATAAATGAAATTCTGCTAGAATGGGTACAGGACTTTCCTTATGAACGCGCGAAAGATCAGAAAAAATCAGATTTTACAAACCTGCCGGATATCCTTCAGGGAAAAGGAAGCGACTGTGACAGCCGTAGCATGCTTATTTGCTGCCTAATGGAACAACTCGGAGTGAAATCCGAACTTTTCATAAGCAGAGAATACTCTCATGCCGTATACGGCGTCAACATAAACCTTCCTGGTGCAAAAATTACAGAGGACGGCAAAGAATTCCTTCTTAACGAAACAACCGCAAAAGGAATCAAACCGGGGCTCATGGCAAAAGACATGAGCGACACCGAAAAATGGATACCTGTAAAACTTCCGTAAAACTCAGCTGACAAGAAGATTGTAAATATCTTTTGTGTCAGCGGCATTAAGAATTGCCTTTCTGAGTTCATTGCTCTTAAGCTTGGCGCTAAAATAAGAAATGGTCTTTAAGTAATATGTATGCTGATTATACGCAGCAGCAATCATGAACAAAAGAGTCACAGGAACATCGTCTATTGACTGAAAATCCTCAAGCGGTTTTTTGCAGATACCAACAGCCATAACGAGATCTGTTACAGATGAAAGGCGAACATGAGGAATTGCGATTCCTCTGCCTACAGCAGTAGACATAAGTTCTTCGCGCTTTAAAATCTCTTCAACAAGTTCACCCTTATTCTTAACCTGAGGAGCTTTTGCAAGAACCTCCGCAAGCTCAACCAAAGCATCATGCTTTGAAGCCTGTTCAATAAAAACAACCCTGTCAGGAGACAATATATTTTTTACCTGGATTTCTGATTCAAGTTTCTGAGAAGCCCCTGCCGAAAGCTTTTCATTAACCCATTTTTCAATTTCAGACTTTTTGAAGCGCCATACAGTACCGATCTTTCCGGCCGGAATTTCACCTTTTTGAGCCCAATCATAAACCGTTCTGTCCGAAACACGGAGGTATTTCGCAACTTCTTCAATCGTAAGGATATCCTCTTCCATAAATCAACCCCAATTTTAACTTCAAGATCAACGACTTCCGACTTACAGAAATCGTATAAATGCATTTGCAGTTTGCATTATTTACTTTTTTTTGTCAATATTTGTATATATCCGCGAAAAACTACAAACTTTTCAAATTAAACGTATTTTCAAAGTGAAGAAAAAATATCAGAACAAAAGCAATTGATGCTCTTAATTTCTTTACAAATTGATACATAGCTAAAATTTTCCAACAACCAAAGCAATTCTTTTTCTTCGCGATTTTTTTATGAACGGACATTATTTACAAGCCGGAATTTTATAATACATCTGCTCTTCAAAAAAAATATTTGAAAGCCTTCATTGATTGACCTTGAACAACAATTTATATATCATCAATTTAATTATGAAGACGAAAAAAAGCATTTCTTTCTATATATTTCTATCACTGATATTCTGCCTTTTATATATCATACTTGCCATAAAACCTCTCGAAACGGAATATCAATTCACGCCAGAATGGAAAATCGATGCTACAAACCCCTCTATCTCCGCCGCCGAACCAGAAGATGAAATTCTTCCTTTCAAGCTAGGGCAGACTTTAGGTTATTTTACTCCGGAAGGAAAAATAACTCAGTTCCAGACTTTTCCTCAGAAAGCTTCAATATCAAGATCCTTTTACACCTGCTACAGTTCGAACAATATGTCTGCAAAATATTTTACGCCGGACGGAAAAGCAGCAGGCACAATAGACATAGCAGGATTTCCAATGATAGACGAAGACCGCGTTTTTGTATTCCTGCCGGGCGGGGCATCCTTCGTTCAGTGTGACTCAACAGGACGCAAACTCTGGGAATACGGCGGAACAGTTCCCATTACTGCATTCGACTCATCAAAAAGCGGAGTTGTAGTTGGTTTTGCAGACGGAAACATCTGTCAGTTCAATGAAAACGGAAATTTGGTTCAGAGATTTTCTCCAGGTGGCAGCGACTACAATGTAATCCTAGGTGCTGCAATAGCATCTTCAGGAGAATACATAGCAACAGTTTCCGGACAACACCGGCAGCGCTTTGTACTTGCAATGCGTTCTGAAAACCAAACAAAAATTACAGCTCACGAATTCCTCAATTCAAATGAGCCTACCCAGAAACTTGTAAAATTTAGCAACGATGATTCAACCGTTTACTTTGCAACGTCGAACGACCTTGGAATAGTAGATGTAAAATCTGGAAAAATCCGTCATCTTAAAATCAATGGGCAGGCAATTGTAATCCAGGAAGCTGAAGACACAACTTTCGTGCTAACTAAAAAAGATAATTTTTATACTGTTTATATAATTGAAAAATTTGCAACGCTCACAGGATCATTCTCGTTCTATGCAAAAAACGCTTTCATTCTTACCAATGAAAATCGTTTGTACGTCGGAAAAGATTCAACAATCTCCAGTGTATCAATAAGCAAAAAATAGGAAAAAAAATGAAAAAAAACATCTGCTTTTTATATGCAATACTGATAAGTGCGTACACATTCGCCTTTGACTGGCCACAGGAACAGGTAATTCAATCAGACCAATTTTATTCATATTTTGGACAACTGCGCGGCGACACAATAAGCAATTCGCTTATATTTTCTGAAATCTCAGACGTAAAGGCAGCCGATGACGGATACCTTACAATCATTATAAACGAATATTCAGATCATACAGACTTCTTTCCGTCTGCCCTCGGTAATGCCGTTGTACTTTCCCATGCTGACAATCTTCTCACTGTATACGGAAACATCGATAATGATTCTCTGAAAAAAGATGCATTCAAAGAAAATTCTATAAAAGCAGGAACCGTATTCGGAACATCAGGAAATTCTGCATGGCAGCAGGGACACAGTTCTTTGGAATTTCAGGTGATAGACATAAAAAACAACACTGCAATCAACCCAAGACTGCTCATGCCACGAGTAGGAAAAGAACTTCCGTTATATTATAATGAAGTTTTCCTCCACGGAAAGAACGGAAAGCAATACAATGCAGCAACGCAAAACGTACTGCCTTCAGGAATTTACAAAGTATACAAAAAAAGACAGAACATTGCAGTACCGTACAAAACAAGAGTTGCAATAAACGGAACAATCGTAGACCAAATTTCCTACGACCTTCTCCGCCAGGATGACAATCAGATCTGCGCATCCGGTAAAAAGAACTATACAAAAGCTCTGCTCTACCCGAATAGGGATCTTCAGCTTTTAGGCGAGGCTACGCTCACACCAGGAAAAAACGCCCTGCAGCTTACGCTCAGCGACATTCTCGGAAAAGAAGTGAACGCAACCTACCTTCTTACAATCTATTAAACTGGGAAAGTCTTTGAAATTATTCCGCCACCAATAATAACTCCATCATCATACATAACGACGGACTGTCCGGGAGCGACTGCTCTCTGCGGAGTTTCAAAGACGATTTTCCATGGCTGACCAACAAAAGACTCTCCTTCTGCAGCCTGATAGCGTTCAATAAACGCCTTTACAGGCTTTGAGGCGAGTCTTATTTTTACGAATGCTTCAATACATCCCGACGGTTCAACGTTTCCTGGCCATACAAAATCATCCGCAACAAGTGCAGACGAATTCAAATCATCGTTTGAAGCCAACACAACCAAATTATTCTTTGCATCTATGGAATGAACGTAGAGAGGATGCGCAGAACTTACGCCAAGGCCCCTTCTCTGCCCGACAGTATAATGCTCAATCCCACGGTGTTTTCCCAAAACCTTACCATCAAGGTCAATTATATCACCTGGAACAGACGGCTTATCAGAAAAAAGCATATCAAAATATTCTTCTGGTATAAAATCCTGGCTTTCTTCCCGGTCAGCCGCTGCAAGGCCTCGCTCCCGCGCCATACGGAAAACTTCTTTTTTGGGAATCTCTGCAAGCGGAAAACGCACTTTTTCAAGAATATCTGACGGAACCCTGTAGAGAAAATAAGTCTGGTCTTTTGACTGATCCATCGCAGTATGAATCATGCAAGGTTTTGAGTCTGATCCGAACAGCCCGTTTTCAGGACGCACGATTTTTGCATAATGCCCGGTACAGAAATAATCATAATCAATGTTAAGCTGCCTGATTCCAAGATGCAGGGCTCCGAATTTTATATAGCGGTTGCAACGTATACATGGATTTGGCGTACGACCAGCCCTGTATTCAGCCTTAAAATATTCAAGAACCTCGTCATGGTAGGCTTTTTTTACGTCAATAACGTGATATTCTATGTCATGTTCAGCACAGAATTTTTTACATGTCTCTATATCTTCTATTTCCCCAGGACCATAACAGGAATCATGAAAAGTTTTTCCATCTTCCAACCCTGGAAGTTTTCCATCCCACAAAGACATGGTTACACAAATAACCCGGCAACCTTTTTCTTTCAAAAGCAACGCCGTCAAAGTTGAATCAACACCGCCCGAAAGACCTACAACAACAGTTGTTCCAGCCTCCGGTAAATTTTGGTCTATAAATTTCATAGTGGTTTAGTATAGATTATTTTTTTATATTTTACAATGTAAGTTGAGCAGATTCTTTTCTTGCAGTAAAATTAAATCATGAAAACAAATATGATTCTTTCAGCTTCCGGATGGCGCAAAGTTTTTGCACTGTCTGGACAGGAACAAGACAAAACAACAATGATCGGCGAAGACAACATTGCAATATCAATTTTTTCAGCAGCAGTTTTCGCAGACTATATAAAAGAACAATGTAAAAAAGCCAGTCCTTTGGTGATAGTCGGAATGGATGCCCGCCCGACAGGACCCGCAATTTCAGAAGCAGCAATAAAAACATTCATTGCAAAAGGAGTAGATGTCAGATATTTGGGAATAACAGCCGCACCAGAGATCATGGCGTATTCAAAGCAGGCTGATGGATTCATGTATATTTCTGCAAGCCACAATCCTATAGGTCATAACGGAATAAAATTCGGCCTTAATTCAGGAGGAGTCTTAAACGGAACAGAAAATGCAAAGCTTGTTAGAGACTTCAATGCTCTATGCGAAAAAGACGATGCAAGACAATATGCCTTCAACATGATAAGCAGTGTTCCAGAAGAAAAAATTGCATCCGTATACAGAGGAGCCACAGGTGAAAAAAAGAAAGCCCTGAGCGCATACTCATCTTTTCTGAATGAAACTATAAGCGGAACAAAGGACAGTTCAATTCAGAAAACTCTCTTTGAGCGTCTTAAAAAAGCAATTTCGGAAAAGCATATAGGTGTAGTCTGCGACATGAATGGTTCTGCACGGGCAGATTCTGTTGATTCAGAATTCTTCAAGGCCGTTGGTATCAATTTCTATGCAATCCACAACAAGGCAGGCGAAATTGCCCACGAAATCATTCCTGAGGCAGAAAACCTTGTTCACGTAGCAGCAGAAATGGAACGTCTTCAGAAAGAAGGTAAAAAAGATGCCCTTTTAGGCTACATGCCTGATTGTGACGGAGACCGCGGTAACATTGTATATTGGGATGAGGATCAGAAAAAAGCCGTAATTCTTAAAGCTCAGGAAGTTTTCAGTCTTTCTGTTCTTGCAGAACTGGCATTCCAGAAATGGAGCGGAATTTCAAATGCAGCAGTTGCAGTCAACTGCCCTACCTCAATGCGCATCGATGAAATTGCAGCCTCTCTTGGAGCAAAGGTTTTCCGAGGAGAAGTCGGTGAAGCAAACATCGTAAACCTTGCTGCTGAAAAACGCGCAGAAGGCTACGCTGTAAGAATTCTTGGAGAAGGTTCAAATGGCGGTACAATCACTCATCCAGCAGCAGTCCGAGATCCGATCAACACTCTTTTTGCAATAATTAAGCTTATGACAATCAGAGAACTTTATTCTTTATGGTGCAAAAGCACGGACATTGAAGAAAAACAAAACTACACCCTTACAGATATTTTAAGTTCTGTTCCTGTTTATACTACTACCGGTGTATCAGAACCAAGGGCTGTACTACGTATTGAAACCAAGGATCATGCGATCCTTAAATCACGGTTCCAGAAAATTTTTGAAACCCAATATAACGACAAAAAGGCTTTTCTTGAAAAAGATGGGATTTTTAGCTGGGAATGCTGCATCACAAACGGAACAAAAGAAGTCTGCGGTGAGAAAGATTTTTCAAAAAGCGGAAAAGGCGGACTTAAAATCAAATTTTATGACCGGAACTCAAAACCTTTAGCATTCATCTGGATGCGCGGAAGCGGAACAGAACCCGTTTTCAGAATTCTCTGCGATGTCCGCGGAAACAATCCCGAACTCGAGCACAGGCTGCTTGAATGGGAAACAGAAATGCTTTTAAAGGCAGATAAAAGTCAATAAAAAGTCATCAAAACTTTTTTTACTGTTGATAAAATAGTTTATCAAAATACTCTTTATTAAGTAAAAAAAATTTACTATAATGATTTTTAAGAATTAGAATTGAACCATGAATAATCGAAAAGAGGATTACATGGCATTCTCAGGAGTTAAAATGGATAAGGCTGAAATCCTAAAAAGAGCAAAAGAATATATTGCTGCTGAAAAAGACGAAAGATTCCGCAAAGAAGTAGAGGATCTCGTTGAAAAAGAAGACTTTACAGAACTTGAAGACCGTTTTTACCGCACTCTTGAATTCGGAACAGGTGGACTTCGCGGTGTAATGGGTGGCGGCACAAACCGCATGAACACTCTTGAAATCAACCTTGCTACACAGGGACTTGCAAACTACGTAATTAAGGCTTTCCCAGAAAAAGCGAAAGCCGGAACGCTAAGTGCTGTTATCGCTTATGACAGCCGCAACAATTCAGACGTATTTGCAGAAGCTACAGCCCTCATTCTTGCTGCAAACGGAATCAAGGCATACCTTTTTACAGGTCTTCGCCCTACACCGGAGCTTTCATTTGCAATCCGATATTTTAAGGCAGACACAGGAGTTGTTGTAACAGCTTCGCACAACCCTAAAATGTACAACGGTTACAAAGCTTATTGGAATGACGGTGCACAGGTTATTGAACCGCATGACGTAGGTATCGTAGAAGAAGTAAATAAAGTGACTTCCGTTAAAACGATTTCTAAAGAAGACGCAATCAAATCAGGTAAACTTGTTCTGATTGATAGTGAAATCGATGAAAAATATTGGGAAATGTGCAAAGCTCAGCTTTTCCGCCCTGCACTTATCAAGGAATATGCAAAAAACGTAAACGTTGTATATACACCGCTCCATGGAACAGGTGCAATGCACGTAGAAAAAGTTCTTGGAGATCTTGGTCTAGCCGTAACAACAGTACCAGAACAGAGAAATCCAGACGGAAACTTCCCTACAGTAGAAAAACCAAACCCTGAAGAAAAACCTGCTCTTAAAATGGCAGTTGAACTTGGTACAAAAACTAAGGCTGATTGTGTAATGGCAACTGACCCGGATTCAGACCGCTTCGGTACAGCATTCCCTGACAAAAACGGAGACTTCGTTCTTCTTTCAGGAAACCAGATGGGTGCACTTCTTATGGATTACGTATTCCTTTCAAGAAAAGAATTCGGAAAACTTCCTGCAAACTCATACTGTGTACGCTCCATCGTAACAAGTCCGTTCGGCGATGACATCTGTAAGAAATACGGCGTAGAAATGATTGAATGCCTTACAGGATTCAAATGGATTGCCGCTGTAGAAGCAGAACGAGAAGCTAAAGGAATCGGAACATACGTATTCGGTCTTGAAGAATCATACGGATATAAAGTAGAAACAGAAGTAATGGATAAAGACGGTGTTTCTGCTGCTGCAATGTGTGCAGAAATGACAATGTACTGGAGAAGTCAGGGCAAGAGCCTTCTTGAACATCTTGATGAAATGTACAAGGAATACGGTTATTTTGAAGACCGTGCAATTTCAAAGAACTTCCCTGGTTCAGCCGGTGTAGAAACAATGGCCGGAATCATGACAAAACTTCGCACAGAAGGTCTAAAGACTCTCGGTGGCAAGAAAGTTGTAAAGATCCGCGATATCCAGACTTCTACAGCATTTGATCCTGCAGACCCTTCAAAGAAAGAAACAGTCGCACTTCCAAAGAGCAACGTACTTCAGTTCTTCCTTGAAGGCGGAACAATCGTTTCTGCTCGACCTTCTGGAACAGAACCAAAGATTAAGTTCTATATCAACACAAAAACAACAGTCGGCGGAACAAAATCTGACAGCGACCTTGCAGCTACAAAGAAAGAAGCAGCAGATCTTTGTGATGCAATCACAAATGAAATAAACGCAATTCTCGATGCAGCTGGAAAATAAGTTTTTAAGGGACTATAGGCGAATGTTTCGTTTGATAAAATCAAACGAGACATTCGTTGCGTTCGACACAGAAACAACAGGTCTTAGTCCTGAGAAAAACAGAATCATTGAAATAGGAGCCGTGAAATTCAATTCAAAAGGAATCTGCGGTTCCTACAATACTTTAGTAAATCCTATACAGCCAATTCCTCCTGAAATAAGTGCTCTGACTTCAATTACAGACAGCATGGTTCAATCTGAAAGAAAAATCTCGGAAATTTTGCCTGAATTTATTGATTTTGCAGGTAATTCAATTTTGGTGGGACACAATATTCAGTTTGACATCAGATTTTTAAACGCAGAATGCATAAGAAATGGCTTTCAAACTATAAAAAATGATGCTATCGACACCTTGATGTTCAGCAGATGGGCATTTCCGGAATTAAAAAGATACAAGCAGACAGCAATGGCAGAATATTTTCACTTGGAAATAAAGGAAGCACACAGAGCTTATGATGACGCCTTTGTCTGTGGAAACCTCTTTCTTCATCTTATAAGGGCAACCGCAGACAGGCAGAAAATATAGGCATTAAAGCGCTACCCTCTTGGAGCCTTTACAGGATCAACAGGTTTTCCATTCTGAAATACCATGAACTTAATGCTGGATTCAGCCCCTTTTCCCGTACGACCAATTTCCGTACCGGCAAGAACATAATCACCTTTTTTAGCTTTTACAGAGCCAAGTCCTGTATATGAATATATCAACCCTGTTTTTGATTGGATGAACACAACATCTCCAAAACCACGGTAAACACCAGTATACATGACCGTTCCTTCTCTAATACATTTTACGACTTCGCTTTCTCGGCCGGTCAACTGAACTCCGCTTACTTTGCCACTAATATTCCTTACAGAGGGATTTTCTAATGGCCAGATTACGCCACTAACAACTGAAACAGAAGGATTTACACTGTCACGTGCAGCAGAAGCCTTAGAAGCAGCAACATCTTTCTGAGAAATCTTAGTCAATCCGGCCTTAGAATCGGAAGACAAAACTTCCCCGGGAACCGTAAGTTTCTGACCGATTTTTATAGTTGCATTAGAATCAAGGTTATTCATTACCAGCAATTCAGGCAGTTTTATTCCATATTTTCGAGCTATACCATAAAGAGTGTCACCCTTCTGAACCTGATAAACAGCGGAAGAAGAAGATAGCGACGGCTTTGATTCCGAAGAAACCGCTTTCGAAGATGAAAGAGCCGCAGCGTTGCTTATATCAGCAGCAGGAATCGTAAGCTTGACACCTTCCTTTAAGACATCACTTTCACTTAGATTATTAGCGGTCCGAAGTTCAGCTACAGTAATCTCGTATTTTCTGCTTATAGAATATAAAGTATCCCCTTTTTTTACTACATAAGTAGAATCTGCAAAAGCACTTAATGAAGAATATAAAAGAGTGACAAAAATAAAAGCTATTGATTTAATTTTTTTAGAAAATCCCATACTTTGATTATCGGACTATTTCGTGAAAAAGTTTACCAACATCTATGCCGTTTACTATTTTTCCATGCGGATAAGCCGCAAGCATACCTTCCCTTCCATGACTAAGGTGAGATGAAGTGATTCCGTGCTTGATGGAAATATCAGCTTCCATAAGTGCAGAAATATGATCTGCAACACGGACAAGTCTGCCGTCAACAGGAGAATACTTTGCATTAGAATACAATTTGTTAAGATCTTCCCAACTTACTTCGCGTGGAACTTTATTTTCATCAAGGATTCTATTTGAAAATTCATCGCTGGTAAAATAAATTATTTCATCACGAAAAAAAGGCTCCATAAGAGGAACCAATTCCTTGCTTACGATTTCGTCTTCAATCTTCTTCACGATATTAGGGAGCTCATCCGTAGCCTGCTTTACGGGCGAAATTATATCCCTTGTAACAGCTTCAGGAAGATCATGAAACAACCCCGTAAAAAAATTATTTATAAGCCTTTTTTCTGTCATTTTTGAAGAATTAGACTTACACAAAAGAAGCGTTAAAATAGCAACAAAGTAACAGTGCCCCAACACAGTTGTCTTAGGAACTCTCGGAGTCTGGTTCCATCTTACCTGAAAACGCAGCTGTTCAACTTTCATCAAAAAATTATAAGAACGCTGATGAGTCATAAGCATCTGAAGTCCGGTAAGATCAAGATATTGCTGCAAATCAGCTTGAAGTTCAGTATATATTTTTTCAGTGCGTTCTGCTTCATTTACAACAGAAAGAAGTTGAAGCTCCCTTAAAGTTGCAAATTTATCAGCAGCAGAAAGAATTCGTTCCGCAGCCTTCGTTTTTTCAGGAACAACAAGAGATTCTGCCTTCTGTCCTATGTAAATTGTAAATTTAGAAAATAGCTTAGGATCATCAATAAGCGGTCTATACTGATTCAAAACCCATTCATTAAGCCGAAGGTACTCCTGCGTATATTCATGTTTTAACATTGAAATAACAGGAGCTTTTATATCGCAAAGAGCTATTTTCTTAAGCAGATCAAACAGTGATGCATGAATCATCCAATTCCAGTCAACAAAAACACCCTTATTTTCTTCAAATTTTCCAATTATATAAGCAAGAACCATCTTTTCTGCCGCTTTGTCCATTTCCACAAGATCGAAAGGGCGAACAAGATCTGTCCATCGCTGAATAGAAAATCCTTCAAAAATTTTTAGTGCAAGAGCTTGAGAAAACATATTACCTTGTAGAACCCGATTTCTGGTCCGCATCCATTTTTTCTCTCCAGACCATAGCCTTCTTCTTTATTTCCTCTGCATTTGCCTTGTCACCTAACGCAAGAGCAAGTTTATGCCGAGCCAAAAGAAATTTTATTCCATTCCTCATGTCATCAATACGACGCGTAGAAAGTTCATATTTATCGCGATATCCGGCCGCAGACTGTTCAAGAAGTTTTGTTATAAGCCTGATATACAACACAGTGGTTTCATAATCTTCGCTGCTAGGATTAAAATATACCTTTGCAGCTTCTCTCATATCAATAAAATTCTTGGCAACTACTGCATACCGCCCCTTAAGTTCTACGAAAGACCATTTCCATTTTGAATTATCGCCAAGAGCTAGTTCAAGAAGATTAATGGCAAGCCCTAATTTTTTTATATGATAATACCTGTCCTTTACAGTAGTATTTTTGATAGTATCATGCTTATCTACCAGATCTACATACGGAACATCAATTACGTTTGAAATAAGCTCTTCAAGATAAATGATCGATTTATAAATTATCTTTCTAGATTCATTGAGAGACTCGTTATTTTTTACATCCAGAATCTTAAGAGAAAGACTGTTTTCTGCCATATACAGAGTAGAGACATAAATCATATCATCTGAGAGCATAATTTTTTTGTATGCAGAATCTGCCGCACCGCTGTTTATTGTGTTCAATACAGTTTTTTCTTTTCCAAGAATTGCTGTAATCTTTGACTGATACGGTTTTATAGTTTCCGAAAATTCCTGTCTTTGTTCATCTGAAATTTTTGCCATCACAATCCTCCGCTAAATTTTTGTATCATAGCCCTTGCATGATCCAAAGATTCATTAGAAGCTGAGTCGCCGGACAACATTCTGGCAATTTCCATAACCCTGTCTTCTCCATGAACAGGATGAACATTGGAAGCCGTTTTTCCGTTGACAACCCCCTTCTCGATCTTAATCTGATTATCGGCATAAACAGCAATGCTCGCTAGGTGTGTTATGCAGAAAATCTGACGATTTTTTGAAAGGTTTTTCATGTGACTGCCGACAGCAACTGCAATTTCACCACCAATTCCAGTGTCTATTTCATCAAAGACCAGGGTCTGAACAGGATCATTCTGAGAAAATATAGTCTTAAGAGCAAGCATAACCCTAGATAATTCACCGCCACTGGCAATTTTTGCAAGAGGAAGTAATGGAGAACCAGGATTTGCACTTATAAGAAACTCAATATTATCCATTCCATAAGGTCCACATTTCTGCTCAACATCATTCCCAGGCTTTTCACAGAGATTTACAGCAAAACGAGTTCCGTTCATTCCCAGTTTTTTCAAAGTTGCCTCAACTTCCAATGCAAGAGTTTCGCTCATTGTCTTTCGTTTATCAGAAATTGCCTTCGCCGAAATATAGACTTTCTTTTCAAGTTCCGTAATTTCCCTTGAAAGAGCTTCAAGATTATATTCTCCTGAATCAAGTTCTTCCAAAGTACGTTCTGCTTCCGCCTTATAGTTAAAAACTTCCTGCAGAGGAGCAGACGGAGAACCTGCATATTTTTTCTTTAGATTGTATATAAGAGATAGCCTGTCCTGAACTTCCTGAAGATGCACCGGATCAAATACAAGCTTTGATGCATACTGATCAAATTCCGAACTTATATCAGAGAGTTCATAAAAAGCAGACTCCAGCCTTGAATCAATATTTGAAAGAGACTTATCGAGAGTTGCCGCATTCTGGCTCTCCCTGCAGATTTTTTTTAGCACAGATACAACGGAATTTTCTCCGCCATCCAATGCAGAACGTACAGAATCTATATCTGCATAAAGTTTTTCATAACTTAAAAGACGGTTTTCTTCATCCTCAAGATTTTCGTCTTCATGGTCTTTTAACTTTGCATCGTCAATTTCTTTAATAGCAAAACGACACATTTCAATACGACGTGCACGATCCTGATCTGAAGAGGCAAGTTTTTTAAGAAAAGCCCGTTTTTCCACTAAAAGCGTATACAAAGATGTGAATGCAGAAACTTCTTCCGTTATTCCAGCCCTGGCATCAAGGAATTTTCTATGTTCCGGTACTTTCATAAGCGACTGATGTTCATGTTGTCCATGAATATCTATCAAAAATGATGAAAAATCCGCTAGATCAGCTCTTGTAACAGGAACATTTCCAATCCATGCGCCGGACTTACCGTTTTCACGCACATAGCGGCGAAGAATAATTCTGTTATTTTCAGTTTCAATACCATGTTCTGTAAGCCACTGAATAGCAGGATCGGAGTCAGCTGCAGTATCCAGAAAAAAAGTTCCTGTTACACTAGCCTCATGACTTCCTGCACGTATTTGGGAAACATCCGCCTTTCCGCCCAATAAAAAAGAAAGAGCTCCAATAAGAATAGACTTACCGGCGCCAGTTTCACCGCTTAATACCGTAAATCCCTTCTCGAATTCTATAGTTACACAATCAATTATCGCAAAATCTTTTATTGTAAGATCTTCAAGCATGAGGACCTCCTGCCCAGTTCAGTTTTGACTGCAAAGCTTCATAAAAACGCTCTGCCGTACAGCCTACAAGCTTCACCTTTTCTGGTATCTGACGAATCTTTATACAATCACCTGCGCTCAATTCTACAGGAGTCTGCCCGTCTATAGTTAGAATACTTTCGTGTTCTCTAGAAGGAAGAACCGTAAGCTGAACTTCTCCATGAGGACTCAAAACCAACGGTCTTGAAGAGAGGGAAAACGAATTTACAGGTGTAAGCAAAAGAGAATCCAAATCAGGATCTATTATAGGCCCGCCGGCTGACGAAGAATAAGCAGTAGAGCCTGTCGGAGTACTGACAATTATTCCATCAGCCTTAAATTTTCCAAGACTTGCATAGTTATAAGCAACATCAAGAAGAATTGTTCTTGCCGCAGTCCTTGCACTTACAACAACATCATTAAGACCACAGCCAGAAAAACAAACCTCACCATTTTTTCCTGAAATCACAAGAGCTTGCAGCATGCTTCGTTGAACAACTTTCGAATGTCCGGCAAGAAAACTCTCCAGTTCATTCTGCCATTCAGAAACCTGAACACCCGCAATGAAGCCGAATTCTCCAAGATTCACTGGAAAAACAGGAATCCCAGATAAGACACAACCCCTTGCCGCAAAAAGAACGGTTCCGTCTCCTCCGAGAGTTATAACAAAATCCATTCTCATGAAAGGATCGTCTTCGGTTCTTGCAAAACCGTCAAAACAATACAAAGTTGACTCTATTCCCCGCTGACCAAGATAGTCAGAAATCAAGTGCCCCAATGCCTGAGATTCTTCCTTATGAGTATTTATAACTATAAGACAACGTTTCATAAATTACGGTAAAGTACCTAAAACCTTTACAATCTTTGCAACCTGAGAATGCGTAAGACGCGGATACAAAGGAAAAAAAGCACATCGAAGATACAAGGATTTTGCCTTTATACATTTTGAAGAAAGCTCTTCTTCCTTAAGCGCTATTACAGAATCTTCATAAGCAGGCTGAATTTCAATATCCTTTTTCGCTGTATACTGCTTTACATCCTTAAAAGAACTTGTAAGAATCAAAGGAAAACAGCTCATTGTAGATGTATAATCAAAAATTTCCTTTTCCTCGCCATCTTCAGAAGTTTTTATAGTCTGAACAGGCATTGAATTTCCCCGGACAAACATCTTATGCTTTCCTGACATACAGGTTCTCTGGAACAATGAAAAAATTCTTTTTCGCGAAATCTCATTATTTTTAAATTCTTTCAACTGAATCCAACCCAACGCACAGTTAATATCTGGCAGCAATTCAGTCCTAGGCATTGAATCAACAAATTTCTTAAGAACAATCCATTCACGTCGGTTAGGAGCCATAAGAACAGCCCCTCCACCAGCAGTTATAACATCATGCTCTTCCAAAGTAAGAATCGTAAATATACCAAAAGAACCAGCCTTTCTGCTTTCAAGAGTATTTCCATTTGAATCAAATGCCGGCACAAGCGCTCCGGCAGATTTAGAAACATCTTCTATCACAGGAATTCCTAGCTGAATTATTTCTTCTATTTCCGGCATGATACCCATTGATTCATGCAAAAAAAGAAGTCTTCCTCCATCTGCAATGCCGGCCTTTATAATTTCCGGAGTAAGAAGCCCAGTCGTCTCATCAACATCAAGAACAAAAGGCTCAAAACCGAGATCCTCAACTGCTTGATAATGCCATGCAGGAGCTAATGCGGATATCATAATTTTCTCACCGTTTTTAAAATCCAATGAACGAAGAGCATATTTTAACGCAGCAGAAGGACTTCTAAGGGCAACCGCCCCGTCACAACCAAAAAATTCTTTTAACTGCTGAATAAACCTGACATTCAGCTCACCAGGGCCAATGCGTTCATCAACCATGCATGTCAGGACAGCATCCATTTCTTTTCGTCGAATTGTAGTACTATAAGTTTGAATCATCTTCTGTTGTCAATAAGTATTTTCTGCATTTCTTTTGGATCAAAAAGCTTCACAATGTCAAGCATAATAAGGAAACCGTCATCATTATTTCTGACAACACCCTTTATGTATTCGCTTCCGATTCCACCCATCATCTTCGGAGGTTCCTGAACATCTGCAATGTCAACAGAAACAACCCGGGAAACCCTATCGATAATAATACCAATCTGATTTCCATCTATGTTAAGAATAATGAAGCCGCTTTCGAGTTCATCCAACTCTTCTCCACCATTTGAAAAGTTGATATGAAAACGCCTGTGAAGATCAATAATAGGAATAATTTCACCACGAAGGTTTAAAATTCCAACCATATAATATGGAGCATTAGGAATTGGTCTGATTGGCTGAATCTTTACGATTTCCTTAACAGACATAATATCCACACCATACAACTCGTCTCCAAGACGAAACGTTACTAATTGAATCTGAGAATCACCTGTAGCCATATAGAACCTCTTATTCTAAGAATACAATGAAATTCAGAGTTTTGCAATTAAAACCGTTCATCTATCAACAGAGAAAAGCGTAACAGCAAAAACTTCAGAAACTCCAGCTTCCTTAAGTCTTGTTGCACAGCTTTCAATGGTGGCTCCTGTAGTCAAAACGTCATCCACAATGCATACAGCGGAAGGCAAAGTTCCGCAATCCTCCTTTATAAAATATCCGTTGCCTATAGAGCGCAACCTTTCTTCCCTATCCAAGGTTTTCTGCTGTATTTCAGACCTGCGCTCCAATACATTGCAAATCGAAAAACCGTAAACAGAACGAAGGACAGACGTAAGTTCCTGAATTTGATCCCATCCCTGTTTACGGATTTTTCCAGGTCTTGGAGGTACAGGAACAATCTTTAATTCTCCGTACATCTGCTCAAGCTGTTTAAGTCTTGCAGCTGCAAGGCTTGCAAAAAAAGCTGTTATACCTCTGTCGCCGTTTAGTTTCCAGCGGCAAAGCAAATTTTCATTCCATAAACGGTAAGAAAACAGAGGAAAAACTCCATTCGTATGCACAAGAAGAGGTAAACTCCTGCATTCCATACAAATGTCATTTTCTGAAATAAGTTTTTTTCCACAGCACGAACAGAAAGATTTGTCCGGTACAGGAACTGAAAAATAGCGTTCTGTACATACGTGACAGACAGGCTTGTTACCCGACGGCTTTGAGCATACAGCACATTTATAATCGACCAAAAGCCAGGAAACAGTAGCTCGTACTCCTAGAAAAATTCTAGTTACAGCCACAGAAATCCTGCAAGAAGGAGATATATAACCCACATAAGTATATATGCGGTTAATGAACAAAAAATGCACTTTCAAATAAAAATTTACCGGCCCGAAAGAGTCTTTTTCCAACGTGCTATAGCCTGCAAAGCTGCAAGAGGAGTCATATTATCAGGATCCGCCGAAAGTATCTCATCGAGAATAATCTCTTCATCACTGAACAGCCCAGGAGCAGAATATACAGGCTGAGATACAGGAACATTTTCTTTTTTTGCAGAAATGCTCATTTCAGCCTTACCGCTATCCTTCTCTTGAATAAGTTCAAGAATCTGCTCTGCACGCTCAATAACAGCACCCGGAACCCCCGCAAGTCGTGCAACATGAATTCCATACGAATTTTCGCTAGCACCATACTTTATCTTTCTAAGAAAAGTAACAGTTTCTCCCTGCTGAAAAACATCCATACAAAGCAGAACTAAAGAAGGATGGACCAGTCTTGTCAGTTCATGATAATGGGTCGCAAACAGAGTCCTGCACCTTACAAAATCAAGAAGATATTCACTTACAGCCCATGCAATTGAAAGTCCGTCTTCTGTTGAAGTTCCACGTCCTACTTCATCCATAATTACAAGAGATCGTTTTGTTGCCGTACGCAAGATATTTGCAGTTTCCGTCATTTCCACAAGAAAAGTGGATTCCCCACGGGCAAGATTGTCACTAGCTCCTACACGGCAAAAGATTCTGTCAACAATACCAATTCTTGCACTCGAAGCAGGCACAAAAGATCCTGTCTGGGCAAGCAGAGTTATAAGAGCATTCTGTCTCAAATAAGTAGATTTTCCTGCCATATTAGGACCCGTTATAAGACCAAAATAATGATCATCCTGTTTTTCAACCGCAAGAGAAAGATCATTCGGAACAAATTCCCCTGCCGGAATATGCTTTTCCACAACAGGATGACGACCATCCTTTACGTAAAAATCATAGGAATCATCTATTTCAGGACGTATCCAGGAATTCAATATTGCGCTTTCTGCAAAAGAAGCCGCAGAGTCAACATAGGCAATTTCTGAGGCTGATTCCATAAGATAAGGTACATATTCATGAAGCTTATCACGCACTTCAATAAACAGATCCCTTTCAAGTTCAAGGATCCTTGCACCGGACTCATTCAGTTCCTTTTCAAGTTCCTGAAGTTTTTGAGTCGTAAAGCGGTCCCCAGTAACAAGAGAACGGCGCATTATAAAATCCCCGGGAACCTTATCCAGCTTTCCACGGCTTATTTCAATAAAATATCCAGATGCATTAGTAGAACGTATTTTCAGATTCGCAATACCGGTCTTTTCCCGCTCTTCCTTTTCGTAATCCGCAAGAATCGAGTCAAAGTTATCATGGACGCTGCGCCAATGATCCAGTTCTTCCGACCATAGAGGTTTTATTATACGACCTTCCGTAAGGGACGTAGCAGGATTATCATCAATAGAATTTGAAATAAGATCAATTACCTCAACGGCAGGAGAATCATCATTCAGAGAAAAATTCAGTCCATACAAATCATTACGAACATCAAGCCATGCTGTAAGACTCGTCTGAAGAGCTTTAAGATCCTTTGCATGGGCTCTGTCCATTGCAATACGACCAGCAAGCCGTTCAATATCCAGGACCTTTGAAAGTTTTTCTTGTACAGACTCCAGCACATTGCGGCTTTTGACAAAAGCCTCTATATGATCCTGCCGTTCTTTAATTTTGTTTATATCCATCAGAGGATACAATAAATTATGACGCACACGGCGACATCCCATCGCAGTTCTGGAATGATTAACACATTCGAGCAAAGAAAACTGCGGGGTGCCGTCCCGCAAATTTGCAATTACTTCAAGATTACGTCTACTGGAATCATCCAGCATAAGATACTGCTCGTCCTTGTAAATTTTAATACCACGAAGATGCGGAGCAACAGAATTTGTGGTCTTGTTTACATAATCAAGAAGAAAACCCGCTGCAGGGACCTCGGGAGAAGAAGCATCCAATCCAAAAGATTTCAGCGAAACAGTTTTAAACTGCTCAGTCATACGTTTATAGGAAACATCTGCATTAAAATCCCAGTCAGGATAATAAGAAACCGAAAGATCAGGATATTGCGCAAGAGAATCTGCTATATCACAATTACCAGAAAGCGATTTAGGAAGAAGAATTTCCCGTAGATTACAACGGCCAAGCTCCTTAGGAAAGTTTTCCGCCATTTTAGAAGCATTCCAAGAAGTTGCAGAAAATGCCGCAGTAGTGATATCCAAAAAAGCAAATCCCACCATTCCGTGAGTAACACACAAAGCCGCAAGAAAGTTATTTACATTTCCTTCAAGATATTCAGATTCTACAGCCGTTCCTGGAGTAATTATCTCAACAACCTTCCGTTCCGTAAGCCCTTTTGCCTTAGGATCTCCTATCTGCTCACATATAACAATTTTTTTACCAAGCCGTAAAAGACGGGCTATATAGATTTTTGCCGCATGATATGGAATGCCGCACATAGGAGCTTCCTGCTTATGAGTCAATGTTAAATTAAGAAGACGCGATACTAATATCGCATCCTCATAGAACATTTCATAGAAATCGCCCAATCTGAAAAATACAACTTCATTTTTATACTGACTCTTGATCTGCATGTACTGCTGCATTACAGGCGTCAGAACAACATTTTCTGCCATTACTTTCCAAGCTCTGCAATAACCTGTTCCGTTACATCAACAGAATTAGAATACCATAGGATAGCATTAGACTGCTGAAGACTCAAAATCATACTGTAACCGCCGGATTCTGCGATTTTAGAAAGAGTATCGTATAATTTAGCATAAAATGAATCAGATCCCTGCAATGTTTTCTGCATTGATTCAAGTTCTGCATTTTTTGCATTTGTATATTCAACCAAAAAATCAGTTTTCTTTGTAATTTCTGCCTGTGTCTTCATAGCCAATGAATCATTACCGGATTTTTCATAATCAACTTTCTTTGCATGAAGTTTCTGCAATTCTTCTGTATATTTATTAACTTCCTGCTGAAATTCCGCCTTTTTCTTTTCGTAATTTCGAACAGAAGCCGAATTACGGAAATAAGCATTGTAAACCTTTGCCGTATCAACAACACCGAATTTTGTGATCTGCTGGGCAGATAAAACTGAAGTCATTCCTAAAAGAAAAAGAACTGCAAGAGCTTTTAATAAATTTAATTTCATATATACATCCTTTATTTGTTTACAATATTAAACGAAAGAACAAATTTCCATGTATCGTCCCACTGAACTTCTCCGTCAACAACACGGAATTTGTTTGCGAACATCAAATGCAGAGGGAATTGAGGAACAAGAAACCTGAGACCTGGTCCAAAACTGAAATAAAAATCATCCATTTCCAGTTTAAGAAGATCCTGAGGTTCGTCTTTTACGGCAACAGCATCAAAGAATCCTGCAAGACCAATTACCCCTTGGAATATAGGCAGACGAAGTTCAACACGGTTAGAGAGCATTGCCTTTCCCCGGACATCATTATATATATCAGTCCAACCTCGGCCATTAAACATACCGTCAATATAAACCTTGCTTGAATCACCGAACATTGTGCCCGGAACAGGATGAAGAGTTGTAATTCCCGTGTAAGCTGCAAGAACAAGCTTAAAATTCCAGTATCCCTTAAACAACGGAACATCGCAAAGTTTTAGATAAGATTCAAGTTTTGTATCAGATCTTGCATAAAATTCATGCTCGATACCTGGCATAAGACCATACCAACCGATTCTCTCACTTGCAAACCATCCCTTTGATGGATCATAGTTTATATCACGGTTATCAAGAGAAACATTTGCAAAAATAGAATTCTTAAGACCGAAACGGTTTGAATTCTTAGAAACAGATGGATCCAGAGGTGTATATACAGATTCATCGTATATATTATCCGTAAGGGTATTTGAAATACCTCCCATAAGCGTGAGAATCGCAAAATGAGGATTAAAGCGTCGTCCTATAGAAGAACTGAGAGTTGTACTCCACGATTCATACTTCATATAATAGTAGTCATCGTCCAAAAGTCCATTATCAAGCCAATTGAGTGCAAGGGCAGAACTTTTTGAATGACTAAATGAAACCGACTCACTTATTGAAATAGGCTGATTCTTGATCCATGACTGTGCATAACCAAGATTTACATCCTGAGACGTACTTGAAATCGTAGCACCTGCAGAAACAGAACGTCCGGTTCCCTTGAAGTTTGAATTTTCAATCTTTGCGTAAAGAGAAATAGGAAGATCATCTGGATTTGAAATTCCCGTAAATGTCATACCGAACTGCAATGACGTAGTGGACTGCTCTTCTACATTAAATACAAGATCGACAAGATTTTCTTCAGACCCAGAAACAGGTTCCGGCACAATGCTCGAAAAATACTGAGTATTATAAAGGTTTCGTACACCGTTCATAATCTTCTTTCTGCTGAAGACATCTCCCGGCTTCAACGGAATTTCACGGAGTATTACTTCATCCTTTGTCTTTGTATTTCCCTTGATAATAATATTTTCAACATGCGCCCTGGAACGTTCTACTATACGCAGTGTATAACCGATAGTACGCCGTTCTGAATCCTTATTTATGGAAGGATGAAATTCGTTAGTCATATAACCGTTTTCATAATAAAGATTTGTAAGAGCGGACATTCCTTCCTGATATTTTGTCTGATTGAAAACATCACCCGGCTTAAGCTTTATACTTGAGAGAAGCTTTTCAGTGCTGAAGATTTCGTTTCCTTCTATTGTGGTGCCATTATAAGTATACTGAGCTCCTTCCTGAATAATAACGGTAAGCGCAACTTCTTCACGCTCTTTTTTCTGATTAAACGAAGACTCTTCTATTACATCAATAATTCTGGCATCAATATAACCTTTTGTCATGTAGTACATAATGATTGCCTGCTTGTCAGCTTCAAGTGAAGAACGTTGAAATGCACCATTCTTAAGGAAGCCGTCTTCCTTAAGCGACATCTTTGAACGCAGAGTTTTGGAAGAAAATGTTGTATTTCCAGAAAAGCTGATTTTGGAAACCACAGTGCCAGAACCTTCTGAAATCTGGAACACAACAGAAATTCCATCATCTGTTTCTTCGGCAACCATGCTTACCTTTGCATTTGAATACCCTTTTTTGATATAGGCATCCCGAACAGCACGCTCATCAAGAAGTGCCGCCGATTCAATATATACATCACCGGTTTTTATAGATACAGCTTCCCTAAGTTCATTGTTTCTAAGTTTTTTATTTCCCTTAAACGAAATAGAACTGATTACAGGATGTTCTTTTACCCTGAAAACAAGGATTACACGTTCTCGGCTTCGGGGATCATGCTTTGCATAAGGTTCGATTTCTTCAAAATATGCAAGGGCATACAACCTGTCCAACGCATTATTAAAAAGTTCTTCTGTAAAAGCCTTACCTATATATGAATTGGTAATTCCGACAAGTTCAGATTTTTTTACACCCTTCAGACCTTCAAAAGAAACTTCTGAAATTGATTTACCCCAGAACCAGTCTGAATCTTCTTCCTGTGCATGCACCCAAGAGCAGACAAACAATAGAAAAAAAGCAATTAAAATCCCTCTAACTTTATTGCTTTTTAAAATCATAAAAGACTCCTAACTATACCGGGAAAAATTCCAGCAGCCGAAGCCACAGAAATTTCCCTTAAAGTGAAAATTTCCAAGAAAGCGTAACAGAAGTCGAATAAACAAAATTATCAGTCCGAAGTCCGCTTAAATTCGGAGCCATATTCCATCTGATATTCACAAACGGCGACTCAAGCTCCAGACCAATTTCAGGTCTGAACACAAGTCCGTCGATTGTATATTGATCATCTATTCTGCTCTTATCGTACGACCAATGCATCAAAGTATCGACATACAAAGAACGCCCTAAGTACTTCCCAAAGTAAACAGTTGAATTATCAAAAAAGTTACCAATTGCGGAAGAAGATTCGTCATTATTTCTATTAAGGTTATAATTTAACGCATTTTGAATGACATTCGTTCTAACAGACAATATATCAAAATTCAAGAAGTCTCGCAACTTGTTCTCTATAGATCTACCTATAGTTGACTGAATTGCATAATCTCCTGTTGCAAAGAGCAGACTTGCAACTCCGTTAGAATCACCGACCGCTATCTGCCCGAGCATGGACATGATCTGAGCCTCTGATTTTGCCGGAATCGATGAAAATTTCGGGTTAAAATTATTCATGTACTGGTTATTTGCACTGAGAATTATCCGGACTTCCTTTCCATCATCATCACGTTCCCTGGTTTCTGCCTGAACAGAAATCAGCGGATTGAATTCCGGATCGTTTTTATTGAACCTCAGAAGACCGTTTTTTATATAGAAACTTCGGCTGAGATACGAAACGTCGCCTGATCTCAATGCCAGATCACCGTCAATAGAAAGCGACCTGTCGGACATATCATACTTAAAATGAAAGCCAGAATCAGGAACCAGAACGGCTCTTAGAAGAGGATCAAGCAGCATCGTCACATGCTGACCAAAATTCACGTTTATGTCAGAACGCACAAATACCTTACGCTTAGGAGGAGCAAGAGTCAACTCTTTTGTCTTTACGTTTACAGACATATTCTTAAGAGCTATATCACCGGTAACATCAAGAAAAGAATCTTCAAAATGCAGATCAAGATCAATTGCCGCATCGCCGGTAAATCTTGCAAGCCGAATTTCAAAATTTCCCGGAAGATATGCCCTTGGAGGCGTACGCAGATGAGCATCAAGATAATTGAAACGCCAGCGGTCAAAAGCCACAGACATCTTTGCATACAAAGGAATGTCTTTTTTTACGGTTGCCTTTATTTCCGGCATGTCAAGATTATTATGATAAAGAACCATAAGAGCCTTAGGAAATGTTATATGCTGAGAAACTATACCAGGAAGCGTAAAATCCGCATTTTCAAGAGAAATTGACCCAGAAAAATCCGGATCAGACTTCAAGCCTTTGACAGCAACTGCCGCACGAAGTATTCCGTTGTATACCTTTAGTTTCGGTACATCAATGAATCCAAGCATTTTTGCAACATCCAATCTGAAATTACTAACATTTAGATCCAGCTGGTTTCCGGCAGCGTTACCAGTAAGGTTGAACTGAACAGGCTTTCCTTCCGCAATAGAAAAATCGACCATAAGATCATCGGTTATAGTACCGTAAATTCCCTGCTCTTCTCCAGTAAACAGAGTGGTAATACCGTCTCCATGCACTAGCGTCAAAGACAGCGGGAAAGATTTTGTAAGCAGCGTTCCGCTGACAGAAGGACATTTTAATTCGGCCGTATATTCAGAAGGTAACAAAGAACCTTCTGTCATCATGGAATTAGAAACTTTAAGTGTAAGCGGCGCATGCAGGTTCTTTTTCATAAGAACGGCATCAAGAACAGCTGCGGCGTTTCCTGTAAAAGTCCCCAAATCGAAATCTACAGCGACATCCTTAACGGAAATATCACCGTAAGTAAGTTCTGTTTTCTCAACCGTAAGGATTTTTTCCTCGATATATGCAGAAGCAGTCAATTTTACAAAATCCCCGGCAAGCATAAGGCTGAGAGGTTCGATTTCAAGTCCAATATATGGATTTTTTGCAGAACCTGATGCAATCAGATTTGCTGTAAGCGTATTATTTTCGCTGTGTTCAGCAGTAAACCTGTTCAATCCAAAGGAGACAAACCGAATCTGAGCATTAAAATAAAATTGATCCAGAATGTTCTTTAATGAAAGAGGGAAATCTTCAGGATTAGAAACATCCAGCGAAATTTGAACGGCTTCTGACGAAACAGGATTTTTCATATTAAAATTGAGATTTGCAGAAGAAAAGCGACCGTTATTCATATTCCACAAAAGATCAGAAGTTCCTTCAAGGGTTGAAAATGAATCCGAATACACAATATTATCAACAAAGAAACCGTATCGTGAAACAAGTCCCGAAAGCAGAAGCTTAGGTTTGAAATAATATTTTTCACCAGCCTCGCTGCATTCCAACCGGTTAATGCGCATATTTATTCCTGCATCCGGTGCATATTCAAAAGAACAGTCAGAAGCAAGTGTAAAAATAGAATCTGCAGCACTTACCGGAAGATTTTCCATTGTGAGCAAACCTTTTACAGCACGTTTTCCTGTATTCTGAACGGAAAGTGCAAAACCATAGTCACCAGCCATACTGAAAGTTCCGGCAATGTAATTTCCAGAGAAGGAATAAGGTATTGCTCCCGAATTTACGTCAAGACTGAATGCAATATCCCCTGCATCTGAAAAAGTCATGTATCCCTGGCTGTGAACAAGTTTTCCTTCTGAAATATAGTCAAGTCTGGAAATATTCATAAGTTCATTGCTTCCGTCCATAGATAAATAAAGAACCTGCCCGTCTTTTTCCGTATTTACGACGAAGATATAAGGAACGTAACAGGTAACGGATTTTTCATTCTGTTTAAAACTGAAAAAAAGATCTCCGTTCAAAAGAAAGGGCTTTAAATATTCAAATTCAGGAACCGGCTCTCCGTCAGAAACATAAGAAACAGCCTGAACAATGCTGTCCAGATACATTTGCTCAGATGTAAGATTCGCATCAATTTCTTTCTCTTTTTTTGAATAAGAACCAGTGCCCTTTATCATTCCCGGTGTTTCCGCAGATTCATGGGCATAGTCAGAAAGTTCAAAATTAAAGTGAATAAAATCCACCGACGGAATTACCGAAATTTGCACGGCTGTAAATGCCTTTTCTCCAAGTATAAACTGAGGTGCAAATGCCATGAAACCAGCCTGTCCAGGATCAAAATATATTTCCGTTGAAAAAGTTCTGCCGTTCTCAAGGCGCAGAAGATTTGCACTAAGCATTCCAGACACAACAAGATCCTTGAAATTACAGGAACCGCTGTAACTTACGTCTATATTTTCTCCAAATGCCGTAAAATGATTTACATCAATATGATTCTTATCACCCTCTGCATTATAAGAAACCTCTGCACCGCCATGAAAGAATTGTTCTGGCACAAACACTTTTCCAGAAGAAGAATAAGAAAAAGACCGTTTTATAATATTTAAATCAACGTGGCTTGAAGTAGTAAGCGAAAATCCACGTATTTTTTCCATAAGGGGATCTGTTTTTCTTGAAATAATTATATCAGACGGGCACAGAGCCTGAGTTTCAAGCTCAAGCAATAAGTCTTTATTCTGAATGTCATAGGAAGCCGCAACAAACAGAGGATATGGATTCTGAAAAGTTCTTATATCAAAAATTCCGTCGTTATAGTTTACAAGCAGATTCATGTGCTTTACGGAATAATCCCTATAATTCAAATCTGCAAGGCGGAACGTAAGAGAAGAACCATCAACCTCATCCGGAATAACACCATCGGCAGAAAAACTACAGGACAGATTCACATCGTGTCGTCGCATCTTCATTCCGCCAATCGTTTTTACAGACATATTGCCGTTTCTATGCATAAGATCCAATGTTATACGCCGGAAATATCCGTCAAAATACATATCATCCTGCCGGTAACGTATATGAACATTCTTAACGAAAATTTTGAACGGAATGGATGAGACTGCATTTTCAATCGCATCAAGATCCAGCGGCTGTTTTTTCTTAGAAGGATCAGAGGATTTTGCAGTCTTACGAGATTCTGCAAATCGTGAAAAAAGAAGATTGTCACCGTTTCGGTCAAGTTCAATTACAAAACCATCTACAGTCAGGTCTCTTATAGACCTTAAGCCTTTTCCCCTGAGCACGTCAATAAAACTGTATCTCAGTACAGCCTTATGAATTTCAACGATAGAACTTCCGTCAGAATGATCGTAAAGTACTATATTTTTTATTCGGATTCCGGTAATAATAGACGGTGAAAGGGATTTATACGAAACAGAAATTCCGAATTTCCGCTCCAAAGAACGGGCGGCAGACTCAGTCTGAGAATACAGCATTCCCGTGAGTTTAGTGTACATCGGTACCAAAACGGCAGATGAAGCCACAAGAACGAGAAAGAATAATAATACTGCTGCAAATTCCTTAAGAGTCAGTTTTCGCATTTCTATACGGAGACAATCCTATCAAATTTTTCGACATTTACATAGGAAAAATGAAACAATATGATAATAAAAAATTTCATTGTATTTGAAGGAATTGACGGAGCCGGCACAACAACACAGATAAAAAAACTGGCAGAACATTTTGAACAGGACAAAGTATTCCTTACGGCAGAACCAACCGGCAAAGAAACCGGTAAATTTTTAAGAAAAATGTTAAAAGGCGATTTTTCTGTGAATGAAAAAACAGCCGCATATCTTTTTGCCGCAGACCGCTGCGAACATATTTTTGGCTCTGACGGCATAATTGAAAAAACAGAAAAAGGAATAACAGTTCTAAGCGACAGATACTTTTTTTCAAGCCTTGCATATCAGTCTGTAAGCTGCGGAAAAGAAATTCCCGAACTTCTGAACAGTCCATTTCCCCTTCCTGAACTACTGTTCTATTTTAAGATAGACCCGGAGATTTCCCTTGCAAGAGTAGCTAGCCGCGGAGAGCAGCGGGAGATCTACGAAAAAATCGACTGGCAGAAAAAAACCGCTGAGCTTTATGAAAACGTAATGAACGAATACCGCGGATCTAAGGGGACAGGAATGAAGCTTATAGAAGTAGATGCCGCTAAATCCATTGAGGAAATTGCTGATTTTATCTGGAACTCTGTAAAGAACAGAAAATAAACTTCCGATAAGGTAAACGTGAAGCTGTCAAAAAAACACACAATCAGATTTCTCATTCTTTCAGTATTACTTATGGTTACCGGGGTACAGAACATTTCTTCTTACATGGTAAAATATAAGGAAGACTGGTACAAGCTTTACCACGTTCATTACCAGCAGTATCCAGACGACTGCATTGAAAACATCTATTGGCTGGAAAAAGCCGCACAGGCAGATTTCTGTAATCCTTTGTACGCAAACGCAAGAATTTCAACCGAGAAGCAATGGGAAAAATACCGCTATCTGTTCCAAATGCACATTCAGCTAAAGCTCATAGAACAACATCTAAGACTTGGCCGTACCTATGATAAAAAAGCTCTTTACTTTTACGACGCCCCATGGAAGGACGAATACCTGAGGAATATTGAAAAAGCCCTTTCCTGCTACAATGCAGGACTCCATTATTGGAAAGAAGCTCTGCTTTGGGCAGAAAAAGCAAATGCAAAAGAATTTACATTTCTCTTTATAACAGAACTTCAAAACTGGGAAGACGAAAGGGAGCGTATAAAGACAGGATCTCTTGATTACAAGAAAATGCTTGAAAGAGAAATTACACGTTTGGAAAAGATTCAGAATGATTTGATTGCAATGGATTCAAAATCTTACTAAAATAAGAGCATGACAAGTAAAAATAGTGCCCTTACAATTTCTTATCCAGAAACTCATCCCGGAACAGATCAGACTCAGATCTTCTTTCATGAAGAAAAAGCGGATCTTGTTTCTCTCTACAAGCCAGGTTCGGAATCACCTGTAAGAAGGTGTTTTGTAACAGATGCAACAGTAGCCACAATTCCAGAAGTCACCCCTTTTATCAATCAGTTTGAAGACGGCGTATGCGGCGATGACCTTCTAATTATTCTGGGTTCTGGGGAACCTTACAAGACAATTGACAGCGTACTTGAAATAGTAAAAACAGCTGTAGATGCAGGTTTTTCAAGAAAAGATCTTTTTGTAGGTATCGGAGGAGGTGTAATCTGTGATATGACAGGATTCGCTGCCTCCCTTTTCAAACGCGGTGCCCCATGCCAGTTCGTTCCTACAACTCTTCTGGCCATGGTTGATGCATCTATCGGCGGAAAGACAGGCTGTGATTTTGAAAGCTATAAAAACATGATCGGGGCATTCTGGCCTGCACAGGAAATTCATATTTTCCCGGAATTCGTTCAGACTCTTTCAGCAGAACAATACCGTTCAGGACTAGGAGAAGCTGTAAAGACAGGACTCCTTTACGACAAAGAACTTTATGAAATCATTAAAAATGAGTCAGAAAAAATACTTTCCAGAGACAAAGCCGTTGTATATGACGTAATCACAAGATGTGCACAGGCCAAGGCAGAAGTTGTTCAACAGGATTTTACCGAAAAGAACATACGTATGTACCTGAATCTTGGTCATACTTTCGGTCATGCACTTGAAACTTTGGCAGGACTTGGAAACATTCCTCACGGAGACGCTGTTGCATGGGGCATAGGACGCGAAGTTACTCTCTGTTCAAGAGAAGACATCTGTTCCGAAGCTTACAAAAATGACGTTCTCGAAACTCTTGAAAAATATTCGTGGTGCACAGAAGCCGTTCATCCAGCCATAAAGGGCGGCGGTTTTGCAGAACGAATCATAAACATAATGCATAAAGACAAAAAGAACACAAACAAAAAAGTCCGCCTTGTGCTTCAGAAAGGTCTTAATGATACATATACAACAGAAATTGATGATTCAAAAATTCTTTCAGTTTTGAAATAAGAAGACGTATGACATTGGAACAAACAGAACATTATTTTGATTGGGCGGCCACCAGCCCCTGCGACAAGGATATTCTTACCGAAGCACTTGTATCAACTATGGAAAAATGGGGAAATCCTTCAAGTACTCATGCAGCCGGCAAAGAAGCCCGTGATTTTTTTGAAAATGCACGAAAAAGAGCCGCAAATGTGTTGGGAGTGCCTTCTGAAAAAATTTATTTTACTTCTGGCGGAACAGAAAGCGATCACATTCCCCTGCTTTCCGTCCTTAACCGCCCTCAAAAAGGAACTGTCCTTTTCAGTTCGATTGAACATCCAGCTGTAAGGGAACAGGCCAATGCACTAAAAAAATGTGGATTCACAGTATCTCAGATTCCTTGCGGTAAAGACGGAATAGTAACACCAGAAGCTGTTTCAGACGCCTTGACACCAGATACCCTTCTTGTATGCGTAATGGCAGTTAACAATGAAACCGGTGCAATCCAACCAGTTTACAGGATTGCAGATGCTATAACAAAAAAAAGTGAAGGAAAACGACGTCCGAAGTTTCATATTGACTGCGTACAGGCAGCTGGAAAGATTCCACTGGACATTTCTTATAAAGGAATAGACAGTGCAGCATTCAGTGCACATAAAATCTGCGGCCCAAGAGGAATCGGAATTTTATATCTAGCAGATCCAATTGAAGGATTTCTTAGAGGCGGCGGACAGGAAAAATCAATCCGCTCAGGAACTGAAAACGTCTTCGGTGCAGAAGCCTTTTCAAAATGTTTGGAACGCTACTTCATCCGTACTGAAAAACCAGAAACCATAACCCGCTTTGAGCAGCAGAAAGAATATGCAAGGGATTTTATTCAGGCATTAAGCGGAATAAGCGCATGTACAGTAATTCCAGAGGCACGGCTTTCTAACCCTGACAATTATTCGCCATGGGTAGTTCAGGCCGCATTTAAAAATGTTCCAGGACAAGTTATGCTGCGTGCATTGGACAGTAAGGGATTCTATATTTCGACAGGGAGCGCATGTTCCAGCCGCAAAAACAACCGGCCCGTTCTTGAAGCAATGCATATTCTGCCTGAAATAAGCGAAACTGCAGTTCGTTTCAGTTTTGGTCCTGCAACAACAAAGAAAGCAATTGACGAACTTCTAAAAGAAGTCAAAAACATCGCCGAAACTTTTAACCGCTGAAAGCCTGACTGAATTTTCAGAAGGGGTCTGACTAACGAATTCGTTCTTTTGAAGAAGCCACAATGATGCATGAGACTTCTTCAATTGACATCATTTTCAAAATCATGGATAATGTTAAAAATTATCCACATTTCAAAGGAAGGCAAAATATGGGTGCACGCGGAGAACTGTATACAACGGAAGTTTATCTTGACAATCGGTCATATTTTTTCAATGTAAAGGAAAACAGAACAGGAGATGTATTTCTTCAGATTGTAGAAAGCAAAAGCAGGGACGGTGCCGATGGAGAACGCCATCAGATTGCCATTTTTGCCGATGACATGCAGAAATTCCTTCAGGGAATGGAACGCTCTCTCTCCTATGTTGAAAAAGACAGAAAGGAACGCGCAAAAATCAGAGCCGCTAAAAAAGCAGAAAAAGCAAAAAAGATTTACAAGCTTAAGGAAGATTCAAAAAAGAAGGACGATGGCCTTAAAAGAACAGGAAGAATTCATGTTGTTTCAAAAAGACCAGCAGAAACTTCTGAAAATTCAGAATCTTCTGTAGAAGAGTAATTTTGACTCAAGAAAAATTCTAAAAATTGACGACAGACTTCTTTCTGAATAATTTTAATACTTAAATGAAAGCCGTTGGATTGGACTAGCACCTATCCGACGGCAAATTTCTATATGCTTCTTAGTAGGGTACCCCTTATGAGCTGCATATCCGTACTCTGGATAAAGCTCATCCATTTTTTTCATTATAGAATCACGTTCAACTTTTGCTATTATACTTGCCGCCATAACAGCAGGATATTTTCCATCAGCCTTTGGTTCACAACGGCATTCCAAGTCTTTGATATCTGGTATAAAGGTACCATCCGCAATTCCCGTAATTCTATATTCAGTGATATTATTCTTTTTTGCCCATCCAGGAAATTTCAAAAGCATATCTTCATAAGCCAGTCTCATTGCATAAAGACTTGCCCTAAGAATATTCATCCTGTCTATTTGAGTATGATCAACTATTCCAAGCCCCCAGCAGGCTGATTCCAATATGACCTTTTCAGCACTTTCACGTTTTTTTTCTGAGAGCTTTTTTGAATCGTTTAAGATTTCCACGGGAAAATCTGCCGGAAGAATCACTGCACCCGCCGTAACAGGACCAGCAAGAGGTCCCCTGCCAGCTTCGTCAAACCCGCACAAAAGAATTGTCTGCATGTCAGAATCCTGTAATATTATTCCCTGAATATTCTACAGAGTAATTTTTTTCATCTGTATATATAGGTTTATTTTTTCCCTGAGGCTTTTTCAGATCACCCACAAAATTATTTCCTACAATAGACGAATGTGTATCAAATAATTCTGCAACACGTCCCATAACACCTGTAACTATGCAGGTAGAGCCGGAAATTTCAAAAAGGCCACCCTTTGCAGAAATATTTACGGCTGTTCCTGCAACTGTAGTCAGTCTTGTTTTCTTGATATTTATTTTTGAATCCACTGCAGAAATTACAGAAGAATAACTTTCCGCAGTTGAAGTAATCCCAGAATTGTTTATGTTTATAACAGAATTGTCAGAATTAATCACAAAACCAGATTTTCCGAATACAGCAGAAAGTTCTACACCGTCAAGATACAAAACACCTCTTTCCAATGTAAATAAAGAAGCTGTCTCTGTTGTATTACGGCTTTCAGCAAGCGAAATTACACAATTTGAAAAAGACACGCTTGAATTCCTTATAATAAAATTTGTAGTAGGTGCAAGTACCAGTCTGGCATCATTTACTCCGTCAATCTGGCAATTTGAAGAGATTACGGTCGTACCGGCAGGAACCTTTACGTCTCCCGTTACACGGACATGCACAAAACGGCTTTTATTTACAAGAGAAACAATCTGCGAAAATTCGGTAAAAGGATAAGAAAGCGTTCCATTCGCTTTAGCTATAAGATCCGGATCTGTTATAGTTCCATCTAAAAAATAATTCTTCTGGTCAATAATTACAGAATATTCAGACAGTTTACTTCGGTTTTTATGCTTATCTACGCAATATGCAGCAATTCTATAAGCAGCAGCACCTTCCGAAACCGGTGCAAGAACTACAGCTGCATTATAATGTTTTTTATAAGATACAGAATTCAAGTCAAAAAGGACATCATTTGCCGATGCGGAATAATTCTCATCAAGTACAACCGGACCGGCTACGGCATAAAAAACTTCGTTTTTTTCCGGACTTGCAAGAGCAACCCGAACTGCACTTCTGGAAAAATATCCGTTTACGGACGGCATAAGCATAGGTGGCAGAGGATTTCTTTTGTGAATATTAAAAGGTATTTCAATAATTCCCTGACACACTGAATCATAAAAAATTCCAGTCTTAAGAACACCATCGTAATTATCACCCTTGAACGTATCAATGTTCAGAGAATCATAGAGTTCACAAAGAGAATCGCCATCTCCTATAAGTCCAAATTTATAACCTTCCGTACCTTTTATTGAAACAAGAACTTCACCATTTTTTTCAACTTTCTTTTCAATCTCTGGTTTCGGAGGAAGATTGTAAAAGCGGACAATATTTTCTTTTGAATAATCAACACTCTGCCAGGAAATCGTATGGTTCACAGTGCGGTCAAGCTTAATACGTTCTTTGGGCTGACCCCACCAGCCGTCATCAATCTTATATATAAAGTTTCTGTCAGAAAAATCAAATGTATCCCAATCAATTATTTTGAAGGGAACGTCCTTTCGACTGAAAAGGCCTGATTTTACAGGAGAAATACGGACAACAAAACGCCATCGTCCCTCACCGTCAGATACAACACAGGGCAGATAACGTGAAATAATCATATCTCTATTTAGAGAAAGCTCGGCACCCTCTGTAAAGACCTCTGAATTTTCCCCCATACTATATTCAAGAGTCGTAGGAATTGAAAAAGTATCTCCGGCAGAATAATCAATTACACCCCTCTGCTGCACTTCCTTTATGAACTGGGCAGATTTTTCATCTTTAGGAAGCGGACTATCCGTAACTGTATAAGAAATTCTCTTTGCAATTTTATTCCCGAATTTATCAATTATTGAAACGCTGAGGCTTACTTCTCCGCTAAGATCTATAAGAACAGGACCGTCATAGGCAAACCCCATGCGCTCCGGATCAGCTCCGTTCAAAGAATAAAATGCATTTCCTTCTGGCGGCACATCCACAACAAGCAGCTGTCGGTTTGACCATGTTCCGCTAACAGGATTTATGACCTGTGAAAAAACCGGAAACGAAAAGCAAAGAAAGCCTAATATATAAATAACTATACGCCAATAATTCTTATTCTGCATATTCCTAATAAAATCAGCTGTCATATTCTAATTATACTGCATAAAAGCGGCGTTTTCAATGAAAGAAATAATCAAATATCAGAATGAAAGCTTTATTCCGTTTTCCAGCGGAATAAAACAATAATCAGAACCGTATATTGATCTTGCTGCTGAATATGAAAAAAGAGATATTCCGTTTTTTTTGCATAAACAGGCTGTCTGGAACGGATTCGTTTTTACTTTTTGAACAGAGTGCTCAAGTTCTTCTTTCAGCAAGTCATACAGTTCCGGAAAAGTTTGAACGAACTGCCTTCGCAGAATCAGTGCAGATTTTGGAATTTTTTTTTCCGGTCCATAAATTTTAGAATACTCATCCTGAAAATCGATTGAACGCTTTATTTTTGCTGCAGAAACAAGAGCAGCTGAAACAAAAGGCTCAGAAACAACACCATAGCGAATTGTCCCGGAAGCAAGGGCGGAAACAATATTTGCACTGCTTTCTAAATAAATGATCTCTATTCCTGACTCACCGATTTTCACAGGAACTTCATTTTTCTCAAGAAGGAAACGAAGGTATAATTCTTCAAACGAGTCCTTTACAACGTAAATTTGAGCTCCCAGAAGGTCAGAAAAAGCCACTGCATCTGAATCAAACGAAAGAAGCGCAGAATCAGCATAAGATGTTATTGCACCTGCAAAAATCCTGCCATGCGTAGCCTCCGAAAGCTTTTCTGCAAGAACAGCAGAAACAACAGCAGCATCAACCGTTCCGGCTTTCATTGCAGCAGTCAATTCCTGAGCCGTATCAAAATAAAGAAAAGCAAAGTCTTTTTTTTCAAGCATAAAACAGAACGGAACAGAAACGGAACTCTTTAACAGCCCTATTCTTACCTTAGAAAAAACCGGCAGGCTTAACGAGAATATAAACAAAAATATTAACCAAGATCTTTTCATTTAAGCGTTTGCCGAACAACCTCGTCTTCTGTTATTTTTGCGGTTACTTTGTAAGAAGAATCATCAAAGTGAACCGAAAGTTTTCCATCATTGCACTCAACAGTTATAGAACCAGATGCTTCTGTTCTTCCTAGGATTTCCAAAGAAAGAGGATCTTCAATTTCCCGCTGAATAAGACGTCGCATTGGCCGTGCACCCATTGAAGGATCATACCCATGGTCAATAAGATAATTTCTAGCATCATCTGTAAATGAAATAGACAGAGATTTTTCTGCAATGCGGCTGGCAAGCTCTGAAAGCTGATTGTCCAAAATAGCAGAAATCTGCTCTCGGGTAAGAGGTTCGAACACAATTATATCGTCAATGCGGTTTATCAGTTCCGGGCTGAGCAATTTTTTCAGCTCATTCATTGCATTGCTGCGAATTTCTTCATACGGCAGAACATCTTCATCAGCAGAAGAAAAACCAACCGTTCCTTCCTTTGTAATTTTTCTTGCACCAGCATTCGAAGTCATGATTATCACTGTATTTTTGAAATTTACAGTATGCCCAAGATTATCGCTCAATTCGCCTTCTTCAAGAAGTTGAAGCAGCAGATTGAATACATCAGGATGTGCTTTTTCTATTTCATCAAGCAGAACGACAGAATAAGGATGTTTCCTTACCTGTTCTGTAAGCACTCCACCATCTTCATATCCAACGTATCCAGGAGGTGCACCGACAAGTCGGCTGGCATTATGCTTTTCCATGAAATCTGACATATCTATTCGGATTAGCTGATCTTCAGAGCCAAAGAGGAATTCTGCCAATGCTTTTGCAAGCTGTGTTTTTCCGACACCTGTAGGACCAAGAAAAATGAATGAGCCTATAGGATGTTTTGGCGATGAAATGCCTGCCCGGCTTCTGCGGATTGCGCCGGAAATAAGATGCACGGCTTCATCCTGTCCTACAACGCTTTTATGCATTTCATCTTCCATGTGAATAAGACGAGTTGTTTCAGAAGAATCAAGCTGATCTACAGGAATACCTGTCATATCCCCTATTATGCGGCATATATCGCTGCTAGTAACATGCAGTTTTTTTGAACTTCCGTTTTCGGACCAAAGTTTTTCAAGAAGCTCAAATTTGCGCTTAAGCTCAACAACTTTATCACGGACAAGAGCAGCATTTTCATATTCCTGATTTTTAACAAGATTCTTTTTTTCTTCAACAAGTTCATTTATCTGATTATCCAGATCAACAAGTTCTTGAGGCTTATTTTCTTCAATGATCTTTTTCTGTGCACCAGCTTCATCCAAAATATCAATAGCCTTATCCGGTAAACTGCGTTCAGGAATATAACGTCTGGATAGTTTCACGATCACCGGAATGACATCATCATCATAAACAATTCCATGAAATTTTTCATACTGAGACTTAATTCCATTCAGAATATTAATTGAATCATTGTCGTCCGGTTCTTCAACTACAATTTTTTGAAAACGCCGTTCCAATGCAGAATCTTTTTCAATGTAGCGATTATATTCTTTTGTTGTGCTTGCACCGATTATCTGAATTTCCCCACGGCTCAGAGCAGGTTTCAGCATGTTAGACGCATCCATCTGTCCCTCAGGACCGCCTGCACCTATAATTGTATGAAGTTCATCGATAAAGAGAATTATATTTCCGTCAGAACGGACTTCCTTCATCATCTTCTTCATTCGTTCTTCAAATTCACCACGGTATTTTGTACCTGCAATCATAGCGGCAAGATCAAGCATAAGAATTCTTTTTTTGATAAGACCAGAAGGCACAGTTCCCTTTGCAATATACCATGCAAGACCTTCAACAATTGCAGTTTTTCCGACTCCCGGATCACCGACAAGGCACGGATTATTCTTAGTCCGGCGGCTTAAGATCTGAATAAGCCTTTTTATTTCTTTTTCCCGTCCTACTACAGGGTCAATCTTATTTTCACGCGCAAGATTGGTAAGATCCCTCGTAAATTCCGCCAGAAACGAATCATCGGATTTTTTTTCTGCCTGATTTCCAGAATTCGGAGATTCAGAATTTTTTCCTGCTACAGGAGTTTTTAGGAAACTTGCAAATTCCCCCAAAGAATCCTTGCCGAAAATATTCTGAATTGCCTGAGCGGCAAGATCTTTTGAAACTTTATCATAATAGGAAGAATCGTTTGACTGCTGAACGTTTCTTACAGCTTCCCTTACTTTTGAAATAGGAATTGCAGCAGATTCAAAATATGAAGAAGTCAGACTGTTCGCTTCTCGGATTGCAGCAAGCAAAATATGCTCTGTTCCAACATATGGATTCATAAGCGAAGTTGACTCAATCTCTGCAATATCAAGAAGAGTTTGAACCCGGCGGTTCTGAGGAATTTCATCGGCATCCATTACGACATGGTCAGAGGATGAATTTAAGAAATCTTCCAAAGCGAGCTGATATGTAAGAACATTCAGCCGCAAAAATTTCAGAGTTTCAAACCCTAGTCCGTCACCGGATTTTATAAGAGCAAGCATGATATGTTCAGGAAGAACTTCCTTACTGCCGTTTTTTCTGGCTTCATCCTGACAGATTGCATAGACAAGTCTTGATGCCCTTGTTGAAAGTTTTTTCATACATTCCCCATGGTAATTTTTTCAAATGCTTCCTGAAGGATCAGTGCACGGATTCTGTCTGTTTTTGTCCTCATATCATCGCGGATATCATTTTCGAACGAAAAGTCACCGCTTTCCAGCAGATAAGAAAGATGACCCGACTGAACCCTGTACAAGAGTCCGCAAAGCATACTGTTCTCTATTCCGCTGATCAATCCGATTTTCAAGCCGACCATAAGGTCTGAAATTATATCAACCGCTTCCCTCAAAGAAATCAGAAGACTGAATTTTGAAATCGAAAATGCCCTGAGCACGGAATTCCGAACAATCGTCTTCTTATTATCGGCATATTCGTTCAAAATCTTGCGTTCTGTTTCAACAATACAGCGGCAGGCAGACTCAAATTCTGCAACCTGATCTATTTCACTGCCTTTCATGGCATTGGTTGTTTCAATTACAAAAAAACAGCCGGCAGCACTTCCCTGAGAAATCATTGGAAATGCAGGATTAATCTTAAGCCCGCACTGCTTTACAACATCTGTTATAAGATTAAGTTTTCCAGAATAAACCGCTGCAGGAACATGAATTCTAGCAGAAAGCTTTAAGCCGCTTCCTGCATCTAAAAGCGATGCGGTAAGAAAGCCGAAATCATAGGAGGCTGCAAACTGCAAAGTCTTTTGTAATTCTGAATCAATTTTATAACAGCCATCAAAACAATCTCTTGGAGCAAGACCGTTCAGAAAATATGAAATCCGCAGATGGTCACCACAATTAATTGCTGTACTGCTGCGCCCGTCCATACTCATTACAACGCCTGTTTCTGGAACAACGGTTTTGTCACCGTGTCTTATCAACGGCTTAAGAACGCCACGTTCTTCAAGAATTCTGCGCCCCGATTCATCCAAAGTTCTTGTATCAAGTGCATGAAAATTAAATTTTTCATTTTTCATTTGAATCTGAGAAAACGAATCAAATATAAGTGTCTGAACCCTTGCTTCATCATCCCCTCTGAACCTTGCAGGAAACGGAAAATTTGCCAGATTTCTAGAAAGCCTTGCCCTTGTAGAAACGACAACATCAAGAGAATCACCGTCGCAGGCATACCATGGCAAGCCGTTCTGATTATTTTCCATTTTCATCCTCAGCATCCTGGCCGTCAGCAACACTTCCGCGTTCTAAAGCCTTTAAAAAATCTCGGTAGACTGCAGCCTTTTCATAATTTTCATTTTTTACAGCTTCATCCAGTTTTGCCTGAAGATCAGCTCTGTCAGTAAGTGCATTTCTGAATCCGGAAAGCCTTTTTGGCATAGATCCCGTATAAGAAAAATCAATTCCATGCTGTTTCATAGAATCAGAAATTTCTTTTGCAAAAACCTCGTAGCATTCCGGACAACCTGCGGTTCCCGTATCCATTATAAAGGAAAGGCTTGTTCCACATACCGGACATAATCTTGAATTTTTAGCCTTATATTCGGCTTCTTTCTCTTCTATCTCTTTAAAAACAGAAGCAAGATTTTCTGCATTCGGAGCCGAAACAGGAGCCTGAATTCCCCTTGCCATTGCACAAGCCGCACAAAGATTTATCTTTTTTTTGCCATTCTTCCCGATTGCCTCAAGAAAAATAACAGCTTCATTTTTTTTACAAAGATCACACAGCATTAAGACTTCCTGAAAGTTTCCAATGGACGTTCTTTTCCTGCTTTTACAGCCGGAACAACGGAAACGACCAGTGACAATAGAATTACAGAACTAGCAATAAGGAATAATTCTCCAAATGGAATTGAAACAGGAATTTCCGTAAGATAATACGCAGGATTCAAAAGCTGAACGGCTTCAAAGCCTTCCAGAGAATTTCCTCCAAGAACATAAAAGAATTTTACAGTCAGATTAACCAGTCTTTCCAAAGAAGAAATAAGCAAATTTGAATTTATTGCGCACATTACTCCAACAGGAAGGCCTATAACTGTTCCTAAAAGTCCGCAGGAAACACCCGCAATTAAAAAAGAAATGGAAATACCAGAATTAGTCGCCCCCACACTTTTTAGAATTGCAATTTCCTTGCGGCGTTCCATTACAAGCATTACAAGAGCAGATGAGATGTTTACAGATGCAACAAGAACAATAAGAAGCATTACGAACGTAAGCATTACCTTACTTGATGAGAACATTTGAAATTTTGAACGGTTCAGCTGATCCCAGGAATATACACGCCCTATTCCAGAAGAAAGTTGAACGCACTGCTTTTTTATTCTTGGCAAATCAGAAGAAACACCATTTTCCGTCTTTATGAGCACAGAACATTCTCTAGAACCAGGAGGAAGAACCGTAAAACCTGTTTTTATAGGAATAAAGATCCATAGCGAATCAAGTTCCTGATAGCCGGAAGAAATGACTGCAGCTACAGAAAATGCAGTAACTACAGGAGAAACCCTTCCATCAGGACTAGATTTTGTCATTATTACACGAAAAGAATCCCCCGGCTTAACATTAAGCAGGCTTGCAATTCTTTCCCCCAGAACAGCAGATTTTTCATTTTTTACAAATGAATCGTAAGAGCCTGAGCAAAGCTTAAAAAGCTTTTTATAATCAGGATTGCGCATAAATATATCAGGCTCTACTGCACGAATATTGGCTCCTGTTCTGTAATTTTTTCCTGCAGCAAGACCATCACATGCAATATGAGGATAGGCAGCAACTACACCGTCAACGGTTTCAAGAGTATCAGCATATTCTTTTAGTGCGCTGTATGATTTTCCATACTTTCCCATAGAACGTACGATAGATTTCAGCTCGCACGTAGAAAGCCCAATAATTCTCTGTGTCATTCCGCCGATCATACCATCAGCAAAGGACATAACAACCACAAGAGGAACGAGACTTATACCTATACATATAATTGCACCTGCGATACTTCTTCTTGCAGAAGATTTTTTTCCAGTACGGGGAAATATAAGTCTGAATGCAAATAGTGCTGATGATCTGAATGTCATACCTAGTCCTCTACCTTTTCAATCTGACCATGTTTTATGGTATAACGAACCGATCCTTTGGCCGCAAGTTTTATATCATGAGTTACAAGAATCAATGTCTTCATATATTTATCTGCCATTGAAAAAAGAAGATCACTTATAAGAACTGCATTTGCCGGATCAAGATTTCCAGTAGGTTCATCAGCAAGAATGAGAGAAGGATCATTTATGAGCGCACGCGCAACCGCAACTCTCTGTCTTTCACCACCGGAAAGTTCTCCAGGTAGATGATTCATGCGTTTTTCAAGCCCTACATCGCACAGCAGGGCTTTTGCCCGTTCCACAGCTTCTTTTTTTGATTTTCCAGTCATATAACTTGCAAGATACACATTTTCAAGAGCGGTAAAATCCTTAAGAAGATAATGAAACTGAAATACAAGGCCCAAGAACTTTGAACGGTACAGAGCCATCTCGTTTTCAGTAAGGCTTGTTACGTTCCATGGACCGGCAATAACGGTACCAGCAGTAGCCTTATCTATACTTCCAATTATATTTAATAAAGTGCTTTTTCCGCTCCCGCTTTCCCCGATGATTACAGTTTTGCTTCCCTCTTCTACAGAAAAATCCAGATTCTTTAAAATTGTAAGCGACTCAGCACCACTGGAATAAGTTTTTTCCAATCCTGTTATCTTTACTATACTACTCATCGTGCAAAACCTCCGCTACACTCATATTAAGAACATTATTACTTGCCTGCCAGCTTGCCCACAAAGGAGCTATAATTCCAAAAAGAACAATCATAAGAACTTCCTTAAAAACTATTCTGGCAGGAATCTGTGCATACAGTTCATAAATTCCGTTCTGAGAAAGATATTCAGCTGATTCTGGCATAAAAACAGCCGCAAATATATACTGAACATAATACATGCAATCCGCAAAAAATATGAATATTTCCTTAACGTTAACGCTTATAAGAATACCAAGAGCAGCTCCCGTAAACGCACCTATAAGTCCGCTAGTAAAACCACGCATTATAAAAATTGATTTGATTTCCATTTTTGTTCCACCAAGGACAGAAAGAACTGAAATGTCCTGACTGCGCTCAAATACAAGCCTTCGCATTCCATTGTAAATATTGATACCAACAACAACAAATATTATGCATACAAGAAGCATAAGAATGTTCTTTTCCACCCTTAAAGTTCCAAAGAAAGATCTGTTGAATTGTCTCCATGACTTAACTTCAATTGAAGGAAAAACTGATTTTATACTTGCAACGGCAGAAATATCATCTTCGTAGTCAAAAAGTTTTATGCCATAAACAGGTCGTGCATCCTTTCCAAAATATTTTTCAGCATCACGAAAACTTATAAAAGAATATCCCAGATTTATATCAGAATAAGAACTTTGAAAAATTCCCTTTACAGTAAATTTTCGGTTCTGCGAGATAAGTGCAACATCACGACCACCGCTCATCGCCATAAGATTGACTGTATCACCTATTCCTACCCCTAGAAGATTTGCAAGTTTCGAACCAAGAATTATTGAATTTTCATCAGAAAGGTCAAACGAACCGCGAACGATGTTAAGTTCTTTTCCAAATTCAACGTCCTGTTCCATGGATTTTTCAGAAACCCCGCGGAGAATTGCAGAAGCCTGATGCCCCCGCTCTGAAACCATAAGTCCCTGGGATTCGTAAAAAGGCATTATACACCGGATTCTTTTACTTTCTTCACAAAAATCTATAAAATCAGTAAATTTTTCTTCCGAAATGTCAGAAACCCTCAGATGATACGAAGAAATTTCCATTATTGGACGAATAGAAGTCTGCTGAAATCCATTCATAACGCTGAGTACAGTGATCAAAGTCATAACACCAAAACAGATTCCTAAAGTAGACAAAAAAGATGTCACAGCGGATCTGCCTGATCTGTCTATTCTGGCAAAACGGGTAGAAACTTCATAAATCCACCGGCAGGATGTCCAGAGATTTTTTTTAGAGCTCATATTTTTTTATCCTTTTTATATTTCCGTTCAAAAGAAAAACTTCTTTTTTCTTAGTGTAATTTTCATAATAAGTTTCTATTACAAATCCGCCGTCAAACAGCGTCGTAGTAACATAATCAGAAGAAGTTGCGTATTCCGTCTTCATCCTTAATTCATCGTTTTCATAATAATAATAGTCAGGAGTACTGTCGTCAATTTTATATTCATATTTTTCTTTTTTTGAATCAATACTCTGCAAACGACGTTTTTTTCCTTCGTTATAGATAAAATTCTCATATCTCTTTTCAAGAATTCTACCGTCCTCTGAAAAAATCCAGAATGTCCGGCCATTAATATATTCATCATCTTTTTCTTTTATATAATCAGACCTTTGAACAACACGTCCGTTCTGATCATATATAATGTCCTGTCGGTAATCTTTTCCAGAGACAGTACTTGCCTTAGGAACAGAAGAATCATCACCATAACGAAATACCTGAGAATTAATAAGCTCTGAAGATGACACTGCTCCTGTATAAAGCCATGTTTCCTTTCGTTTCATGCGCATTTTTTCATCATAAAAAAAGCGGACAAGATTTTTTGCATCCCCGCGCACAATTATTCTTTGCGTATCGCCATACTGGATATTCAGGAATTCGTCTTCATAGGAATACGTAACAAGCCTTGATTCTTTACTGCGGACAGCATATTCCTTCGCATCTGGTTCAGGTGCAGCCTGCACAACAGGAATTTCCGACTCTTCTTCGTTGTAACCAGGAGAATTCGTTTCATCAGTCAGAGTTGAAAATTCCTTAAGTTCTTTTTCAGCTTCTTCAAGTTCTGAAGGACGTGTTATCATAAACTCGCTTCCAGAACCGCTAACAAGCAGAGAAATCCAAGTTCCATCATCGGAATAAGGATCATAGGCAAGAGTGGTTTCCAGCAAAGAATGATACATAGGAAACATATAATCCAAAAGATTTTCTGCGCCATGTGCAAAAGACCAGTGAGTAAGCGAATAAAAATCAAGAGCTTTCTGTAAAAAAAACGAAGATTTAAAATCACCAGTTTCTTTAAAAATCTGATTTTTTTCGCAGCTATATTCCGAACGCAAAAGCTCATAAAAACATTCAGTCACAAAATCAGCAGAAACCTTATCCTTCGTTCCTACAAAAGTTTTTGCTGAAGCATTTAACGAGAAAATACAAATACCAAAAAGAAGCACAATGTTCTTTTTCAACGGTTATAGTCCTATAAATTCTTCAATATATTTTTCCGCATTAAAACGGTCTATATTTTCATATTTTTCGCCGTCACAGACAAATGCAACAGGAAGCCCAAGTTCTTTTCCGACAGAAACAGCGACACCGCCTTTTGCAGTCGAATCATACTTTGTAAGAATTATTGCATCCAAACCAACAGCATCGTTAAAAACTTCAGCCTGACGGAGTGCATTCTGCCCTGTTGTAGCATCAACAACAAGGATTTTCTTATAACAACCTGCATCAGCTTTATCACGACAGATTTTATCAATTTTTTGGAGTTCCCGCACAAGATTTTCTTTGTTATGCAGTCTTCCTGCTGTATCTGCAATTACCAGTCCGCCTTTTTTTGCCTTACAAGCCTCTGCGGCATCAAAAACAACCGCAGCAGGATCGCTTCCATGCTGATGACTTACAACTCTAAGTCCGATTTTTTCTCCATGCATAGCAAGCTGTTCAATTGCCGCCGCACGGAATGTATCCGCACTAGCAAGAACAACGTTTTCAACACCTTGTTTTTTAAAATAATTACCGAGTTTTGCAACGCTGGTAGTTTTCCCCACCCCATTTACGCCAAGAACCATCCAAATATTTACAGAATTTTCAGCAGGAACAAGCTCCGTCTCCCTTACATAGTCCAATAGGATTTCCTTCAGTTCTGCACCAAGTTCTTTATCGCCGGAAAGATGTTTTTCCTTGCATCTTTTTTCAAGGATTTCCGTTATTTCAAAAGCAGTTTTTGCACCTACATCGCCTTCAATGAGATTATCCGTTAAATCCTCAAAAAATGAATCTGAAGTAGTATCAGACTTAAACAGATTTTTTAATCTTTCTGCAAATGACAGCCTGCTCATTCTTTTTTTCCCCCTGTTTTATTTGATTCAAGCGTATTACTTTCATTTTTTTTATCATTTTCTGCCATAGCTTCTTTATTTGCAAGAACATCCGCTTCCTGCTGTTTTTTCAAGTGCACAGCTTCCAGTCTTTTTTCTTCTTTGGTTTTGATTTTTACAAGTTTTTTATCGCTGATCTTCTTTGCCTTTGCAGGAAGAACTGTATTTGCAGCCTGCAGATACCTCACAAGCTCATAGACAAACCAAGCTCCGCAAGCAACTGAAATTCCAGTGGTAATATTGGAAGCAAGCTGCCAGTTTTTTGCGTCCTGATAGGATATATTGTACGAACTTGATGCTGATGAACCTGAAAAAATTGAATTTGCCGAAGAACTCGCATTTAAATTATAGGCTCTGGAAGCCGCATACGAATTTCCATAGCAATAAAAAGTCGGAATCAGAGAACAGATAAGAATACTATAACTTGTATACATCCATCTGCGGCGACTTTCTATATATTTACTCCTGTCAAATGTTTTTATAGAAAGCTGAAGATACGAATCTTCTCTCATAAGATTCCCATCTATAAAGAAATCTGCAGATTTACCATCAACATCTATAAAATGACCAAGAATATCATGACCATCAACTATAATCCTTGCAACCTGGTTTTCATCATCAAGTTTTCCGCTGAAAGTCCCGTTCGCGAACACATCACCGTGACTTAGTTTCTTAAAAATAAGATTTGCAGCTCCGCTGTCAGTCTTTGTCATATTAGCCTTTATATGAAAGCGTCTGTTACCAATAAATGAATAGCTTGTAGAAATTTCATTATATCCAGGAGCAGAAAACATTATACGGTGAACTCCACTCTGAGAAATCAGATTTGTAGAAAGATTTCTGTAAACAAGATCGTCGACAGTAATCATAATATCCTTTTTTGCTTCTTCCGGTTCAATTTCAAATTCCAGTTCTATAGGCATACTGTCAGCGATTTTTGGAGTAAGCAGGCGTGCTATGCTGAGCGATATCATTTTTAGATCATCAATTACGCCGACTTCAGTGGCTGAACCGATAACTTTTGCCCCCGGAAAACTAATGATACTTGCAGAAACAGAGATATACGAACCGTAAATTGTTATCTGACCTGTAAGGAGCCCGGTAACTTTTGCAGAAACGCAGGCTTTTTCAAATTCATAAGAATCGTAGGGTTTACCTTCGGCAGAAGTACCAGGCGAAAAAAGCTGACTTATATCATTTTTATAGAAAGTCACTTTTTTTAAGGAACGTCCAGATTCATGATCTTTTCTGAAAATATCTCTCATAAGTGTCAAAAAATCATCTTTTTTTTCTTCGTCAGAAACAATATGCCCTTCTTCAATATTTCTTTCACGTTCTCTTTCTATCTCAATTTCCGGCATGTATTTTTTAACGGCTGCTTTTTCTGCAACTATATTTTCATCAAGCTGTTTTCTAAGACTACGCATTGTCTTTTCCTGTGCTTTAATCTTTGACTTCAGCTTTGGATTTGAATAATCATTTAAAAAATACGCATCACGAGTCTTGACTTCCTTAGAAATCTGAAGAAAGAGCGAAAGACGTGCATTATGCAGTTCATAGAGTTCTCTGTCCAAAACTTCCTGAGCACGCGGCATTCTTACAAGATTTTCAGCCATCTGTTCAAGAATAAGAGACGGAATTGTTTCCGCTGTTGCAAGAACGGCAGGATCAACCGAGGTCTGCGAAAA
>Ga0256405_10000331_pt1 | contig 156955 bp, 140 predicted proteins | sample RumenRJG_02DNA_FD_189096 | JGI IMG/M metagenome (GOLD analysis project Ga0256405, IMG submission 189096) | Bovine rumen microbial communities from Lethbridge, Alberta, Canada - RJG_02 | ecosystem: Host-associated > Mammals > Digestive system > Stomach > Rumen | place: Canada: Alberta... | reverse complement strand
GATCATCTTTACTCTTTGTACGCTAAACAGTACTCTTGTGAACTACTATTATAACGTAAAATACACGACCTACATGGTATACTTTTCAATTATTATGGTGGTATACTTTTCAATTACTATTTACAATGCTTAGTTTTTTGGGTGAGAGATTGTTTTCTGGATTGACGTGAGAGAGTTAAAAAGAACTGATATATTTATTACTAACTATTATTTATATGAAAAGAAACCAAATTACAGACAAGTGGGTGTCGGGTATTTCTTTACTCCGACATCTGATGTTCTTGGCACTCATGGTGTTCTGCACCTCAAGTGTTTTCGCTCAGAAGAAAGTGACAGGAACAGTGATTGATGCTACTGGTGAGCCAATCATCGGCGCTACGGTGATGGTCAAAGGGACGACCACCGGAACGGTGACTGACTTCGATGGTCATTTCACCCTTCAGAATGCACCTGAGAGAGGTAGTCTGGTGATTTCCTCTGTCGGTTACTCCACCCAGACGGTGGCATTATCTGGTAGGGACAACTTCAATGTGACGCTTCAGGAAGACCGTCAGGCTCTTGATGAGGTAGTGGTTGTCGGTTATGGCGTTCAGAAAAAGAGTGACGTGACGGGATCGTTGACGAGTGTCAGCAGTGAAGATCTCAATGCCCGTCCGGTGAACAATGCCTTTGAGGCTTTGCAGGGCAAGGCTGCTGGTGTGGATATCACCACCAATGAGCGCCCGGGATCTCTGGGTAGCATCCGCATCCGTGGAGAACGCTCACTGAACGCCGGCAACTCTCCGTTATATGTGGTCGATGGTGTGCCTCTGATGTCAGCATCAGCCATTGAGACGCTGAACCCCCGTGACATTGAGTCAATTGATATCTTGAAGGATGCCTCCGCCACGGCTATCTACGGATCTCGTGGTGCCAACGGTGTCGTTCTCGTTACTACCAAGCAGGGAAAGACCGGAAGGATGAGTGTTGACTACACAGGAACACTCACCATCTCGAATATCGTGGACCGCTCACCCTCAATGAGTGCGGAAGAGTTTGTCAACTTCCGTCGTTGGGCTGCCTACAACCTAGATCCCAACACCTATGCACATCCAGACTCTCCCACTATGGAGAACGATAAGGTTATCTTCGGTAGCGGTCTTGACGGAAACACCTCTCTCGACAACGTTCTGAAAGGTTGGGCAGGAGGCAAATGGGATCCCTCGAAGATGACCAATACGGACTGGACAGATTTCGTGACTCAGACGGCTGTGTCTCATGAGCATACCTTAGCTGTCAGTGGCGGTTCGGAAAAGATGAATGCCTACAGCTCTTTCGGTTACCTGAGTAATAAAGGTACGCAGAAAGGACAGTGGTATGATCGCTATACCGGTAAGATCAGTGTGAATATCAACCCGACGAAGTGGTTGTCGGTACAGGCCTCTATCAATGCTTCTTGGGAGGAGAGAGACTATGGTATGTCTACCCTGGGTGGCTCATCCAGTTCTGTGCCCGATGCCATCTACGGACAGGCAAAGTCGATCTACAACCATGCCGTACCTTATGATGCCAACGGAAACCTGGTGATCAACCCCGGTGGAGAGACAGGTACCTATAGCGTTATTGATGAGTGGGAGCACTCACAGCAGAAATCACAGGCCTTCCGCGCCTTGGGTAACTTCGCAGCTACCATCGACCTGGGTGAGATCTTCAAGCCTGTGCAGGGTCTGCGCTATAAGATCAACTTCGGTCCCGACTTCCGTCATTGGCGTGAAGGTTCTTATATCGACGGCTTCTCCGTACGCCGTAGGGCATCCGACGGCTCTGAGGGCGTCAACTATGCACGACTGAACAACCGTCGTGATATCTCCTGGACATTGGATAATATGATTATGTACGACCGTACCTTTGCCGAGAAGCATAAGGTGGGTGTCACTTTGCTGCAGACAGCCTCGAAGTGGAATGTGGAGGACTCCAGCATATCTGGACAGAATATCGCCAAGGATTCCTATTTGTGGAATGCCTTCGGAACCCTCGACGTGACTAATGCGGATAATAAGGTGGGTATTTCATCAGGTATTACAGAGCGTCAGCTGGAGTCGTACATGGTTCGTCTGAACTACGGCTTCAATGAGCGTTACCTGCTGACCGTCAGCGGTCGTTGGGACGGTGCCTCACAGTTGGCTGAGGGACATAAGTGGGACTTCTTCCCCTCTGCTGCCCTGGCATGGCGTATCGGTGAGGAGGAGTTTATCAAGAATATCGGTTGGATCAGCAACCTCAAACTGCGTCTTGGTGTAGGTGTGACAGGTAACTCCTCAGTCGCCCCCTATGAGACCAAGGGTGATATCCAAATGATCTACCTGCCGTTCAACGGTATGGATAATGTGGTGGGCTATACCACCAACGAGCCTTATTATGTAGGCACACAGCTGACCATGGCCAACCCCGAACTGGGATGGGAGAAGACCACTCAGTGGAACTTCGGTATCGACTACGGATTCCTCAACGGTCGTATCTTCGGTAGCCTGGATCTCTACTGGTCGCGCACCAACGACCTGATCATGAGCACCGTCATTCCTACACTGACTGGTTTCCCAAGCACTACATCGAATATCGGTAAGACCAAGAACCACGGTATCGAGTTCGCACTGAACGCTATCCCTGTTCAGACGAAGGATTTCCAGTGGGAGACAGATTTCAATATCGCTTACCAGAAAGATGAGATCGTGGAGCTGGCATACGGTAAGAACGACATGCCCGACAATGCCCTCTTCATCGGTGAGGCTATCTCAGTGTACTATGGTTATGATAATGAGGGAATATGGCAGGAGAGCGATGCCGCAGAGATGGCTAAGTGGAATGCCAACGGTTATAACTTCACAGCTGGTAACGTACGTCCGAAAGACCAGAACGGCGACTATAAGATGGATGGTGAAGACCGCGTAGTGTTAGGACGCAGGAACCCGAGTACTACTCTGGGATGGAACAACAACTTCTCTTGGAAAGGACTGGAACTGGGTATCCAGATGTTCGGCCGACTGGGTTATATCTTCTCTACCGGTGGCGAGGCCTTTACCGCCCATGCCAACCAGCGTGAGGTGGATTACTGGACACCGAGCAATACCGGTGCAGAGTGGCAGAAGCCTATCTTGGGACAGGCCACCTCAGGATCTGTCGATCAGTTCTCTTCTCTGCTCGGTTTCAAGAAGGCTTCCTTCATCAAGGTACGCAACATCTCCTTGGGATATAACCTTCCGAAGAACGTGATCAAGAGAGCCGGACTCTCTCATGTGAAGGCATACGCTCAGATCATCAACCCGTTCAGCCTGAAACAGTCTGTAGAAGGCTATGATCTCGACACCGGTCGTACTTACTTCAACCGCAGCTTCGTATTCGGATTAGAACTCGGATTCTAAATAAATGATTATCAGGTATTAAAGTTAAAATATTGTAGATTATGAATATCAATAAATATATGATCAGCGGTCTTCTTGCCATCTCTATGCTGGTAGGTACGACCTCTTGTTCGAGTGACTTCCTTGACGAGGAACTGACCACGAAATACTCTACGCAGTACTTTGAGAGTGCCGAGGGTCTTGAGGCATTGACTGTGTCGCTCTATGGAAATATCCGTTGGCACTTCGGCTACGAATGGGCCTATGGTGTCACCCTGTATGGAACGGATGAGTTTACCAATGGTAACGACCTGACCAGTGAGTGCTGGAACACCTACGACAACCGCTTTGGTCCTGTTGCCTGTACACCCGCTACCGGCGCAGCCAACAAGAACTGTCCTGCACCTGGGGCACTATGGGATCAGCTTTACTATGGTATTGCCTCTTGTAATACGATTATTGCCAATGCCGAGAAGATATCCGATGAGAAAGTGCGCACACGTTGCCTGGCACATGCCTATTTCCTCCGCGGCTATAACTATTACCGTCTGACAGCCCAGTACGGGCGCCCCGTACTCCAGATCACACCTGCCTCGGGTGTAGTGCGTAACTTCACACAAGCTACCGAGGAAGAGGCATGGGCACAGGTCATCTCCGACTTGCGCGAGGCTTATAACCTCTTTGAGGGTGAGGTATTCACCTATGGTAAGGGTATCACCTGGACAAAGGCCACCGCTGCACACTTCCTCGCAAAAGCATTGCTGTTCCGTGCCTCTGAGCGCTGCGATGCTTTCAACAGTGCTACCAAGGAGTCTGACCTGCGTGAGGCCATCGCTGCCTGCGACTATGTGATCAAGTCACGCAGTCTGGAGGCTAACTACAGTGACCTCTACGCCAACTTCACAGGTGTCGACTGTGCTATCGAGGAGTCTAACGAGATCCTGATGGCTGCAGGCTTCAACGATGCATCCGCCACAAAGGGTCGCTACGGCAATCGTACCTATAACTATTTCTGTCCGCAGTTCTCCAACTTCTCAGGAGCATGGGTACGTCGTGGTGTGTGGATCGGTGATATGGACTTCCAGCGTTGCCGTCCCACGGAGTATACCTATGCGGTGTACGACCATGTCAACGATGCCCGTCTGTGGAAGACCTTCAAGACAGTCTATGGTGTCAACAACGTGGCTGATGCCTCTAAGGGCGTCGCAGCTGGTGACCCCGGTATCGTGATGATCCTCAACACCAAGGATGACCATACCTACGACAACTATACCTTCGGTTGCTATTCACAGAATCCTACCTTCACCGATGATGCCGGTCGTCTGCCGGAATGGAAAGTGGATGCACGCCAGACCAGTACGAAGGGAGAGCTCACCTCCAAGAAGGGACAGTGGATTCCCAACTCACTGGTACTCTATCAAAACGGTAAGTATGTGGCACCTACCTTCAAGAGTCAGCCTATCTGTAACTTCTTCTGCGGTATCAACAAGACAGCCGACGGTACCCGTACGGCAGAGAAGGGTGATGCCCAGCGTGACGTGACGATGGCTCGTGTGGGTGAGACCTACCTGGTACGTGCGGAGTGCTATGCCCGTCTGGGCGACTATGCCGCAGCGAAGAAAGACATCGACGTGATACGTGCCCGTGCTCAGTGGAAGAATGGTGAGAACCGCTCTTTCTATACCGATGGCTCACAGGCTTTCGCTAACAACAGCCTGAATACCGGTACTGCCGCCACCAATTATACTAACTCCAACCTCTGGATGAACACCTATTACCTGTCTAATCCTGATCAGCCCGTTACCACAGCCGCTTCTAACCTCACTAACTGGACTTGGGAGAACCTGCCGGCAGAGGATGAGGCTATCCTGAAGAAGCTCGGTATTACTGGACAAAAGGAGCGTGCTATCAACTTCATCCTCAATGAGCGTACTCGTGAGTTGATCGGTGAGTGGCAGCGTTGGGAGACCCTCTCACGTACCAAGACCCTTGTCGCTCGTGCCAAGGCCTTCAATCCCGAGGCAGCAACCAACATACAGGATCGTCATATCTACCGCCCGATACCGCAGACCTTCATCGACGGTCTGAAGAATGAGGATGGTTCTGATCTTACCGACGAGCAAAAGAAGGCTTGGCAGAATCCCGGATATTGATCGATAGTTAGTATGTAAGTATAGTAATAGACGGGAATACCGCATTGTTCTTCGTCTATCCATCCACAGCCGGGGGCGTGTATATCAGTACGCCCCCGGTTTTTTATGCTATCCAGGACAGGCTCCGGGGGACGCACGATCTCTGATGGCGTTGGGAGAACGTATCCGTGACGCATCCTGACGACATGGAGCAACCGCCCGGTTGATCATGCCAATCCCTGCATGGGAGGAGAATACGCAGTCGGACTTCATGCACCGGATGGAACGGACGTCTATCGACAATATCTGGTAGGTGCCCATGGTGATGTCCGGCAGACTGGTGCGATTGTCGGCACTCACCTTGATGGGTGACAGGATAAGGACGGTCAGACAGAGACACAGAGACAAAACAATCTGTGCCAAGGGGAACTGACATGCCCTCTGACCGAACCAGTCCCTAATGACCATACGGGGACCACGAAACGCCGATTGATAAGCTTTACGATTTTCCATTTTTTGCTGTTTAGTTAATTAATTGTTGGTTTTGCAAAAATACAACGAAAAATTGAACTGTGCAATAGTATAAACAATTTTTAAAATTTAATTATCATACGTTAACAGATATGAATGATTTCACGGTGAATAAAAGGTGTTTTTTTTAAAAATGGCAAAAAGTGAATTCACCAAATTCACCGAGCGATTCCGTAATGTACTATTTATCAGGTGCTTGCGAAAAAGTGAATAGTGAATCGGTGAATCGACATGCCTTTTGGGTGGCATATCAAAGACTATGTCTTGATTAATTAATAATAATAAATAATTAATAATATATATAATTTATTAAAGAGGTACGCGTTAATGACAATTTTTCGCAAATTCAAGCATAGGGGGTAAAACACCAATTCACCAATTCACTTTTCACTTTTTGTAAATGACTGATAAACAACAAGATACAAGATTTGAAAAGTAAAAAGTGAATTACCAAACCCCTACTTTCGAATTTTTTATTACAAAATTTTACTTCTTCCCTCCCTTAAGGGAGGGAAAATTAATGGGGTGTTCCAAAAAAAAATTGAGCGTGATTTTACGAACTATTTTTCCGCCAAGGATATTGTCGTAGCTGATGCTACCGCATACCATAACGGGGACAGGTATACACAGCTGCCCTGTCCCGCTGTAATCCCATCATTGCGGACTTAATCCCCTCATCCCGGACTTGACCCGGGATCTCCTGCGAAATCCTAATTGATAATTTTGTAGCCCGTAGGGCGCCAGAACATAGGCGGGGGTGTCAACCCCCGTGGGGGATGTACCCCCCAATATATAAGCCCCGATGGGGCGACACAGCATAGGCGGCGGGGTGTAACCCCTGAGCGACACAACATAGTCGTGGCATGTAAGTCCCAGAGCGGCACGTCCTACCTGTCACCCCGCTGGGGTTGTACTATTCTACCGAATATAGCGGGGGCTCACGCCCCCGCCTATGATCTGTTGCCCTTACAGGGCTTTCCTATACCCCTTGGTGCTCTTTCAAAGCCCTGTCCTAAGTAAACAGTCATGTCCCTGTGATCCCCTCATTGCGGATAACACGAATGAGATTCCGGCTCGGTGGCCGGAATGAGGAGAGCAGCGATATATCCTTATTGCGGACTTGCCCCCCCCCTCATCCCGGATCAATTCCGCGATGACGGGCACATCCGAAAGCCTCACAATAAGGATTTGATCACTATTTGATGACAAAAAGGTGATAAAAAACAAGGAAAAGTATCACTTTTTGGAGGAGAAAATGATACTTTTCCTGTGGTGTTTAGTCACTAAAGACTATGCGTTTATTTCTTCAGATACGTTGCCAGCGGTGAACCGATAGCACGCAATCCCTTGGCCACGCTACGGGCGTTCATCTGAGCACCGGCCTTGGAGGTGTGGGTGTGGTCGTGGTTGAAGTACTTAGACGCTTTCTTCTTGCTCTTGGCGGCATCCTTGGAGGCGAACTTCTTGTCGAGGAAATCGGCAGAGATGTTGTGCACATCGACAAATGCCACTCCTGTAGCCTCTACCACCTCACGATACCACTTGCCATAGGTGTCGTTGCGGCGCTCAACCTTACCACCGGGCCACTCATTACGCGGGGTGAGCGACAGCAGGATAGGCGTAGCGCCCTTCTCACGGGCATCGTCGATCATCTTACGGAGATACCAACCGAAACTGTAGACCAGTTCGTACCTTCCGTCTTTCTCCATCTTATAGACATGACAGGTGTCTTTCGGGGAGGCGATGACACCACGCTCCTTGGGGTCGGTGACAGAACAGATATCGTTGTGACCGAACTGGATCAGTACGTAGTCGCCGGGCTGCAACGAGTTGTACACCTTCTCCCAACGACCCTCACGGATAAAGCTGCGGGTAGAGCGGCCCGCCTTAGCCTGGTTGCTCCACGTGATCTTCGTATCGTCGAAGATGAGCCCTGCCTGAGAGCCCCATCCCCACATGCCATTCTCGTCGTTGTCGTTGTTCTTCACGGTGGAATCACCGGTGATGAAGACCACGGGCTTGCCGGGTTGACGGTTAACATCGCAGACCGGACGGGCTACATTCATCATCATCTCCTGGAGGGGTTTGAGCAGGGGGTGATGGGAGGCGAAGAGACCCTCAGCGGCACTGCGGGCATTCAGTTCTGCTCCAAACTGACTGGTATGGATATGGTCGCCATGGAAATGGTATTTCTTTTTCCAGGTGCTGAAGGTATCTATCTGCTGACCGCTGATCTCATTCAGGTCGACGAAGGGTACACCCTCGATGGCAGCGATATAGGCGGCCCACTGGGTATGCGGCTTGCGGATGACACGTCCTCGCTCGTCGTAGGCATCACGGGGTGTGAGTGACATGAGGATAGGGTGGGCCCCACGACTGCGTATCTCATCGATATACCTGCGCAGGTAGGTACCATAGCTATAGACGGTATCGTTGATGTGCTTGCGCTCGTTGAAGCCTGTTACCAGCGTGTCGGGATCAACACCGGGGATCACACCCCTGGCGCGCTTGGCATCGAAGAAGTCGGCCGAGTCGTTATGACCGATAGAGACGATCACCCAGTCGCCTGCCTTCAGGGCATCCCTCACAGCGGGCCACAGGTCGGTATAGAAAGTGCGGGTGGACATGCCTCCTAAGGCTTGGTTCTCCACGGAGATGCGTCGCCCGTCGAAATAGTTGTTGAAGAAATATCCCCATCCCCACTGGCCGTTGTTACCATTGCCGAGGGTGCCGTTGCGCATGGTGGAATTGCCGATCAGGAAGAGTACGGGGTTGTTGCCCTGTCGGGTGGTTCCGGGTGCAGGGCGCGACATCAAAGCCTTGCCGATAGAGTCGGGTGTGTTGTCGATAACCTTCTCTGTAACCTGTGCGTTGGTGACAGTTGCGCAGGCTGTCAGTAAAAGAATAGATAATAGTTTTCTCATATGGTTTTTATTTTTCTGCAAAGGTACGAATAATTATCTAACTGACGATGGCTGAAAGCATGATGTTTTTGTCAGATGCAAAGGGATAATCGGTCATTTGACACTTAGACCGTTGATAATCGACGGAAAATCGTTATTTTTGCAGTCAGTAAAACGATTGAATAAGGAATGAAAAGAATTATATTGTTGTTGGTCCTGACCGTCTCGATGAGCGCCATGGCCTCGTCGGTGTATAACGTGAAGGACTTCGGTGCCAAGGGTGACGGCAAGGCACTTGACCATATCGCCATCAACAAGGCCATCGAGGCTGCAGCCCAGCAAGGCGGCGGACAGGTACTTCTGCCGCAGGGTGTGTATCTCTGTGGCAGTATCCGCCTGAAGAGTCATATTGACCTGCACCTGATGCCGGGAGCCAAGATCCTGGCGGCACCTGCAGAGATGAAGGTCTATGATGAAAGTGAGGTGTTCGGCGCACCCGAATACCAGGATGGAGGACATACCTATTTCCATAATTCGCTGATCTGGGCTGAAGGACAGCAGGACATCAGCATTAGCGGCTATGGGGTGATTGACGGTGAAGGACTGACACGCCATGACACCGAGCGGGCCGGTAACGTGCAGGGCGGATCGATAGGCACCGGCGACAAGGCCATCGCCTTGAAACAATGCCGGAACATCACCATCCGTGATATCACCATCTTTCGGGGTGGACATTTCGCCATTATCATCACGGGATGTGAGATCGGCACGATCGATAATGTGGTGATAGACACCAACCGCGACGGCATCGACATCGACTGTTGTAAGTATATCACCGTGAGCAATACGAAGGTGAACACCCCTCATGACGACGCCATCGTGCTGAAGAGCTCGTACGCCTTGAAGAAACCGGTGCTCTGTGAGCATATCCTCATCACCAACTGTATCGTGACGGGGTATAAGTTGGGCACGTTCCTCGACGGGACGTATGTGCCGGAAAAGGTGAACTGGGTGTGCGGACGTATCAAACTGGGTACCGAGTCGAACGGCGGTTACCGTAATATCACCATCTCCAACTGCACCTGTATGTGGAGCAGCGGATTGGCCTTCGAGGTGGTGGATCAGGGAAAGATGGAGAATATCGTGGTGGATAACATCTCGCTGAGTCATGTGCATCACTATCCCATCTATATCACCACCGGTTGTCGCAACCGCGGTCCGAAGGAGCGTACGGAGGTGTCGTCGGCGCGCGATATCTATATCAACAATGTGATAGCCGACGATGTGGACTCCTTGGCTGGCGTGATCATCACGGGTATGGAGGGCACACCAATCAAGAATGTCTCGCTGAGTAATATCTTCGTCCGTTATCGCGGCGGTGGAAAGAAAGTCGATAAGCCCTACAGGGAGCAGGGCACCAACTATCCGGAACCCCGTTGGGCGGGACCGACACCGGCCTACGGACTCTTCGCCCGTCATGTGGATGGTCTGCACCTGCAAAACGTGCGTTTCGAACTGATGCGTCCCGATGAGCGTCCGGAGAAGATTCTCGAGGATGTGAAATAAAGTCCCTCCCTGTCCCTCCCCAAAGGAGAGGAAACCGGTTTGGGGTATAACATAAACTTGAAAAAGATGAAACAACTTATTATATTATCTATGCTACTGCTTGCGTCGGTAGGTGCTGATGCGCAGGTGATTGTTGATAGTGTGCTGAACCGTCAGCAGACGAAACCTTTCTACTTCTCCGTGCCTGTGGCCGACGGCAACTACAAGGTAACCGTCACCCTGGGTAACAAGAAAAAACCAGCCCATACGGTGGTACGCGCTGAGTCGAGAAGACTCTTCGTGGAGAACTGCATCACGAAGAAAAAACAGTTTGCCACCTATTCGTTTATCGTGAACAAACGTTCTCCGGAGATTCCCGGGGGCGGAAAGGTGACGCTGAAGGCACGTGAACATGACTACCTGAACTGGGATAATCTGCTGACACTGGAGTTCAACGGGAAGAGTCCTGCCGTGCAACGCATCAAGATAGAGCGCGACACCCTGGCCACGACGGTCTTCCTCTGCGGTAACTCCACGGTGGTGGATCAGGAACTGGAGCCTTGGGCATCGTGGGGACAGATGATTCCCCGTTGGTTTACCGACAAGGTGGCGGTGTCTAACCACGCGGAGAGTGGATTGACAGCCCGCACGTTTATCAATGGGCATCGTCTGGATAAGGTGCTCTCGATGCTGAAGAAGGGAGATTACGTCATCTGTGAGTTCGGTCATAACGACCAGAAAGAGAAGCGAGAGGGTGATGGTGCCTGGTATCATTTCTCCTACCAACTGAAGATCTTCATCGACCGGGTGCGTAAAGCCGGCGGAGAGATCATCTTCATCACGCCGACCCAGCGCCGTCGTTTTGACGATGCCACGCACAGTAAGATACAGGAGACGCATGGCGACTATCCCGAAGCCATGAGGGCGGTAGCAAGGAGAGAACAGGTGCCCGTGATCGAGTTGCACGATATGACACGTACGTTCTTCGAGACCCTCGGCTACGAGGACAGCAAACGGGCACTCGTGCATTATCCTGCAGGTACCTTCGCCGGACAGACGAAAGCCCTCGAGGATAACACCCACTTCAATCCCTATGGTGCCTATGAGGTGGCAAAGATGGTGGTGATGGGACTGAAGCAGCACGGCATCAGTCGTCTGGTGGATCACCTGCGTACGGAGTGGAGAGACTACGATCCGTCAAAGCCCGACGACCCTGCTGCCTTCGAGTGGTATCCCTCGGTGAAGCAGGATACGGTGAAACCCGATGGAAATTGAGTACAAACAGCAAAAAAGTATGTTATTATGATAAAAAGACGATTTGCCTTTAAAATGTATCTGAAGCCCGGTTGTGAGGCGGAGTATGAGCGACGCCACAAGGCGATATGGCCGGAACTGGTACAGATGATAAAAGAGAGTGGCGTAAGTAACTACAGTATCTACTGGGACAAGGATACCAATATCCTCTTTGGTTATCAGGAGTGTTCGCAGGAGGGCAACTCCCAGAGCACCGAGCATGTGGATTCTATTACGCAGCGCTGGTGGGACATGATGGCTGACATCATGGAGGTGAACCCCGACAACTCACCCGTGACTGTTCCGATACAAGAGGTATTTCATTTAGATTAAGGAGATGATGAGAAAGACTATACTATTCCTAATGCTGCTGCTCACAGTGACAGGCTATGCAAAGAGTAAGAAGAAGGTCGTGGTGGAGCGATGGCCCGACGGCACGGTGATGGATGCGTGGTTTAAGGACACCACGAAGGTGGATATGAACGCCTTAGGCCGTCAGTATGTGATTACCGACTATGGTGTGAAGAACGACTCCACGCTCGTACAGACCACAGCCATACAGGCTATCATCGACCGTGCCGCACAAGAGGGTGGGGGCGTGGTTGTCATCCCCCAGGGAACCTTCCTCACCGGTGCTCTCTTCTTCAAGCAAGGTACCCACCTGTATGTACAGGGACGACTGAAGGGCTCTGACCGTATCGTCGACTACCCCGTGGTGATGACGCGTATCGAGGGACAGACCTGCAAGTATTTCCCTGCCTTGGTGAATGCGGATGGTGTGGATGGCCTGACGATTGGCGGCCATGGCACGATAGATGGCAACGGACTGAACTACTGGCGTGAGTTCTGGTTGCGACGTTCGTGGAACCCTAAATGCACCAATAAGGATGCGCAGCGCCCGCGACTGACCTATATCTCCAACAGTAAGAACGTGACCATTCAGGATGTGCGACTCATCAACTCGCCCTTCTGGACGAACCATGTATATAAGAGCAGTCATGTGCGTTACCTCGACTGTTATATCTATGCCCCTACAGAGAAGGTATGGGATCTGGATCCCAAGCGTGGTGCTCCCTCATCGGATGCCATCGACATCGATGTGTGTACGGATATTCTCATCAACGGCTGTTTTATGCATGTCAACGATGATGCCGTGGTGCTGAAAGGCGGTAAGGGAACCTGGGCGGATAAGGATGAGACGAACGGACCTTGTGAGCGTATCCTGGTACAGAACTGCCGTTACGGACGTGTGCATGGTTGTCTGACACTTGGTTCAGAGTCGTTGCACGACCGTAATATCATCCTGCGCAACTGTTCTGCTGAGAATACCGACCGCGTGCTGTGGTTGAAGATGCGTCCTGACACCCCCCAGCATTATGAGTATGTGTTGGTAGAGTCGTTCACCGGAAAGTGCACCCGATTCCTGTTTATCCATCCTTGGACACAGTTCTATGAGATGGGCGACCGTCCGGATATGCCTCTGTCGGCTTGCAATAATATCGTGATGCGCGACATCCGCATGAATTGCAATCATTTCTTTGATGTCGCCCTCTCGGATAAATACACGTTGCGTGACTTCACTTTCGAACGTATCAATGTTAGCGATGAGAAAGATGCCTTTGACGCAAATCTCATCCCTAACACGATCGTGAAAGATGTCGTTATCAATGGAGTAAAGAGGTAATTCCCTTTACTCCACAATCATCATCCTCATTTCTATATCATCGATAGGACGGTCTCCCCGGCCTGTCGGTGAGTTTTGTATCATCTCTACTACGTCGAGACCGCTCTCCACCTCGCCGAACACCGTATATTGGCCGTCGAGGTGCGGAGTGCCTCCCAGTGTGGAGTAGATCTGCTGCTGCTCTTCTGTCATTCCAGCATCAGCGCTTACCTGCTGTTGTGCCTCTGCGGCGAGCTTGTCTTGCAACTCCATCAGGGCAGCGCGGTTCCTGTCACGGCGCAGTTGCATGATCTCTTCCTTGTGGGCAGCAGCCAGTTGGTTGAATGCCTGCTGTACCTGCTGCATCCTCATCTGCTTGCTAAACTGTCGCAATTGTCCTTCGCTGTATACCTGTCCCCAGACGATATAGAACTGTGATCCGCTACTTCTGCGCTCGGGATTCACCTGATCACCCTGTCGTGCGGCTGCCAAGGCACCTCGCTTGTGGAAGAGACCGTCTTTGATCTCTGCCTCGAGGGTGTAGTCAGGACCGCCAACGCCTAACATCTTTCCTGCAGGAGCTCCTTTTGAGTCGGGATCACCGCCCTGTATCATAAAGTCTTTGATCACCCGATGGAACAGCGTACCATCATAATAACCCTCTTTCACCAGTTTGATGAAGTTATCACGGTGTATAGGTGTCTCGTCGTATAGGCGCACGATAATGTCGCCCAGCATGGTTTGAATCTTTACTTTCATATGATTAATCATTGTTATAAATTAAAAGACCTATGATCTGTCGCCCCCCTGGGGCTTAAATCAATGGTTGTATTCCATCACGGGGGCATACGCACCCCGCCTAAGCCACTATCGCCCTAAAGGGCTTAATGATTATCTGGAATTCATGATTCTTTATGGCAAAGATACTACTTTATTTTCGATTATGCAAATGAAACTTTTGTAATGGTGTCACAAAAGTGCAGCAAAAGCTTAATCTCAAAATCGGGGAAAATAAAAAAAGTGACTGATAATCAGCCACTTATCTTTTGGGTGCCCAGACGGACTCGAACCGTCGACATTCAGAACCACAATCTGACGCTCTAACCAACTGAACTATGGGCACCATATGCCGCTATCGATAATATTATCGGAAAGCGGATGCAAAGGTACGGGAATTATTTGAATTATCCAAATAAATCCCGTATTTTTTCAATAATTATTTTTTAGCAGGTGCTGCAGGTGCTGCAGGAGCCTTCTCCTGTGCTGGAGCTGCTGCGGCAGGTGCCTTCTGCTCAGTCTGACTGGCACCGAAACCAGGCATGGTGTTGGGGTTAGTCTGCTGTGTCTGAGTAGCTGTATTCTCGAGAACACTCTCTGCGGTGCTGGCTGTGGGAGCTACGTGTGCACAGACAATGCTGAGCACTACCAAAGCAGCGGCAAGTGTCCATGTGGCTTTCTCAACAAAATCAGTAGTCTTGCGAACACCCAGCAATGCGTTGGATGACTGGAAGTTGGTAGAAAGACCACCACCCTTAGATTCTTGAATGAGCACGATGCCGATCATCAGCAGTGCGGCAATCACCATCAAAATAACGAATAATGTGTACATCTTTTTCTTCTATTTTTTGTTATTATTTATAATCAATTTTTCTAAAAATCGAATTTGGTCTGCAAAGTAAGCATTTTTTTTTGGATAATTCAAATTTAAACGCTTAATAATTTCCAAAGCCTTCGAATATTTGCCTTGTTTGATGTAAATTCGGGCTAAAGTCTCGGTAAAATAGCCTTCTTCTTCCGATTTTCCATCATTTTCTGTCTCATTGTCAATCTCAGGCAGATATTCGGGAATTTCTTTCAGTTCGATCTTCCCTTTGTCATTATTTATGAAATTATCAATGAGCTCCTGACCTTTCATCACAGGTTCTTCTCCAGACTCTTCCATCTCACTTTCCGTCTCAAGCAGATAAGCAACATAGTCGACCGCTGCGTCGGCAGGTGTGGGCTTGCGCTTCTCCTTGGGTTTCTCTATAGGGATAGTCTCCAGGAACTGATCGATGAGGTTGACTGTGCGGTTGGGCTCATGATCGGTCTTCTCCGCCGGTTTCTTCTCTTTCGTCAGATTACGCAGACGATAGTGTGCAGCCTCGATCATCTGGAAGAGGATCTTCCTGTCGGTGATATAGATAGAGGCACGCCGCAGTTCTTCGTCGAAGGTAGGATCGTGGAGCAGGAAGAGGTTTTGCAGCATCAGGATGCGTGCTGTCTGATAGTATGGATAGAGTGCCAACAGGGAGCGCAACTCATAGAGTGTCTCCTTGTCCATCTGTTCGGGGTGCTTGATGAGATGTACTAAATCCATACGGTCTGCTCTTTTTACCAGTTGGCCACCGTTGCGTTGAAGATCTGGTCAACAATATCCTTTGCCATCTGTGTTACCAACTCTTCCTGTACGCTGTTCAGACTCTGCGTCGTCTCGTAGGTGGATGTGGCGGTGAACTGCTTTTCGAAATCTTCCTGGTGGTTGATATTATTGGTGAACCGTACGTTGACGGTCATCGACAACTCTGTCTGTGCGGAGTATCCCTCGGCGGTAACCGATTTGTTACGTTGCTGATACTGGGTGATCTCTCCCTCGATGATCAGATCACCGTTGCGCTTTACCTGTGTCAGTTTGGTATGACTGGAGAACATATCTTTCAACTCATTGTTAAAGATACTGGCCATCGGTCCCCAGACGTAGTTGGAGCGTATGGGGAAGTCGGCGATGGTGATGGTCTTCGTCTTGCTATAGTCGATGCTTGCTCCGTTGAACTTATAGGATACGGAGCAGGCTATGGTCATCACTGATAAAACGAGTATGACGATATTTGAGAGATGTCTGTTTATCTTATTCATGATTTTTCTTATCCAGACCAAACTGTTTGATTCTGCGGTATAGGGTGCGGTCGCTGATGCCCAGCTCCTGCGCCGCTTTCTTACGGTTGCCGTTGTTACGGTCGAGTGCTTTCTCAATCATCTGGCGCCCGATGTCATCGAGGTTGAGTGTCTCCATATCAGAGATCTCCTCTGCTTCGGCATCCTGTAAGGTGTTGACAGGGCGTGGTGTCTCTGTCTTGATGACAGCAGGTACTGCCTGTGAGGTGAAGAGCTGTCGCTCACGGGCCTCGTCGAGTTGTTTCCTGAGACTGTTCATGTCGCGCTTCAGGTCACTCACGTTGCCTCGCAGTTCGTAGAGGATCTTGTAAAGGATCTCGCGCTCGTTCTCGTAAGAGTGGTTGCCTCCATGAGATATGGTGGTAAGCATCGTGCTCTCCGTATCCTGCGGGATAAACTCCCGGAGTAATTCCGGGGTGATCACACGCTCCTGACTGAGTACCGACATCTGTTCGGTGATGTTCTTCAGTTGTCGCACATTGCCCGGCCATTTGTAATGGAGCATGATCTGCTTGGCGTCTTCGGTGAGCGTGATGCGCGGCAGACGGTATTTCTCTGCCATCTGCATGGCAAAGAGGCGGAACAGCAGGATGATGTCTTCTCCACGCTCACGGAGTGGCGGCATCTGTATGGGGATGGTATTCAGACGATAGTAGAGGTCTTCACGAAACCTTCCCTCGCTGATTGCCTTCTGCATGTTTACATTTGTTGCGGCGACGATGCGCACATCGGTCTTCATCACCTTGGTGCCTCCCACACGGATATACTCACCGGTCTCCAGTACTCGTAGCAGACGGGCTTGTGTCGCTAAGGGCAGTTCACCAACCTCATCGAGGAAGATCGTTCCTTTGTTGCCCACACCGAAATAACCCTCGCTTTCTCCGACGGCACCGGTATATGAGCCTTTCTCATGACCGAACAGCTCACTGTCGATAGTACCTTCTGGGATGGCTCCACAGTTGATTGCAAAATATTTCTCTCTGCGACGTGGTGAATTGTCGTGGATGACACGTGGGATAATCTCTTTTCCTACACCACTTTCACCAACGATGAGTACACTAAGATCAGTGGGTGCCACCTGTAAGGCCACATCCAAGGCACGGTTCAGATCGTTGTTGTTACCAACGATATTGTACCGCTGTTTGATTTTTTGCAATTCACTGGTATTCATTGGGGTGACAAAATTACATAATTTATTTGGAATCTCTGCAATTTTGGCAGTTTTTTTGAGATTATTTACTTTTCTTCTCCAGTTTGATGAGTAAAAGACCGATAGCCGTCCATATCAGTTCACGTATTCTGATGATCAGCGCCACAAATATTCCCGCGCTTGCCGACATGCCCAATCCGTTGACCGACATGAGGAATCCACCCTCACGACCGCCCAGTTGCAGGGGCATGAAGAAGAGCATATTGGCAAAGAGTGAGGTAAAGGCAAGGATGAGCACACACTGGATATAGTTGACGTCGGGCATGATCAGCAATAACACGAACATAATCTCCAGTGCCGAGGCAAAGCGGGTGAACAGTTCTACCAGTATCGCCCCGAGATATCGGATGGGTTTTTGCTGTCGCAGGATGGTGGTATGCTGATCGATGAGGCGGATACGGTCGATATTCTTCTCCATCAGCGAGTGTGCCCATTTCTTAAGACCAGGCAGATGTTGCAATATCTTCATGACCGGCATGGCAAGACCGTTGCGGTATGCCTTGTTAAAGAACCATATACAAAACAGGCAGAACACTGTAACGGCAGTGAGTATCATGCCCATGAACACATTGACTGGTTGGGTGATCACATAGAGGAAGACCGACAAGAGCCAGAACCAGATATGACTGTAGATATGCGTCATCACATAGAGGATGACCGATGCCGTGGCTTTCTCTGTGCCTATCTTGGGAGATAGGGCCAGGATACGGTAGGGCTCTCCGCCCATCAGTCCGCCGGGCGTAGCGTAGTTGAGTGCAAAGCCAGAGATGGTCATCTTATACAACCACCAGAAGGAGATAGGCTTGTCTGTCGTATCTTTCTGAAGACTGCGTATGATGATCATCCATGCTTTTGTGTTGAAGATATAGAGTACTCCCCACAGGGCGATGACTGCGAAGAACCAGTATCCGGCCCTGCGCAGTCCTTGCCATGCCTCGCGGAAGTCAAGCTGTGTCACCATGATGATGAGCACAGCGATGCCGAAGATAAAGAAACCGTTTTGGTATTTCTTTTTCATTCTTCGTTCTTCTGTTCGTGCTTTGATTTGGGGATGGTGAATCTCACCTTCTCACTGTCGTCTTTCTTCTCGTGATAGAGTTTTGGCAGGGGGTTACGAGTAGCTTCGTCGTAGTCTTGCCGATGACGGAAGATGTCTATGGCCAGGTAGATGGCGTGACGCAGTGATAAGGGGTCAGCGAGATCTTTGCCTGCTTCGTCGTATTCCACACCGTGGAGTGGGGCGGCACATACGATAGGCAATCCTGCGATATATCTCACACCCTCACCGGTGTCGATAGTCTTGAAGGGAGCCCACCCCTGATCGTTGTACATCGCTAAGATACCATCGAAGGCGGAGAAGAGTTCTTTGCCGAAGAAGGTCTCGGCAGGGTAGGGACCGAACACCTGTCTTCCTGCCTCATTCATCTCTTGTATGGCAGGGATGATACAGTCTGTCTCTTCTTGTCCTTGATTGCTGTCGGGGTTCAGTGCCAACACGGCAATGCGTGGGTTGGTGAGCATGAAGTCGCGTTTGAGCGATTTCCATAGGGTTGTCGCCTTGTTCACGATCAGTTCTTTGGTGATGGCGGCGGGTACGTCTTTGATAGGCAACTGCGTGGTGGCTAAGGCAATACGTAGCTGTTCGTTGACCAACATGGTCATCGGCTGAGATTTCTCCTGCAGTTGACTGCTGATGAATGCCATCTGACTGTCGTACTGGAATTTGTCATTCGGTTTGATATCCGTATTGAGAGGAAGGGTGACTAAGACGTCGAACAGTCCCTTCTTGTAATCGTTCATAGCCCGTGACAAGGCTTTCCATGCAGCCTTGGATGAGTCGGCTGTAGACTTTCCCATCTCAATTTTAATCTCCTCGTCGACGGCTGAAAGCAGATTCACCTTTCCTTCGTAAGCATCCTCGGCCTTGTTGATGGTGACGAAGTTAGTGGGGGTGTTGAGCACGTTGCGATAGTAGGATACGATCTTGGGTGATCCGTAGATGATGGGGGTGAACAGTTCTGTCATGGCCGGCTCTGAGAAAGCCTTGAACAGAAGCTCATAGTTGATACTGTTTGTATCTCCGTGCGTGATTGCCACGCGAATCTTGTTATAACTCATAATGTATTATTTATAAGTGAGAATATATAGTACGGCAACGGTGTGCCGCAGGATGTTTCTTCTGAGAGGCTCTTAGGAATGTGCCTCTTTATATTTCGTATTCAGCAGACCGCAGGCGGCATAGATATCCTGTCCTCTGCTGGCGCGTATGGTGGTGAAGATGCCATGACCGGTGAGGTAGTCGCGAAGTTCTTCCATCTTCCTGTCGTCGACCCCCTTGAGTGGTACGTCGGGAATCTGATGGAAACGAATCAGGTTGATACGACAGTCGAGTCCCTGCAACAGTCGGAGAATCTCCTTGGCATGTGCCTTCGTGTCGTTAACCCCTTGGAATACGATATATTCGAAAGACAGACGGCGCTGGTGTGCGAAATCGTATTGCCGCAGCAGGTCGACCACCTCTGTGATGGGCATTCCCTTTTCTGCAGGCATCAGTTGGGCACGCAGTTCATGGAGTGGGGCATGTAGGGAGATGGCTACATGGCATTCACTCTCGTCGAGGAAACGCTTGAGTTTGTTTTTCACACCTACACTGCTGACCGTGATACGTCGCGGACTCCAGGCAAAGCCATCGGCAGATGTCAATATCTCTGTTGCCCTAAGCACGGCATCGAGATTGTCCATGGGCTCTCCCTGTCCCATAAAAACGATGTTGGTCAACTTCTCTCGCTCGGGTAAGGAGTAGATCTGATTGAGTATCTCTGCCACGGTGAGTTGTCCTTCAAATCCCTGTTTGCCGGTTTGACAAAACAGACAGTTCATCTTACATCCTATCTGGCAGGATACACAGAGGGTAGCGCGGTCTTTGTCAGGGATATAGACCGTCTCCACGAATTTGCCGCCGGCAGGAAAGAGATATTTGATCGTTCCGTCTATAGAGCGCTGACAGTCAGCGGGGGGCATACAACCGATGGTGTATTCTTCTTTCAGTTTCTCACGGTTGGCCTTGGAGATATTCGTCATCTCATCGATTGATGTGACCTTCTGTACATAGAGCCATTTCGCCATCTGTCCACCAGTAAAGGCAGGCATCCCTAAGTCCTTGGCTACTGTCTTCAGTTCGTCAAGCGTCAGTCCTAACAGCGTCTTCTTTTCATTCATGGTGACAAAGTTACAAAAAAACGAGAGCAGAACAAAATAAGTTCACTTATTTTTTATGCCGAGTGCATTGTAACTTATCCAAAGTTACAAAAAGTCGAGTGAAATGCAAAAAGAAAACTTGTTTTTCTTATTCATTTCCGAGACGGAGTAACTTCGCTACCAAAAGCAAAGTTACAAAAATTCTGGTGAAAAAACAAATTTATTTGGCGTTCTCACCTAATTACATTACCTTTGTACCTAATATAAAAGAATGATATGAAAGAAAAGATCGATTGTTTCTTGCCCTGTCGCAACCTTGAAGAGATAGGTTCTACGCTCAGTCAGTTGCGTGGCGCAAGAATGATAAACAGAATATTTCTCTTGGTGAATGAGGATGTTCTTCCAGAAGAAGAGCCTTCTGATATTACGTTTATCAGTATGGACCGTATCCAGTCGGAAGCTACCATGCGCTCAATAGCCCAACACGCTACCGCTACATACACCATGCTGTATACCAAGGACTTGCCTTTAACTTTAGGGTTGTACACTACCCGTAGAATGGTGCGTGTGGCAGAGGATACACAGGCTGCCATGGTTTATGGCGACCGTTATTCCGTAGAACAAGGACAGGTAGTCAGACATCCTGTCATCGATTACCAACTGGGCAGTATCCGTGACGATTTCGATTTCGGCAGTCTGTTGCTGATACGTACCTCTCTGCTTCACCAGTGGGCCGAGGAGAGTCCGGCTACCAACTATCAATATGCCGGTCTATATGCCTTGCGACTGTTCTTGAGTCGACAGGGCATGCTCTTCCACCTGAATGAATATCTCTATACAGAAGAGGAGCGCGACCTGCGTGCCAGTGGAGAAAAGCAGTTCGACTATGTGAATCCTGCTAATCGTGAGGTGCAGATAGAGATGGAGAAAGTTGCCACGGCACATCTGCAGGCTATCGGCGCCACCGTGAATGTGAGCGATTATAAGACACCCGACTTCACTGAACAGGATTTTGCCAACGAGGCATCGGTGATCATCCCTGTCTATAATCGTGAGAAGACAGTTGCCGATGCCGTGAAGAGTGCGTTGTCACAGAAGACGACCTTCCCGTATAACGTCATCGTCGTGGATAATCACTCTACTGACAAGACCACAGAGATTCTCCAGTCTTTGCAGCAGGAGGATAACCGACTGATACATATCATACCCGAGCGTAACGACTTAGGTATCGGGGGCTGTTGGAATATGGCTGTCAATGATGAGCACTGCGGACGCTTTGCCGTACAACTCGATTCTGATGACCTCTACTCATCACCCCATACACTCCAGACGATCGTGGATGCCTTCTATCAGCAGCAGGCAGCGATGATCATCGGCAGTTATAGGATGTGCGACTTTGAACTGAAGACACTACCACCGGGATTGATCGCTCATGCGGAGTGGACAGAAGAGAACGGACCGAACAATGCCCTGCGTATCAATGGCTTGGGAGCGCCGAGGGCTTTCTTCACCCCACTGCTCCGACAGATATGGTTCCCGAATACCAGTTATGGAGAGGATTATGCATTAGGACTGGCCTTCAGTCGGCGATATAAGATTGGTAGGATCTTCGATGAGTTATACCTCTGTCGCCGTTGGGGAGGCAATAGCGATGCAGCCCTGTCGGTAGAACGTATCAATGCCAATAACCTGTATAAGGATCGTCTGCGTACCATGGAGATCATCGCTCGTCAACAGATGCATCTCGTGCGTGCAGACAAAGAACATACTGATAGTCTGTCGCGTTTCTTCAACCGACAGATGGAGACATGGGCAGAGGCGAGAGACCACTACCGGGAGTTGCATCAGGTGCAGGTGCGAGAACTGCTCTATGGAGAGATGACGCTGCAGGTACAGTATAACCCTGCCCGTATCGTCTCTACAGGTGCTAAGATAGATAAGAATACCATCACGGAGCGTCCTTGTTTCCTCTGTGCACATAACCGTCCGGAAACACAGATGACCAAGGTGGTCAACGGACATTATGAACTGTTGGTTAACCCGTTCCCCATACTGCCGGAGCATTTCACTATTCCGCATCAGGTGCATCAGCCCCAGCGGATCATGGATCATTATGTAGAGATGCACCGTCTGTTGGAGAACTATCCAGAACTGATGGTGTTCTATAACGGTCCTCATTGTGGTGCCAGCGCTCCCGACCATCTGCATTTCCAGGCAGGTACTAATGGTGTGTTACCCATCCAGAAACAATGGCAACGACTCAGTCGTCATCTGACAGAGGTTTATCGGGTGAATGACGAAGAGGGTATCTACCGGTTGAATGACTATCCCGCTCCTGTATTGGTGATCAAGAGTAAGGAGGAGAAAACCGGTAAACAGCTTTTCACAAAGATCTATCAGGCGTTACCTGCGGCAGAGCCGGAGCCGATGATGAATATCCTGGCATGGCGTCAACAAGATGCTTTCATCACGATTGTCTTCCTGCGGAAGAAGCACCGTCCGGCATGCTATACTGCTGAAGGTGATAACCAGATGCTGGTATCTCCGGGAGCACTGGATATGGGAGGACTCATCATCACCCCGCGTAAAGAGGATTTCGAACGACTCACCCCCGAGCAGGCTGTGGATATACTGAAAGAGGTGAGTCTGAGTGATGAGGAAGCAATGGAGGTGGAAGAACGGATACGTAACAGCAAAGGACTGCAGGAAAAACAGAAGGTAGTATCCTCTGGTAAGAAAGAACCGATCGTAGCCGTTGGTATCGTGTCGGCCGAAGAGATCACCTTCTCTTTGAATAAGTCGTATACGGCCAAGGGTACCTCTATCGAGGGAATCCAACAGGTGACCTTCTCTGAGGGTGGTATCCTATGGAATGGCAACCGTTATCAGGAACTGCGCTTCGTACCCGACCATCATGATGCCTCGTTCTCCATCCAAGATGTGACTATCGGTGTAAACTTCCACTGGGAGCGTAAGGAGACACAAACATTCCAGGGTGTGCTCCATCTGGTGGTTGAGGCTGATAAGATATGTGCCATCAATGAGTTGCCCGTAGAACAATACCTCGTCAGTGTGATCTCCAGTGAGATGAAAGCCACCTCATCCATAGAGTTCCTGAAAGCACATGCCGTCATCTCCCGCAGTTGGCTGCTGGCTCAGATGGAGCGTCGCCGTCAACAGGGACAGCGCGAGAATGGTTTCTTCTCATTTATCAAGAAAGATGATGAACTGATCCGGTGGTATGACCGTGATGACCATACTATCTTTGATGTTTGTGCGGATGATCATTGTCAGCGTTACCAGGGTATCACGAAGGCGAATAACATCCATGTGGTGCAGGCCGTGCGTGATACCAAGGGACAGATCCTGATGTATGGTGATGAGATCTGTGATGCTCGATTCTCGAAGTGCTGCGGTGGTGAGACAGAGGAATTCCAGTATTGCTGGGAGGATACCCCGAAGCCTTATCTCGTCTCGATAAGAGATGCCATCGGTGGTGGTGATCCTTTCTGCAAGACCAATGACCAGCGTATCTTACGACAGGTGCTGAATGACTATGATCAGGAGACGGCTGATTTCTATCGGTGGACGGTTAGTTACACAGAAGAAGAATTGCGTCATATTATTGAGCGGCGCCTGAAGATGTCGTTCGGTGAAATCCTTGATCTGATACCTTTGGAGAGAGGTAAGAGCGGACGTATCTGGAAACTGAAGATTGTGGGTAAGGAACGTACTTTCACCATCGGTAAGGAACTCGAGATCCGTCGTGCACTGAGCGATACCCATCTCTATAGCTCTGCCTTCGATGTGGAAAAGAAGGGCGACCGGTTTATCCTGCATGGCAAGGGCTGGGGACATGGGGTAGGACTCTGTCAGATCGGTGCTGCCGTGATGGGTGAGCGGGGTTATAGCTATGAGCAGATCCTGCTGCACTATTATCAGCATGCGGAAATCAAGAAAATATATAAATAATTGAAAATTGAAAATTGATAAACTATTATAAGAAGACTGTCGATGAAAAATAAGAATCCCTGGACATGGGTGCCCTCGCTGTATTTTGCCGAGGGACTGCCCTATGTCATCGTGATGACGATATCTGTAGTGATGTACAAGCAGTTAGGACTGAGTAATGCCGATATCACGCTTTACACTTCCTGGCTTTATCTGCCGTGGGTGATCAAACCCCTGTGGAGTCCGTTTGTGGATGTCATCAAGACCAAACGGTGGTGGATCACGGCTATGCAGTTGTTGGTGGGTGCCGCCCTGGGTGGCGTGGCCTTTACCATCCCGTCCTCCTCTTGGCTGCAGTTCACCCTCTTCTTTTTCTGGATCATGGCCTTTGCGAGTGCCACGCATGATATTGCTGCCGATGGCTTCTACATGCTGGGATTGGAGGAGCACGACCAGGCATGGTTCGTAGGCATCCGTAGCACGTTCTATCGTCTGGCAACGATCTTCGGACAGGGTATTCTGGTGATGATCGCCGGTAATATTCAGGTGCTCTTCCGTTATAATATCGGATATAGCTGGTGCCTGGTATTCTATGGTGTATGCGGTCTCTTCATCGCCCTTTGGCTGTGGCATGGCTTTATCCTGCCCCGTCCGCAGGAGGATAAAGGATTGGAACATCTCAATGCCAATCAACTGATGAGTGAACTGAAGCACACCGTCGTGACGTTCTTTACCAAACTGCCGAAGAAAGAGATTGCGATCGCCATCCTCTTCATGTTGCTATATCGTATGCCGGAAGGACTGTTGGCAAAGGTTACACCACTATTCCTGTTGGATAGTCGTACTACCGGCGGACTCGGTTTGTCACCGCAGGAGTATGGATTGGTGCAAGGCACCGTGGGGGTTATCGGACTCACCTTAGGAGGAATCCTCGGAGGAATATTAGCCGGTCGTGACGGTATGAAACGCTGGCTGTGGCCGATGGTATGCGCCATCACCCTGCCCGACGTGGTATACATCTATCTGAGTTATGCCATGCCCGAGAATCTTTTCCTCATCAATGCCTGCATCTTCATCGAGCAGTTTGGCTATGGCTTCGGATTCACGGCGTATATGCTCTACCTTATTTATTTCAGTCAGGGACCGTACAAGACCAGTCACTACGCCCTGTGTACCGCTTTCATGGCACTCTCCATGATGCTGCCGGGCATGGTGTCAGGAAAACTGCAGCAGGTGATGGGTTACCAGTCGTTCTTCATCTTGGTAATGATCCTCTGCGTGGTCACCTTCATCGTCACCTATTTTATTAAGGTAGATCCCTCGTTTGGTAAGAAGAAAGGGGAGTAATCTTGTATGATTTTATAACAAAGGCGGTTTATCAATCGATAAACCGCCTTGTGATATCTCCATATTCATCGATGCGCCGGTCACGCAAGAAGGGCCACCAGCGGCGTACTTGCTCACAGCGATCCATATCGATGGTGATGATGGTCTTTACCTCTTCTTTTTCAGCGGCCCGATAGAGGATCTCTCCTTGTGGACCGGCTACGAAACTGCTGCCCCAGAACTGGATACCCTCTGTCTGATGACTGGGGTCTTCCTCATAACCAACACGGTTGACGGCAATGACCGGTAACCCGTTAGCCACGGCATGTCCTCGCATCACGGTTGTCCATGCCTCACGCTGACGCTGCTGTTCTGCCTCGTCATCATTGGCGGCATAACCGATGGCGGTGGGGTAGATGAGCAGCTCTGCTCCCTGCATAGCCATGAGTCGTGCTCCTTCGGGATACCACTGATCCCAACATACCTGTACCCCCAAACGCCCTACGCTGGTATCAATAGGGTGGAACCCGATATCACCCGGCGTGAAATAGAATTTCTCGTAGTAGGCAGGATCATCGGGGATATGCATCTTACGGTATTTGCCAGCTATCGTGCCGTCTATCTCTATTACTACGGCTGTGTTATGATAGAGTCCTGCAGCCCGTTTCTCAAAGAGTGAGGTGACGATCACTACTCCATGTTCTTTAGCCAATGCACTATAGAATTGTGTGGAAGGACCGGGTATCGGCTCGGCTAAGTCGAAGTTGTCCACATTCTCTTCCTGACAGAAATACAGGGAGTTATGCAGTTCTTGCAAGACGATCAACTGTGCTCCTTGCCCTGCCAACTGAGCGATGCCTTCTGCCAGACGCTTCATATTGTCATGAATGTCTGCCGTGTTATGCTGCTGGATAATTCCGATGTTGAGTTTTCTCATAACTTGTCGTAATAATTTGTTCTTGCAAAAATAGTAAAAAAGACGCTAACAACCAAATAATCTGATGGCTATTGCTATTCAAACATCACCAGTTCGCGGGGCAGGGTGACGATCTTGAGTCGTTCATACCATATGCGTGAGGAGCCGGTGACTTGCTTGCGGGTATGACTGCTGATGATGTAATAGCTGGCGGAGTACTCATCCATCAGTTCGGAGAAGATCTTCTTGATGCGTGAGCATTTCTCGTTGATGGCGTTATCCAGGGGATTGATCAGTCGGTCGACACTCTCTTCAATCTTCTCTATCTCCATGAATCGGGCTGTGGCCTTGTAGTAGCGCAGCAGTTCTTCGCGATAGTCGGAGAGATGCTTGAAGACGATGCCTTCGGGATGGGCTAAGAAGAGTAGGTAGACAGCTTTATGGACGGGTTGCATCTCTATCTCTTTGCGGTCGTAGTCCAAGAGGATAAACTGCCAGTTGCGGGTGATGAGCAACCGACTCAGTTTGCCGCGTGCCGCCTCTATGCGCAGTTCCTCCAACAACGGTACGCCCAGGGCACTGAGAATAAGGTCATTGCGCCCCTCGCTGCGCAACTGTTTGATGATTGCGCGCAACTGCTCGGATAATTCTACTATGTTACTTTCCGTTGTCATTATTAATGCCGCCCCTACGGGGCTAATCATAACCCTAAACTATTAACTATTAACTCTAAACTCTAAACTATCATCACTCCTCTTGCGTATATTCATCGAATTTCGTCTGCATCCATTGCTTCCACCGATCTACCATCGTCTTCTTCTCTTTATGAGGATGTTGCGGCTCATCCTTTACAGGTGTTTCCTCAACAGGCTCAGGCTCTGGTTGGGGGGTGATGGTGAAGGGAACCTCCTCTTGTTGAACAGGTTCTTTTTCCTGAGGAGCAGCCTGCACCTCTTCTGTCTTCTTCGTTATTTGCCAAGAAGCCTTTTTTACCGGACGATACAACAGCGGAATCAGTCTTTCGAAATACTCATCATCACTGATCACTTCCTCCTTCTCCTGATGCCAGTCTTCTTCCAGTCCTGTGGCGAGGATCGTTACCTTGGCATCCTCTCCCAGACTCTCGTCGATGGCAGTACCCCAGATCACATCGATATTGGGATCCAACTGATCAAAGAAATCATCGATCTCCTGCATCTCCCTGACGAAGATAGGCGATTCCTCACTGGCGTAGATATTAAAGAGGATACGTTTGGCCTTGCCGATATCATTACCGTAGAGCAGGGGAGAGTCGAGCGCATTGATGATCGCCTTCTCCACACGGTGCTCCCCACTGGCACGCCCCATGGCCATGATGGCTCCACCGCCATTCTTCATCGTGGTCTCCACATCACGGAAGTCGAGGTTGATACCTCCCTCGCTATATACGGTGATGAGCTCGGATATCCCTTTTACGGCATCTTTCAGAATATTATCGGCACGCTGGAATGCTTCCTTCACCGTGACATCGCTGTCGGCATACACGTCACAGAGTCGTTCGTTGTTGACGATCAACAGGGCATCCACGTTTTTACGCAGTTCTTCCACACCCTTCAGGGCCTTGATGATTTTCCTTTTCTTCTCGAAATAGAAGGGGATGGTGACGACACCCACCGTCAAGATTCCTTTTCCTTTGGAGATACCGGCAATGACAGGTGCTGCTCCGGTGCCTGTGCCGCCACCCATGCCAGCTGTTACAAAGACCATCTTCGTGCCATCATCCAGCAGACGACTGATATCCTCCACGTTGTATTCCGCCTCTGTACGGCCTAACTCAGGATTTGCCCCGGCTCCCAAACCCGATTCACCCAACTGTATCTTCACGGGTACCGGTGAACGGAAGAGGGCCTGACTATCGGTGTTGCAGATAGCGAAGGTGACACCTTCCACTCCCTCGTCGAACATGTTTTTTACGGCATTACAGCCACCACCGCCTACACCTATCACCTTGATGATGTTCTGCATGTGGTCTTCGGGCATTCCCTCGAAGTCTAATGGTATGTTATTCTCTATATCCATGATTATCTTTTTTCTGCCTGCGAAGTTACGAAAGATTTTCTACGACACCAAATCTCCGCAAGGTTTGCGATGATATTCTTTTCTCCTTCCCATCGGGGAGGGGTTAGGGGAGGGGCTCTCATCTCAACACAGAGTGACAGAGTGACAGAGTTTATTATTTAAAGATTACCTCTGTATCTCGGTCCCTCTGTGTTTATATTATTCCGGAGCAGATTGCGGATCAAGTCCGCAATGAGGTGATTGAGTCCGCAATGAGGGGCTGTGTCGAAAATTATAGTTGAGGAAACTGCATGGTACAACAGTGGATGCTTCCATGTTGCTTGATGATGCTACGACTGTCGATGAGGATGATGTCACGGTCGGGGAACACCTCTTGCAGGATATCCGCTGCCAGCATGTCGTTCATCGGTTGTCCGTAGGTAGGCAGCAGCACGGCGCCGTTGATGATGAGGAAGTTGGCATAGGTAGCTGGCAGCATGACTTTCTCTCCATCCTCTTCGGCATAGATAGGGTCGGGCAGGGGCAGTGCCATCAGTCGATAGGGCCTACCCTCTGTCGTCTTGAATGCTTTCAACTGCTCCTCCAGCGTCTTATCCTCATTATATAACAATGTGTTGTCAGGACATATGCGCACCATGGTATCGATATGTCCGTCGGTATCATCACCCGGCATGGGCTTACTGTTGATCCACAACACCCGTTGGGCATGTAGTCTGCTGAGCAGTTCTTTCTCCAACTGGTCTTTCGACATGTTGTTGCGGTGGGGTGCCAACAGACAGTCGGCGGTGGTGAAGATCGTCCCCTTGCCGTCACTCTCTATGCTGCCGCCCTCTAATACGAAGTCGAGATGATGCTGATAGTTGGTTGATATGCCCTGCTTGGCGTACTGCTCTTGTAAGAAAGGATAAATCTGTCGGTTGATATCGTTGTCAAGACCTGCCTCGAATTTCTCACCCCAACCGTTGAAACAGAAGTCGAGCATCGTGCCGTCGTTGAGGGTGAGGAACCCATGATCACGTGCCCAGGTATCGTTGGTAGCACATTCCAGGAAGTGGACACGCTCAAGGGAGCATTCCTCAGCCAGTAATGCCTTTACCTTTTCCGGTTCGGGTGTTACGATGAGCAACTCCTCATAGTCGGTGATGGCGCGTGCCATCTCGATATATGTCTCCGTGATCTCCTCGAGGTACGGTTGCCAGTCGGTCTTAGCATGTGGCCATGTCAGCATCACGCCCCATTGCTGTTCCCATTCTGCGGGTAAAGTTATGTTTTTTATCATTTTATTTGTTATTTACAAAAATATCAAATCGTCACTTACGTCTTTCATCCAGTCTGTTAGCATCTTCCTTGCTAATGAATCGTGTGACAAAGATACGATTTTTATTTTGTTCACACAAATAAAAACAATCACAAGGCTTGTGGAGAAAGAAAGTTTGCATCTATAACAACAAAATTATATCTTTGTAACAGCAACAAAGATCATTGAAAAATAATAATACAATGTTTTCACATTCGATAAAAAGGAATACGCCAGTCAGAACGCTCATCAGTGACTACTTGAATAAGAATAGTGGTAAGGTGTGGAAATCCAGGAATGAACTCTGCTCACGATTCGACTATCTTGACAGGAAAGAGCAAAAGAGGATTCTGGAGATTTTCTTAAACTCCAATAAGGTTGATCGCAACTGGGCATACACCAAGGTAATGAGTTTTGGTGATGATTCGTTTATCATGCCTATTGTGTCTCTATGGGATAAATATCAGGAAGACAACTGTGCAAAACTCATCAGGGAATATTTCCCGGTAGTAAACAAGGATGAGTATAAATCCTCGATAAGACGGAACACAGCAGTAAGAAGGTTGATTAATAACTATACAGACAAGCAAAGCGGAAAGGTAATAGACTCCAGAAATGAAATACGAGCTCGCTTCAATTATCTTGATTGGAAAGTGCAAAAGCAGATTCTTATGATCTTCTTAAACTCCAATAAGGCGGATCGCAACTGGGCATACAAAAAACTGAGGCGGTATGGTGACGAGACGTTTATCCCACTTATTGAGTCTTTATGGGAAAAATATCATGAGGATAATTGTATAAAGGTCGTCATTGCCCTCTGCCCTGATGAATTTCTGATGAAACATCAGGAAGAGTTGGGTAAGGGTAGGAATTACTTTTTCCTTTGTATGCGTTTGTGCTATCGTAAGGATTTCATTATCAACGAAAAACGATTGTCACGATCAGACAGACTCATGGTTATGAGATATCTCGGAGAAATCGATGATTATGAGTTCTATAGTGTCATAGAGAATATGTCCTATCATGAAAGATGTTATGATGCAGATGGCTGGTATCGGGATTGGGAAAAGAACAAAGTGGCGGAAAAACCACAACCCATTATCAATGATGAAGAACCGGAGGAAATTCTTCATAGGGCGTTAGAGAACGAAACTGTCAGACAGCTGTTCAGTAAACTGGACATGGAGTTATGTGATCCTCCTATATGAGGGAAGAGGAGTCGGGGTAGTGCTTCTATTAGTTCACGAGTTGCCATAACTTTTTGTTTTTAGTGCATATGCAGGTTATTTTTTCGGTTTCTCTAAATAAAGGGTTTTCGCAAGGCTTGTGGAGTATGTAATTTTTTATAAAGCAACTGTTTTCCCAAAATATTTTGTATATTTGTGGCATGAATCTTCCTATAAGGTACCTATGATGATAAGAAGGATGCTATAAATTGAAATATATTCAGTCAAGTGCAGTATATTTTCTTAATGTCTAAAGAGATAGTTTTATGAATAATTATCAAGATATAATAGATAAAATACCATTAGTAGAAATAGATTCTGCTATAAAGAAGATGGTGAACAATTTTGATCTAAAGGGCAATTATTATGGGACCCAAAGTGATATCTATAATCCGAAGCATTGGGAAAAACTTTTTAGACAGTTTTTTACTATAACTTCTGAATTGTCCGACATCATTGAAAAAAGAGCTAAACAAGAGTATGAGGAAAATAATATAGTACAATTATTAGTATTTTCTGATCCAGAGTTAGACCAGCTTATTTTTAAAGACGATATCTATAGATCAATTTTAGATTGCATAGCAAGCAGTGCGAAGGATCTCTCAGAGAAACGGGAGTATCTAAGAATTTCTGTAGGCAAGATTATTAATTACGATGAATGTATGTCATATAATTCATTTATTGGTAAAATTGAGTTTTATAAAGATGGTGGTTGGGGCATTGGAAACGAGGAAGGACTTGTAGTTGTAAAAAATCATTTGAAAGAACAACCGTCAAAAAGTAAACCACTTTTTAATCGTTCAAATACTCCTTTTAGAATTATTCAAGACACAGATACAAAGAAACTAGGCGTTTTATCGCTTTCTACATTTATCGAAACCATTCATTGCCATTACAATAAGATTGTAGCTTTGGAATTTTACGAAGGTTCCATTAAACATTATTATATAAAGGTTGAAAAGCATGGAAAATGGGGGTGTTTTGATGAGAACTGTGCTTTAATTATAGATTGTATGTATGACGATATACATTTAACAAATGGATTTTTAGAATGTACTAGAAATGGTGAATATCTTATGTTTGATACTTTAAACAATAAAGGCTACGACAGTATTTTAGAAGGAAAGAAAGATTTATACAATGGTGAAGGAATTCTTTTGTTAGGTGGGTATAATAACCTTGTTGTAGGGTATGATTATTTGCAATTCTATTTTGGTACGTATTATGAGCATTATAATGTTGAAGAAATTGATTCTTATGGTTACCCATATATGTTATCAAAATTGAGACTTAATTATGAACATTCACTATGCTTGTTATTGGATAAAGATTTTAAAACTATTATTCAAAATGAAAAGGGGTTTTACAAAATTCCAAAAGGGATTGTAATCGATTCTTTAGAGAAGTTACAATTGATTGTGCCACCAGGTTTACTTTTTAAGTATCGAGTCGATTTGTCACATTTTAATAATGGCTTTATATATTTACATAACTTTTATGGAGAAGAATATTTCATCCCTTATTATATAGCATATGGATACGATTCTCCTAAAGATATGGAAAATTATCCTTATTATATTGACAGAAATGATATATACAAGGATGATGAGATAGTGACAATCGTCAGATTGAATGAAGAAAGAGTCATAGTTTGGGAAGATAATGTAAATGAAGTAGACGTATCCAGTTTCAATCTCACATACAGAAGAAGTAACAAGGTTGGGGTTTATAATGAAAACGGATTAGGAAAAAGTCTCTATGATGCAATAACCATAGATAATAAAACTGGCAAAACGTATATAGCAATGATTAACAGGAATAGTTCCCCGAAGAACGAGTTAAATAATCCTAACTATGTACATTCTAAAGGATATTCTATAGAGTACTATGGTATTTCAAATGATGGAAAATATTGTAGAATAGAAGACAATTGGAAAATTTTTAATCCGAGTGAATATAAATGGTTTCCTGAATTTTTTAAAGAAGATAATGAGCTAACGGACTTTTATATAGGGTCATGTTATCCTTCTGAAGATAATGATTATGAATGGACTGATGAAGATAGCTGGGATGCAATGACAGATGGAATGTATGGCGATTATCCTGGTTCAGAATGGGATCCTGAGATGTTGGGTTTTTAAACAATAGCCCCCCAAAGACCAACAATCATGTCGTTATAGTGTTATAGGTTCTTATAATATCAAAAAAGTGGTAGTATAATATGAGCATCATAGATTATATATTGGATAAAATTTCAGAAAAGAGCAAGGTTCTTATAAGTTGACTTCTGATGACAGGCGGCAGAATTAATGTGCTCTTGTTGGAATAAGTTGGATATCAGTGAAATCGAAAAGCATTTGGATGATGATGTAATTTGGAAGTATGGGACTTTACAAAAAGAGATTCATGGTAAAGCAATTTACCCTTTATTTATGAGTAAACTGAAGCTAATGGGATTGAACAAAAGGACGATTCAAAGTATAGAAGACGTGACAAATCAATTGCTTAATTCGATTAACGAGAAGTGTGCCCGAATTCGTGCTGCATTTATCTAGGAATTTGACGAGGGATTAGCAAAGTATTTTTTGTCACAGGAGAGGGTGGCGAGGTAAAAAGGATTTCATTGCCTCGTAACATGGTTATTTGGGAGTGATAACCTTGCAACTTTTTTCTGAAAAATATATCATATATTTTTTTGAAGAAACCTTTTCTATCCCCGTTTTTTTTGAATATATTTGCAGGGCAATATATAATCTGTAATAATGGCTGTTAAAAAGGATATCATCCCAATCATACTGGAACTGAAGGATACGACACTCATGCAGGACGGTGCTGTCTGTTGGTCGGATTTCTCTCTGATATTAAAGGAGGAGAGTGGGGGTCCCTTAAAGGATGGTCTGCCTCCCATCGTAAGGCACTGATGGCTGTGATCTGGTGTGTGTCCTTTGGAAACTATGATAATAGAACGATTTATCATAAAGAGCTATTCCTATTGTGTTCGTAATAAAAAAAAGTGATTTAACAAGACAACTGTCTATATGAATAAGGTTTTTAGTTTTCAGAAAAAAGCGAAATCTTCTTTCGAGAAAAAGGAAGAGTATCTCACCCAACTCAAGATGCCGGATTTTGTCAGAAAGTCTGTGCAAATTATAGAAGAGATTCCAACAGGGTATGAGGATCCAAGGTGGATTGAAAAGAGTAATTCAATAAAAGCTCGTGATAATTATACTTGTCAACTTTGTCATGCTTTTAATCCGATGCAGGGGGAATTTATCTTTATCCAGCAAGGGGAATACGAAACTTATCATCACTACGAGGCTGCCAGTAGCAGTTACGTGATACATGTAAAAGACTACGACTTTAGAATCAATTTTGATTTCTATCCAGGCTTTCATATAGCAATGCCAAGGTTAAACGTCCATCATAAAATCTATTATAGGCATAGAAACATCTGGGATTACCGAGATGATAGCTTGGTTACTTTATGTGAGGACTGTCATCATTACGTACATTCGTTGAATGATATTGGTATTCCTATAGCTGAGGAGGATTCCACAGGAAAAACTATACTGGTTGGAAAAACAAAACCAAAGCCTTATCGTCACATGTTAGATCATACAGATTTGGCGACGTTTCACCCTTTTTCCATAGTCAAAGAAAATATTTGGGGAATTGGGTTGAAAGGACAGGAGACGTTAAAGTATGAACAGGTAAAAAAAGACAATAAGAAATGGTATGATTATCAAGACATCTTAGACAACAACACCGTACATATAGGCTATTTTAAGTGTTATGATCCACGGTGGAATAAATATACACCAGAAGAAATAAAGATCGTTGCAGATTTCATCATTCAAGATTTTATTGAGAACATTCTTGGATATCGCATTAGTAAGGAAAGATAAAACCTACTGAATATGCAAGACTATCTTATTGAAAAATTGGTAATCCGAAATGGCAGGATGATAGTTAATAGCGATTTGGATGATTATGACAGGGTCAAGATAGTTTTTATAGCTAGTGATTTTGACATAGACAATGATTGCTGTAATCACTTTTCAGGAATGTAGAATCTTGAAAGATTTGGGTATGTGATAAGTCCTTTCAGCTATCATTATTGTATTGTTGTTATCGGTTTTGGGGTCAGTTGTACATTTGATAGGTATATTTTAATTTTTTGAGAATATGGATAAAAATAAAAAAGAGAGGATTTTGATAGCGTCTATATGGGAGGAAGAAAAATATAAATATTCATGTAATACTTCGAAAACCTATGACCTGGCAAAGAAAGAAGATCTGAAAAGACTTGCTCTTGATTCTCTTAATTATATGGTAAGAGGTTATAAAATTGAGCTTATTTCTATTAGTCATGATTTTATCTATATGATATCAGAATTCGAGGTTTTATATATAGGATATACTAATAGATTGGGAGAATATAACCAATTTAATATATCTGATATTGTTTTTCCAAGTGAGGAATACGGTTGTAACTATTTTGATGCTTATTGTATTGATAAAGATGGAGAACAGGAAGGGTTGGAACGAACTTTTAAAATAGAGCGCATTGAATTCATAAAAGAATCTAATTTGAAACTTGAGGACATTCGTGATGCAAATAATAATGATTCATCAATACCAACTCCATCCATCTTTTAAAGTTAATTTGAATACTTAACAGTTCTATAGATATTTTTTATGAGCATCATAGATTATATATTTGATATAATATCAGGAAAAAAGCAAGATTCTTATAAGTTGATTTCTGATAGACAGGCGGCAGAATTAATGTGCTCTTGTTGGAATAAGTTGGTTATCAGTGAAATAGAAAAGTATTTGGATGAGGATGTAATTTGGTACTATGGGACTTTAAAAAAAGAGATTCATGGTAAAGCAAATTACCTTAAATTTATGAGTAAATTTTTTTACTCCCTTCAATATTCCAAGAAAAGTTATAAAGCTGATGTTATTACGATAAATGACCATTTTTTTGCCTGCATTACAATTGATGGAAAAAATGAGGATATGGTGCATCACCTTGATATTAAGGATGGTCTTATCAAAAGAATTGAAATAGAACCTTCTCCATCATGGTGGGATAATCAATTTGATCCTTCTCCATTTGGAGTTGTTTCACAAACCTCATTCCATGAACAAGCAACTGCCGTTGCAGCGATAGAGCAATATGTAAAAACTGAATTCAATGATAAACCTATCAAATGGGCAAGACCCTATGACTTAAGAAATTCTCATTGCCAGTTATCTTTTACTTGTGATGGTCTTTCTTATGATGTATTGGTAGAGATTCATAGTTTTGATCAAAGTAAATGCCGTTTTGTGATGAAATCTGAATTTGACCGTCTAAAAACTGGTTGTCAAGAGAATGGTCATATTCCATGTATTTTAGCACTTGACTCAGAAGGGCAATTTATTAGCCTGACGTTGTTGGATGACTTGAAGGTTACAGTTCAGAAAATCAGGAACAAAGGTATGAATGAATGGACATTTAGACGATTGTTTAAGTCTGAGGCTCAATTAAGTCGGATGGTAATTACTAATGACCGTCGAATAGTATTACCTGATTATAACGATATTGAGATTAAGATGGAACCTTTGGTAAAAGCGGTGTATCTACTGTTCTTGAAACATCCAGAGGGAATCATCTTTAAGGAATTGGCTGATTATAAAGAGGAACTGTTGAATATATATAAAAATTTGAAGCCTATGGGATTGAACAAAAGGACGATTCAGAGCATAGAGGACGTGACAAATCCAATGCTTAATTCGATTAACGAGAAGTGTGCCCGAATTCGGGCTGCATTTATAAAGGAATTTGATGAAGGTTTAGCAAAGTATTATTTCGTTACAGGAGAGCGTGGCGAGGTAAAGAAGATTTCATTGCCTCGTAACTTGGTTATTTGGTAATGGTAAAGTATACACATGGTCTTAGTCTTTTAAAATAATAAAGATGATACAAGCATATTTCGATAATATCCAGAAAGTCATTTTAAGCAAACTACATTCAGCACAAAAGACTGTAATGGTTGCTGTTGCGTGGTTCACCAATAAATTATTCTTTGATGAGCTGTTAAAAGCACAAGTAAGAGGCGTAAATATCAAGGTTTTAATACATGATGATATTTTAAATAGAAGTGAATTCGGGTTAGATTTTGGTAAGTTGATTATTCATGGTACTGATGTCCGGTTTTTAAGTTCTTGTATAGGAATTATGCATCATAAATTTTGTATAATAGATGACATTGTAATAACAGGATCATATAATTGGACATACTATGCCAACAGTAACCATGAGAATATCATTATAACTGATGAGTTGGATGTGGTGGAAAGTTATGCTGATCAATTTAATAAGATTTTTTGTGGAGTGTCGCCCATACTCCTTCCATATGAACATCTTAAATGGACTGATATTAAAGAAACTGATTATTATGATCTTCGTGGAGATCTTTTCAGAGATGTATATACAAGGAATGATGATGATGATGATGAATTGAAACGAATTAAGCTCATTAATCTAGATAATGCATATAAGAAAAAAAACGCTAAAGAGCTACAAAATGCTTCTTTGCTTCCAATAGAAAGCCATCTTAGAACTATATCAGATGTTTTGATAAATCGAGGTCATGATTATACTTTTAAGCTGTGGGAAGAGAGCATCTCTTGTGAGGCAAAAAATGTTCATGGTTATATTCAACTTGGTACATGGTACTATGAACCAGTTGCTCTAATGGAAGATAATAATCATCATGAATATATTGAAGGCTACTTAATTACAGCTGCGGAAAGATACGAAGTTCAGTCTGGAGGACTAAAACTGAAGGTTTATGACAGTGATTTTATATCAACTATCAAAAAGATTCTAAATGGACGAGATATAACTGACCAAACTATAGAAGAAATACCAGATAAGGTGTTGTGCATAGAATATGCTAAGATGTTCTTTTATCCATTCACTATTCCTAAATCTAACAAGCTTAATTCAAAAACATTTAGAAATAATATGAATAGAAAAATACCAGGTATAGATGTATTAGGAATAGCCAAAGATATTAATAATGAAAACGTTACATTTTATGAAGGATGGGATCCCCAAGAGAGAGGAAAAAAGATTGAAAAAGAATTCTTTGAATAAAAGATTTTGGTGGTATAAGTTGTCAAAAACTTTTATTATAAAGGGTTATGACAACCCTTTTCAAATAATAATGTATTTAAAAGAAATTTTTTACTTAACCTCCAGCAACTGTTAGATGGTTGTGTAGATCTGTTCGCCACGCAAGTCACGTCTGAGAATGGCGCAGCTCAGTTTCTTTGTTCTCTGATTGGTGGACAATATGTGACTAAAGAGCAGAAACGTGAAGCAATGGACTTCATTCTTGCTTCTACGAAACGTAATATTGAGAATTATCCTAATGCAACTCGACAGGAAAAGGATGCTGAAATACGCCGTAAAGAAATTTTGATGAACTTGCTTAAAGAACAAATGGGACTATAAGATATGAATAATTCGCTATTTTTTGAATACATAGATGCCATCAGGTCGGCAGAAGATAACTTTGAGGAACTGAGTTATCTCTGCCCTGTATTGGGTGAGGATGGAGAGTTTGTGAGAACAAGTATGAATGTCTTATTGTTATAATTGATGATTGAAGTCATTAACACTCTCCCCTTGTGGTTATTGCTCCTAATAGTCTTTAACATCCTGGCGCTTCTGATATGTGTCGTAATATTTATTTATATTTGGATAAAAGACAAAGAAATCTTTTGGCAAGTATTACTTGCCGGATTATTCATATACCCGGTTCTCATTTTGGGTATTTCTTTTGATATTTACGAATTCATTTCGGATACTAAAAAAGACGGGGGATTTGTACATCATCTTATAAATCAAAAAAAGAAAAGACGGAGGGAAAAGTTGGAGGAAAAAAAGTTCCAACAACTGTGCAAAGCTTACGAGAGTGGAGAAATAAAACGGAATGAATTACCGCGAGTTTCTCAAAACAGTATTGAGTTTTATGGAAAGTATAGTGATGGTAGTTGGGAGGATTTGATTTATGTGGAAAATCAATATAACCAATGTTTGAATAGTTTTTTTACACGTCATTCAGAGATAGCGTTTAAGCATGGTATGAGAATCTTGTACTTACCAAGTCTCTCACATCAACTTGCTGACGATGAATTACTCAAATACCTTAACCCAGCCTTCAACGTCCATGATGGTGTCTCCATACCCGTTATTGATTCTACTTTTCTTCTTAAAGACCTATGTTATCCTGAAGATGCTGAACAACTGAAACACGGACTAATCTGGTTATGCGGCTGGAGCTATAATCATGGAGCCAAATTCTTAAATGGTCATTATTGCCCTTTATCGGAAGGGGATGACTCTTCTATTCTTTCACAAATAGAGAACATAGCTAAAGAGGTATATAGCAAAAATGCAGGAGGACTCTATTCTACAGATAATAGACCATCCGTAGGCCTAAAACCTAATAAGGACTTTGCAGATGAACAATTTGACTGGGAGATCAATACTTTGTTAGATGAGGTTCGTGAGCGAATAGAAAAGCTGGAACAGCGTGGTATCTCACGTAATCTATTGCTAAGATATTTAGGTAAAGAACCAGAGTTAAGTCGAATTGTCATTACGAAAGATTTTCGTATCGTTTTGCCTGACTATAACAATATGGAAATAAAAATGGAGCCTATCAATAAGGCTGTATATCTTTTATTTCTACGTCATCCAGAAGGAATTATTTTTAAGCATTTACCTGACTATAGAAAAGAATTGGCAAATCTTTATCATTTGATCAAACCTCATGGGTTGAATGAACGTGCTATCCGAAGTATAGAAGATGTAACTAATCCCTGTTTAAATTCTATTAATGAGAAATGTGCACGGATACGTAGCGCTTTTATCTCGAAGTTTGATGATTACCTGGCTCGACAATACTATATTTTTGGATATCGTGGCGAACCAAAGAAAATCACTCTGCCCCGTGATTTAGTGAGCTGGGAATAAAATTGCATTTTCACAAGGCTTGTGGGGCAAAAAAGTTTGGTGACGAAGATTATTATAAATATCTTCGCCACTAAATATAAATATTGGTATGGAAAAAGTAGAATTAAACAAAATGGAGTGTCGCTATCCTTCTATTTTCAAGGTGATGTGGCTAGCGATTGTAGTGTGGATGGTTGTTTGCATAGCAAATTACTTTGGACATTGGTTATTACCAGACAAGTTGGACGGTTTTGGTATGAGTGTTCTATTCCTGTTCGGAGTCACCATGATTTGTTGTTTTGGGAAAGGTCTTTTGAACTTAATATCAGAGTATGACATATTGGCAATTGATGCTACAACAAAGCGCGTGGTATCAATTGCCTTCATGGTGTCATTTACCGTGTTATTTGTCATCTCCATCTGGAAGATGTGCGGCACAACGGATCATCACTCCGATTTCACACGGAATGGAACCGTAACATCGATACCTATAGAAACAGTCTTTTCTATCGTTGGTAATACCCTAAAAGCAGCGGCATTTTCTATTGGCATTGTTTTGTTCTACTGGTATATCAGGATGTGTTTTATCCTATTTTCTGGAAGAATAAGAAGAATTAGTGTTGAGATTGCTTTGGCTTTGATGATGATGGCATATCTTTCTGTTTACATGAATGACATGTTAGTGGTAAACGTAACTGTCGTATTGATAGCAGTCGCTTTCCTTTACGATATATGGCGGTTTGCAGACTTTCGAGAGGAGCATTTCCCAATTAATTGGATAAAGAATATGGTGGAGGAAGAGTAACAAGTATTAAATGTGCTGAATTTTGACAAGTATGAATGCTTTCATTAGAAACAGGTGTCGTGATCGCAAGGAAGAAAACGAGTAAAAGTACTTCAAAGGCTGTCAGCCTGAAGGTTTTTTGTTCAGATAATGAAGCAGTGAGAAAGATAATCAAAACTTTCGATCTTGAAGAAGGTTTATCATTTTAACGTTATAGAAGGATGAAGATATGACAGAATACGAGTACATCATGGCGCAATGTAGAAAGTATCATTTCACACAGTGGAACGAAAAAGTGTTGAGGGAATGCCAGTCTATCATGCTGAATCTGACGAGGGATGAACTGGTGAGCGTTTACAGGAGCAGATTGCTCAGCGACAAACATCCGCTAAAACAAACGGCTTTTAAGTTGCTCTTTGCTGACAAGGTGGGAAAACGGGAGGAACGCATCAAGACGGAAGATACAGACGCTTTAATACAGGAGTTTATGGACAAAAAGGGTGGCAACGTTGCCTTGGCACGAAAAGAGTTGCGTGAACGATATAAGGCTGGCAAAGACAAACAAAGGATTGCCAGTGTTTTTAATGTCTCAACAAAAAGTGACAAACAGTGGGTGATCTCGCAGATTCGTAAGGAGCGTTATGGGAATTCTAATGGTTACAATTATCAATGGAAGAAACCGTTGTGGAAATAATGTAAGAAGCAATGATGTGGCATATAATTTTATTTCTTGCCTTTATGGTGATATGCAAAATTATTTGTTACTTTCTTGAGGCCGATAGCGATGAATATAGTCCAGATGTAACAGATACGTCAGAATATAATCAAGTAGTAGATGTGCAAATGGAAGAAACAATAAGTACAACACAATTGGCATGGAACACAATTGAGCATATTGGAAGTGAGCCCAAGTTCACAGAAGAAGGACGTATTCAGTTCGTGTATCAAGGTGTGATGTTCCTGATGGAAGCGGTAGATGACTGTTTGTTTGTGAACCTGATATGGCCATGGTGCCATAGCTGCAGCAAATATGATATTGACGAGTTTGCCAGAGTCCGTCAGGTAGTGAATGAAATCAATGCGAGGGGAACTGTATCAGCCTTCTATGGCATTACGGACTCTGATGAAATAGCGGTTCATTTAAAGAAGCATTTCCTATTGGTGTCACAGATTCCTAATTTAGAGGGCTATCTGAAGACAATGTTAGATATTCTTTTCAGAACAGCAAGGACTTTGGATGTGGAGATTGAAAAATACAGATTACAAGAATTTGAATGATAAATAATATCGGTATGAATATGGAATTGGAATGTAATGTACTTTAACTTGGGAAATTGTGAGAGCACTGTTCGAGACGTTTACTAGCCAATAATTGCTAAAGAATCTACACGATCATCCTCAATTACTCATCTTCCAGCAATTGTTGGATGGTTGTGTAAATCTGTTCGCCGCGCAGACCGCGCTTGATGATGGTGCCGTCGGGGGCGAAGAGTATGATATGGGGGATATACCTCACCTGATACAGAGAGTCGGGAATCTTCTTGGCATCTACGATCTGATGCCAGGGCATGTCTAACTGCTCCAGGGCACGGAAGGTATCCTCGCGACCACGTACAGATAGCTGCCTATTCGCTCTTGGTCTATCTGCTGCCAGTTTTTCCATACGGCCTCAAACACCTCGTTCACGATATCCTTACTGATGTCGATGTCCTCCACAAAGTCATACGCGAAGTAATACAGCCGCAAATAGTATTTGCGGTATACCTCCTCAAAGTCGTATGTGCTCCTTGTTTTTTGGATCATCCTCAATAACTATATATGGTGCAAAGATACTCCAGTTCGGAAAAGCTCAAATAAATTTGGCTTTTCGCTCACTTAATTGTATCTTTGCCGATAATTAATCGATATACCTTAAATATAATATATAAATGAAAAAGTCACTTGTTTCTCTAATCATAGTCTTCTTGACGGGATATCTGACCCTCGTTTCTTGCGGAGAGCAGAAAGATACTTATAAGATAGGTGTTTCGCAATGCTCTAAAGGGCGGTGGCGTGACAAGGTAAACAGTGAGATGCTTGCCGCACAACACCTGTATGAGCAGTCGGCAAAGGTGATCATCGCCCATTCGTATGACGACACGGAGAAACAGATCCGGCAGATAGACAGTCTGGCAGCTTCGGGGATCGACCTGTTGGTGGTGGCCCCTAATGAGTCGGCTCCTATCTCAGCAGCGATTACCAGGGTACGCAAAAAAGGTATTCCGGTGATTTATTTCGACAGGAAGGCAGAGAATGCGGATTATACCGCCTTTATCGGTGGAAATAATGTGGAGGCCGGTCAGCAGGTAGGCCATTACGCCGTTAGTCTTGCGAAGACCTTGTCTGCCTCAGGCCGTAAGCCTTCTGTCCTAGAGGTTACTGCCTCCATGAGCAGTTCTCCGGCTAAGGAGCGCCACCAGGGGTTCTCCCAGGCGATGGAGGGGCATCAGGATCTTGAGTATGTCTGTATAGAGAGCGACTGGACATCCGACGAGGCCTGTCGTATCGTGCTGGAGGAAATCCGCAAGGGGCATGTGCCCGATATCGTGTTCTGCCATAACGATGGCATGGCGACGGGTGCCTACAAGGCTGTCGTAGAGTCGGGGATGGAAGGAAAGATCAAGATCTTAGGCATCGACGGCATGCCGGGAGAGGGTTTGGACTACGTCAAGCTGGGGCATCAGATAGGTACTTATGTGTATCCCACTCACGGTGAGGAGATCGTCAGACTGGCCATAGATATCCTCACGGGGAAGAAATACCAGCGGGAGAATGCGCTCCATGGTATGATGGTGACGCCAGAGAATGTCGACGTGATAGCAGCTACCAGTGGTGAGATGCTGGAGCAGAACGAGAACCTCGTGACGATACAGGATAAGCTGGAGGAGTATTTAGGGCTCTATAACGCGCAGAAGAAAACCATTCTCATAGGAACGCTTGCCATCCTGCTGCTCATCGTCGGCATGCTGCTGATATGGAGGGCGGTAGTGCAATCACGCAGGACGAACCGTCGTATCCAGGCGATGCATGATGAGCAGACGGCCTTCTATACCAATGCCCGTCATCAGTTGCGCACGCCGTTGACGCTTATCGCGGGGCCTGTCAAGGAACTCAAAGAGGGAAAGATGCTCAAGGGACAGGGACAGGAACTGATAGAGATCGTTGACCGTAATGTTATCCAACTGGAGAAGGTGGTATCCAACGTGCTGGAGTTTAAGATGGGGGAGACGACAAGCGGGGTGGATGACAGCACGGCCGAGAAGTTGCCCGAAGGGGTTACCAACCTGCAGGAGAACCGTCTCTCGCAGATGAAACAGGATGATACCGAAGAGTTGGCTACGATACTGATCGTGGACGACAATGCCGATATGTGCCGTTATCTGCGTACGTTGCTCGCTGATAAGTTCTACGTGCTGGTGGCACCCGACGGACAGAGCGGACTGAAGCTCTGCAGGGAGTGCGTGCCCGATATCGTGGTGAGCGATGTGATGATGCCCGTGATGGATGGTCTGCAGCTATGCAGGAAGATCAAGGAAGACGCCATCACCTGTCATATCCCCGTGATACTGCTCACGGCCCGTAGTACGGAGACACAACAGATGGAGGGGTATGAGCACGGGGCGGATGCCTATATGACCAAACCGTTCAGTGTCCAGCTGTTGGTGGCCCGTATCTATAACCTGTTGAAGAGTCGTCAGCAGATCGGTCATCTCAGCGAGGGCAAGCAGACGGAGGAGCAACCTGCGCTGAGCACCCAGGATAAGTTGTTTGCCGATGCCCTCAAGGCTGCCTTCCAAAAGCATATGTCGGATCCAGACGTGAAGATGGATGATCTGGGCAAGGAATTAGGTATGAGCAGGGTGCAGTTATACCGGAAGGTGAAGGCGCTCACGGGTATCTCACCGGTAGAGCTGTTGCGTGAGATGCGTCTGCAGCGTGGGTACACGTTGATAACGACCACCACGAAGAGTATTTCGGAGATTGCCTTTGAAGTGGGATTCCATACGCCCAGCTATTTCTCTAATTGTTTTAAGAAACAGTTCAACCAGTATCCGACGGAGTTGAGAGAAGTTAATAGTTAATAGTTTAGAGTTTAGGGTTTAAAGTTTAAGGTGTAATGTTTAAAGCCCGTCAGGGCGACAGAGTATAGGCGGGGGTGTCAACCCCCGTGCAGAGGAGCACCAATCAAAAGCCCCGCAGGGGCGACACAGCATAGGCGGGGGTTGTTAGGGGGCGGCTCTAAAACCGGGTAGTGTTGTTGGAACGACAACCCGTTATTGTTAACGTTATCGTTAACGTTATCGTTTTTAGGCGTTGGAGGTTGAGATAAACATTTTCGACTATCAAGGTATCAAATGTTACAGCGTAACCATTTTTAAAACGAACGAACGATTTTTGAAACATTTGTTGTATAAAAGGTTTGTAATTTTGTGCAAAATTATTATTATAACATATTCAAACCCTTTAAATTTGCAACAATGGAACAGCTGAAAAAAGCGTTACTAAGTTTCGGATTCCTGCTGGTGAGTACATTCTTGTACGCACAATCAGAGATCAGTGGCAACGTGGTTGACCAGACGGGTGAACCCATTATCGGTGCCACTGTGATGGAGAAAGGAACGTCGAACGGCACAGTGACCGACTTCGACGGAAACTTTAAATTGAAAGTGGATGCAGGGAAGACCTTGGTCTTTTCCTACATCGGTATGCTGACACAAGAGGTGGTCGCTGCCGATGGTATGCAGGTAACCCTGAAAGATGATGCCTTGACAATCGAGGAAGTGGTGGTGACCGGTTATACCACCCAGCGTAAGGCCGACCTTACCGGTGCCGTGTCGGTGGTGACACCCTCGGATCTGGCCAAGCAGAATGAGAACAACCCCATCAAGGCTATGCAGGGACGTGTGCCCGGCATGAACATCTCGGCCGACGGTTCTCCCTCAGGAGCCGCTACCGTACGTATCCGTGGTATCGGTACCCTGAACAACAACGATCCTCTTTATATTATAGATGGTGTGCCTACCAAGGCCGGCATGCACGAGCTCAACGGTAATGATATCGAGAGTATCCAGGTGCTGAAGGATGCTGCCTCTGCCTCTATCTACGGTAGCCGAGCTGCCAACGGTGTGATCATCATCACCACCAAGAGAGGTAAGGAAGGTAAGATACACGTGGACTTCGACGGTTCTGTGGCCGTACAGACGTATGCGCACAAGATGAAGGTGCTCAACGCCAAGCAGTTCGGACAGATCATGTGGCAGGGATATGTCAACGACGGTCTGGATCCCAATATGAATGGTTTGGGCTACCGATACGACTGGTCATATGATGCCCAGGGCGTGCCGGTGCTTAACCATCTGACGATGAGCAAATACCTGGATGCCGCAGGCACCACACCCGCCGCTGATACCGACTGGTTCGACCAGACCACCCGTAACGGACTGGTACAGCAGTATAACGTGTCGCTGAGCAATGGTTCGGAGCGCGGCATGTCGTACTTCTCCTTAGGCTATTATAATAATAAAGGTATTATCAAACAGTCGGACTTCAACCGCTTCTCAGCACGTATGAACTCCGACTATAAGCTGTTGAAGATCGGCGACCTGAACGTCATCACCATCGGTGAGAACTTCACGTTGAACCGTACCAGTGAGGTGCAGGCACCCGGCGGATTCTTAGAGAACGTGCTGCAGTTTAACCCCTCTCTCCCTGTCTATACTACCAATGGCGAATATGCCGGTCCGGTAGGTGGCTATCCCGACCGTGAGAATCCTGTAGCACGACTGGATCGTAACAGCGACAACCGCTATACCTATTGGCGTACCTTCGGAGATGTCTATCTGAACATCAACCCAATCAAGAATTTTAATATCAAGACTACCTTCGGTCTTGACTATGCCCAGAAAGAGCAGCGTATCTTCACCTATCCCGTTACAGAGGGTACGGTGGCCAACCCTACCAATGCCGTGGAGGGAAAGCAGGAGCACTGGACCAAGTGGATGTGGAACCTGATCGCCACCTATAACCTGGAGGTGGGCAAGCATCGTGGCGATGCCATGATCGGTACGGAGATCAACCGTGAGGATGATAAGTGGTTCAGCGGCAAACAGTTTGATTTTGCAGTCTTGAATCCCGACTATATGTGGCCCAATGCCGGTGTCGGTGAGGCCGAGGCCTATGGCGCAGGAGAGGGATACACCCTGGTGTCGTTCTTCGGAAAGGTGAACTATACCTATGATGACAAATATATGGGTAGTCTGACGATCCGCCGTGACGGTTCGAGCCGATTCGGTAAGAACAACCGTTATGGTATCTTCCCCTCTGTCAGTCTGGGTTGGCGCATCAACCAGGAGAAATTCCTGAAGGATATCGCATGGATGGATAACCTGAAGTTGCGCGCCTCTTGGGGACAGACAGGTAACCAGGAGATCAGCAACATTGCCCGTTACACCATCTATGAGAGTAATTACGGCGAGGCCGGTTTCGGCGGTCAGAGCTATGGTACGAGTTATGATATCGAGGGAACGAATGGCGGTCATACCCTGCCGAGTGGATTCAAGCGTAACCAGTTGGGTAACGATGACCTGAAGTGGGAGACGACCACCCAGACCAACCTCGGTCTTGACTTCGGATTCTTCCGTAACGCCCTCTACGGATCGTTTGAGTGGTACTTCAAGAAGACCACCGACATTCTCGTTAACATGCCGGGTATCGGTGTGATGGGTGAGGGAGCCAGTCAGTGGATCAATGCCGGTGAGATGGAGAATAAGGGTATTGAACTGAATATCGGTTACCGTGGTCATGTGGGTGCCTTCCAGTACGATTTCTCCGGAAATATCGGTACCTATCGCAATGAGGTAACCAAGATTCCCGAGACGATAGCTGCCAACGGACAGTTTGGCGGTAACGGCGTGGAGAGTGTTGTCGGTCATGCCATGGGTTCACAGGTTGGCTATGTATACGACGGTATCTTCAAGAGTCAGGAAGAGATCGATATCCATGCCGCACAGAACGGTGCCGGACTGGGACGTATCCGTTGGAAGGATCTCAACGACGACGGTGTCATCAACGAGAAAGACCAGCAGTGGATCTATTCTCCGGTGCCCGACTTCACCTGGGGTCTGAACATCTACCTGCAGTATAAGAACCTTGACCTGACCATGTTCTGGCAGGGCGTGCAGGGTGTCGACGTGATCAGCGACTTGAAGAAGGAGACGGATCTGTGGAGCGGTCTGAATATCTCTAACCTGAACAAAGGACAGCGCCTGCTCGATGCCTGGAGCCGTACTAACATGGACAGTAATATCCCGGCGATCAGCACCATGGATAACAACAACGAGAAGCGTGTAAGCAGCTATTTCGTGGAGAACGGCTCATACGCTAAGCTGCGCACCATCCAGTTGGGATACAACTTCCCCAAGAGCATCACCGAGAAACTCTTTATGGAGCGCCTGCGTATGTATCTCTCCGCACAGAACCTGATCACCATCAAGAGCAGTAAGTTCTCTGGCGTGGATCCTGAAAATGCCAACTTTGGCTACCCGATCCCTGTGAATATCACTTTCGGTATAAACGTTTCTTTCTAACCATAAACAATAAACATATTTAGAATTATGAAAAGATCTATGATTAAGGATATTGCCAATAGAATGACGGTTATTGGTTGTTGTTTATTGGTTATCGGAATATCTTCTTGCGACAGCTTCCTGGATGAGCATGTGCCACAGGGTACGCTGAGCGACGAACAGGTGAAATCGCCTGAGAATGCAGAGGCAATGGTGGTGTCTGCCTATGCCGTCTTCACCACGGCTGAGGATATCAACTCCTCTTTCTCTATGTGGAACTTCGACGTACGTTCTGACGACGCGTATAAAGGAGGTAGCGGAACCAGCGACGGTGATGTGTTCCACCAGCTGGAGGTACAGCAGGGCGTGCTCACCACCAACTGGAATATCAATGATATGTGGGTACGTCTGTACAACAGTATCTCTCGTGTGAACTCTGCCATCGCCCTGCTCAATGAGAGCGACTATGCCATGAAGCAGCAGCGTCTGGCTGAGATGAAGTTCCTCCGTGCCTACGGACATTTCCTGCTCAAGCGACTGTATAAGCATATACCCTTCGTGGTGAACGAGGCCCTGACCTACGATGAGTATAACCAACTCTCGAACACCACCTATACCAATGATGAGGGATGGCAACTGATCATCGACGACCTGATGGAGGCGTATAACACCCTGCCTGAGGTGCAGGCCGACAAGGGACGTCCTACGAAAGCCTCTGCCGCCGCCTTCCTGACAAAGGTGTATCTTTACAAGGCATACCGTCAGGATGATGCCAACACCAACCAGGTGACCAGCATCAACCAAGAGGATCTGCAGAAGGTAATCGAGTATTCTAACCCCGCCCTCTATAGCAACTACGGACTGGAGGATGATATCCATAACAACTTCCGTCCTGAGGAGCAGTATGAGAACGGTAAGGAGAGTCTGTGGGCTATCCAGTATTCACGCAACGACGGTTCTACCTATGGTAACCTCAACTGGAGCTACGGACTGATCCCGCCAAATATCCCCGGTGCTACCGATGGTGGTTGCGACTTCTACAAACCGTCGCAGAACCTCGTCAATGCCTATAGAACGGGTGCCGACGGACTGCCATTGATCGATACGTTCAATGAGAAAGACTACAACCGTGCTACCGACAACTGCGATCCGCGACTGTTCCTCACAGTGGGTATCCCCGGACTGCCTTATATGTTCAATAAGAATTACATGATGGAGGAGACCAGTATCTGGAGCCGTAGCAATGGACTGTACGGATATAACGTATCGCTGAAGCAGAATGTAGACCCTGCCCTGATCGGCGAATACCTCATCAAGGGCTCTTACTGGGCCAGTCCGATGAACCGCATCGTGTTCCGCTATGCCGATGTGCTGCTCGAGCGTGCTGAAGCCTATGCACAACTGGGTCAGACCGACCAGGCTATCCAACTGGTGAACCAGATACGCAGTCGTGCCGCCATGAGCACACAGATGATCGCCAACTATCAGAGTCTCTATGGTGTGAAGCTCTATATCACCAACTATCGTGGTAGCTATACGAAGGAGCAGGCCATCAAGATCGTCAAGATGGAGCGCCGCCTGGAGTTGGGTATGGAGTGTGAGCGATTCTTCGACCTGGTACGCTGGGGCGATGCTGCCACGGTGCTGAATAAGTACTATGCCGAGGAGATCGACAACTGCGCTATCTATACGGCAGCCCACTTTACCGCCAACAAGGATGAGTACCTGCCTGTTCCTTTCGAGCAGATCTCTGCCTCTAACGGTCATTATACACAGAATATCGGTAATTGGTAATCTACATAACAGAATAAAATATGAAAACAAGAATATTTAATATCATCTGTGCGATATGCCTGGTCTGCGGCTTCACGGCCTGCGACGACAATAATGTCAGCGATCTCCGTCTGGAGGGCGACTGCATGGTAGAGGCTATCTCACTGGATAACTATGAAGGAATCATCGACTTGGCATCACGCACGATACAGGTGCGACTGCCGGAGGTTTACGAGACTTCCGCGATGACCGTCACCGCCCTCAATATCTCTGATGGTGCCGAGTGTAACATTCGTCAGGGTGAGAAAGTGAACATGGAAGCCGCCAAGGTGCTGCATGTCACCAATGGCGATACCTATCTCGACTGGACCATCTCCGTACTGCATGATGAGGCACGTATCACCCATTTCGTGCTCAACGATATCTATACCGGCACCATCGACCAGGACGCCAAGACCATCACCGTATATGTACCGGCGGCTGTGGGTATCACCAGTCTGGTGCCTACCATCACCTATAGTCAGAATGCTACCATCACACCGGCATCGGGCGTGGCACAAGACTTCTCTTCACCTGTCACCTATAAGGTAACCAACAACTCTGCCGAGAGTATCTATACCGTGACCGTGATTGCCATCGATAAGCCCAAGGCACTCTTTGTGGGATCGGCTGCTACGATGAACGATCTCGATCCTGAGGCTAAGGAAGCCTGCCAGTGGATGATGAGCAATGTCAGCGGTTCACTCTATGCTTCGTTTGCTGATCTCCGCTCTGGCACGATCGATCTCTCTGAGTGTAAGGTTATCTGGTGGCACTGGCATGTAGATGGTGGTGTCGACGGTCACGACGTCTTCGCTGCCAAGGCTACCGATGCCCTGGATACGAAGAACGAGCTGCGCCAGTTCTACGAGAATGGCGGATCGATGCTGCTGACACGCTATGCCGTCAATCTGCCATCGTTCATCGGTGTTACCGGTGATGATGAGTGGACCACACCAAACAACTGCTGGGGTCAGGATGAGGCATCTGCCGAGCTCTGTGGCGGTCCGTGGACATTCCGCATCTACGACGGTCAGAATGATCACCCGCTCTATCAGGGTCTTATCGCAGGTGATAACCCACAGGAGGTGTATTGCACTGATGCGGGCTACCATATCACCAACTCTACCTCACAATACCATATCGGTACCGACTGGGGTGGTTACGATAACCATGCAGCCTGGGAGGCACGTACCGGCGGACGTATCCTCGGTGTTGGTGGCGACGGTGCTGTCGTGGCTTGGGAATACCTGCCACACGACGGTAAGGGAGGCATCATCTGTATCGGCTCCGGCTGCTACGACTGGTATTCCTATACCTTCGAGGCCGGCTATGTGGAGAACTTCCATAAGAATATTTCCATCATGACTAAAAACGCTTTCAATTACCTAATGAAATAACGCCATATGAAAAAGATGATTAATATATTGTTTGTAGGACTGTTAGGCAGCGGCATAGCCGCTGGCCTGACTGCCTGCAGTGATGAGAACTACGGCGATGAGCCCCGCGACTGGGATAGCACGACAACGTTCTTCAGCAGTACCGACGATGCCGGTTTCCAGACTTATTACACACCGGCTATCGGTCGTTGTGGCGACCCTATGCCGTTCTATGATCAGAAGGCGGGCGACTACAAGGTGCTCTACCTGCAAGAATACGATAACAATGGTGCCTGCTATCACCCCTTCTGGGCTGTCTCTACCAAGGATGGCGCCAACTATGAGTCATTAGGAGAGATCATCCCCACCGGTACTTCCACCGCTCAGCAGGATGCCTCTCTCGGTACAGGGTGCGCCGTGTATAATGAGGCCGATAACCTCTACTATGTGTATTACACCGGCTATAACGTGCTGCTCCCCAACCGTGAGGTGGTGATGCGCGCTACATCTCCCGACTTCAAGACATGGACGAAGGATAACCTGTGGAGTCTGAAGGGTACCGACTATGGTTACTCTGCCAGTGACTTCCGTGACCCGCAGGTGTTCAAGGCTGATGATGGCATGTGGCACATGGTGATCTCCTCTAATCTCAAGTTTGCCGAGTTTAAGTCCTCCGACTTGAAGAACTGGCAGCATGTGGGCTCATTCAATATGGTATGGGATCGTATGTGCGAGTGCCCGGATATCTTTAAGATGGGTAACTACTGGTATATCCTCTACAGCGAGGGATATCGCGCAGCCTGGAGCCGTAAGGTGAAATATATGATGGCCACTACCTTCGAGGGGCTGAAGGCCTGCTTTAATGATCCCGGTGCCAACTGGCCGAAGGATGGTCATGAGGGTGTGCTCGACAGTCGTGCCTTCTATGCCGCTAAGTCAGCTTCCAATGGCAGTGAGCGTCTGGTATGGGGATGGTGCCCCTACCGTATCGGCACTACCATCCACGATCGTAATGTGAATGTAGGAGCCGACAGCGAACCAGCATGGTCGGGAGCCTTGGTATGCCACAAACTGATCCAGCATCAGGATGGAACCCTGACACTGGGTGAGGTGCCTGCGATGGCTGCCAAGTACGGCCGTCAGAAGGATGTGCAGGTAAAGACCTCCAATGGCGCCAATGTCAGTGGCACGACTATTGCCCTCTCGGGTAATGATGCCTATGCCCTCTTCGGTCGCTTAGGTACCAGCAACCATATCTCCCTCACCGTAAAGACCTCCAACAACTGGGATCGCTTCGGTATCTCACTCGTTCGTGGCACCGATTCCGAGAAGTATTACACCATGGTGGTTAATCCCGAGGGTGAGAACACGCGCAAGGTAAACTTCGAACAGGAGGGATCTGCCGGCGCCGGATTCATTGCCGGTATCGACGGTTACAACTTCCAGCGCCCTGCCGATAATGTCTATCATATCGATATCTACACCGACAATTCTGTGATGGTGATGTACATCAATGATGTATGTGCCTACACCAACCGTATCTACGGCATCCAGAAGAACTGTTGGAGCATCAATAATTACGGCGGCAGTATCACCGTCAGCGATATAGCAGTTAGTGAGATATAGTATTTGTTAGTACTTCATCTACCCAGGTGGGTGTGTTCATGGATGGGCACACCCACTTTTTATACAACAAGGACAACAGACAAATGATACCCTTTAAGCTCAAGAAAGCATTCTCCTATTGAGATTATCAAAAAACAGTTTTGCCTTCATTTTTTTTGTGGTAATGATCTGTCAATCAATATATTACAATTATGAAGGCAATTTTTTCCCCTTCATAATTTCAAGGTTTTTCTCTGATTTCCGATGCATTTTGTGGAATTAGACATCTTCTGGGACAACGTGTCATACGCCATCAAGCACTACATGAAGATGTTTGCCGACCGTCGGCATCTACCAGATATTCGCCACCTTTGGCTATGGCATACTGAGGTGGTTCGGCCAAAGACCAAGAATGTTTCTCCAAATCTTCGTTGTTGTCTTTGTCGATATATTTTAATGTTATTATTTTACTAACGAAACGCTGAGAGTCGAAAATCTTGCACCACTGGGCGTTAAATGTGTTTAAATGGGGCAGCGTCGGCGCGAGGCCGACGGCTGCCCATCGAAACGAGAGAGATTATAGTCGGTTGCGCTCACTTTGTCCTGCATGGCTACCTTTATATCGGCTGCGAGTAGCATTGAATCGCCAAGAGAGGTCGATGCCAATGCGTCGGCTGTCGTTATACTGGCGGAACTGAGTACGCATATTGATGCCGCTATAAGCGGTCATTTCCGTGTACTGAGTATGCAGCAGGTCGTTGGCAAGAATGGCGACAGTGAGGCTCTTGTCTTTTAGGAACTGCTTGCTGAGACGTATGTTGAGACTGCCCGTAGTCTTTGTTTGGGCGCATCGAGTTTCGTTATAGGGGCTTAAATTGCCCTTGATATTCAGTAGCCATGAGTGAGGCAGTGTAAAGGTGTTGTCGAGCGTGAAACTGGAGATGAGACCATTCCACTTGTGGGTGATGCCAAGGGCTTCCACATCTTCATCAGCGAACCCCAGCCCGACAGTATAGTTCATCTGCCAGATGCCGATTTTCGGCGAGAAATTCAGCTCTATGCCGTATTTCTGACACTTGGGCGAGTTTCGATATTCCATAATCATCACACCGGGATGGTTGATGTCATCGTAGGCTGTCTGGAAGGAACGTACGAGATTTTGGGTATATTGATAGTACGCCTCAACATAAAACCATTTCCAATTGGATGACCATGACAATTGCTGCGTCGTTTGTGGCTGCAACAGCGGGTTGCCCGTGTCGTACTCATACTTGCTTCGGTAGTTGATAGCGGAAGACAATAGATTATAAGATGGGTTTTGACGAGCCGTGAAGAAGGAGAGTTCGTGTGTCCAGTCACCAGAGTTATACGTGACCGAGGCACGGGGAATGAACACATGGTAGTCGGGGCTCATTTCATCATCTTGCTGTCCGTTGTAGTCGTAGCGGTTGTGTTCGTTCTGCCAGCGTAGCCCAGCATTGAAGGAGAACTTGCCGAGATGGAGAGCATAGTTTGCAAAGAGCGACCACATGGCGGTCTGTTGGTGAACACTATTGTCGGCAGAGAAGCCACTTTGCGTAAAATCGCTCGTGCGGTCAACGGCAGATGCCTCCTCCCCGAAAGTCAGGTTCCCCTTTGGGACTGGTGCGGTTATGACAAGTTTCTCTGCAATAAGCTGGTTCTCCGTGTTAGTCTGGCTGCTGACGGTCGTGGAACCTTCCGTGCCGCCGCTCATGTCGGAAACACTATGAGCATTATAGAAATCGGTACTGAAGTCAAGCTTCCATTTGCCCACCTCGCCAACATAGTAGGCATTTACGGTGTGTGTCATCAGGGGCTTCCCCAGAGTTGTCGTCACACTATGTCCGCAATCGACAAGCGTGCCGTCCTGCCACACCTGCTCGTCGAAGGTGCGCTGGGTCTTGAAATCACCGATATAGTTGTTTGCAGTGTAGGTCAGGCCAATGGAGTGGTGGTCGTTAATTTCCCAGTTCCAACCGAGGTCGGCAAAGTAGTATTTCACCCGGGAGAGCCACTCGGCGGATTTCTCATAATCCCACAAGGATGAGGCCTGTAACTGGTCGTTGGAGGTGGCAGTGATGAGGCTGTTGTTATCCGTAAAGTAGCCACGGGCGAAGAAGTCCATGCCATTTCGGGTGCGATAATTCAGCGAAACATTGGCACTCTCATAGTGTTCTTGTCCTTGACGGTATGCTGCGGAGAAATTGCCGCTCCATCCTTCTCCCGCCTTACGGACTGTCCTGAGCTTAATCACTGACGTAACATTGGCACCATATTCAGGGCCGGGGTTGGTGATAATCTCGGCGGAGAGGATTTCATCGGCACGCAAGCGGTCAAGTTCTTCCTCGTCACGCACTTTCTTGTTGTTGATGTAGATTTCGGGCTTTCCATGACCTGCTATCTCGCCGTTGCTCATCATCAAGGGCAGATGGGTGAGCATTTCGTTGGCAGAACCGAATTGCTCCAAAGGAGTGCCTTGAATCGAGACCTGCAGGCCCCTGTCTGTTGAAGTATATAGCAGCCTATGACCTTTAACGGTAACTCCTTTTAATGTATAGTTATCTGGCTGCATCCGAATTGTCCCCACCTCGGCCTTGTCGCAGAGTCTGTAGACGGTCTTGTAACCGACGTAGGAGATACGGGCGATCACGGTGGGCTGTTCGTATGGAATAGCGAAATAGCCGCTCTCGTTCGACACGCCACCGCCAAGGAGGGTGCTGTCTGTAGGATTGAGAATTGCAATGTTGGCGTATGCCAACGGCAATCCTTGCTCGTCGATGATGGTGCCCGTCAGATGGCGGTCGGTCTTGTGGGTACACTCCACATAGATTTCGTGGTCATCGGGTTTCACGGTCATGCGAACTGGATAGAAGCCTATCATCTGCTGGATAGCATCGGGCAAGGATTTACGGGATACGGTGGTTGTGATACGGAAGTCCTCCAACTCGTTGTAGAGGAAATTGATAACGTATTCCTTCTGTTCGTTGTTCAACTGGAGCAGGGCTTCACTGAGCGACACATTATTATATGTACGGCTAATGCGCATTCCCGAATTTCGTTCGCCTACCCGTAGCCTTTGCGCAAAAGTATCATGTGGCATACAGAGGATGCAGGCCATGAGCGTCAGAGTATATAGCGTGCGTCTCATCTTACTACCAATGTTTTGTCTTCCATGCCGATATTCACGGCCTCGAAGGTGTTCAACTCTTCCACGACACGCGTAAGGCTATCTTCACGTTTCCAAACGAAGTGGAAACGAAGCTGACGGGCCGCGTCATTCTCAAACTCCACGTCGACTCCGTGGGCTATAGCAATGGTTGTGAGCATGGAGTCGAGCGGCACATTGTTGAAAATGTATGGCTCAATGGGAATTGTGTCGGCCTTAACCGTATCTGCGGGTAGGGAAGTGACTGGCTCGATGTCGGTCGTTTGCTCCGTCGTGTACAGTTGCGGTTTGGTTGTGCTGATGTTTCGCACAACTTGGATGGCGGCAAAGGCAATGCCCGAAGCCAAGAGCACACCGATGAAGGATGCGGCAATCTTGTGGGTTGCGAGGTGTAAGACGAAACGGGGTTTATGTATTCCCGACGTACCGTCGCCCATTCCCAACGTACCGTCGCCTACCCGTAGCCTTTCCCGTATCCTTTTTCTTTCGTCGAGGGCATCCAGTTGACTATCGTCTTCTTCCTCCTTGCAAGGCATAGTGCAAGCAAGCTTGCCCTCTGCCCTTGCTGCGTTCGTCAGTTCATTTGCATGGCTGGCTGCAAACTTCTCCCATTCGCCATCCACGTCTGGGGTGTCGCTTTTAAGCTCGTCGTACTTAAAGGCACGCTTTGCAAAGCCCAGCTGCTGTACGAGTTGACGCATCTCGTCGTCGGCGAGAATTTGCTGCAACTTTTCGTCAGTCAGTTGCTCGGGGTGTTCCTGTAATTCCAGAAGCCACTCAATACGCTGTTCTTCGGTCATCATATTGCTTTTGAGTTTAATAAAAAAACTTTTTGATTTTCTCCACAGACTGCTTCAGGTGGGTATGGACGGTCTGACGGCTGACGTTCAGCGCTTCGGCCACATCCTGGCAGGTCATTTCTCGTAAGTAATGCAGTCGGAAGATTTTCTGCTCCAACGGCGAAAGGTTGTTCCGCACATAGCACATCAGTTCCTCCATCTGTAGATGCTCTTCCACTGTATTGTCGCTAACAAATGTATCAGTGTCCTCGGTAAGCAGGCGTGCAAAGCGTTCTTGCACCTGCTTGTGCTGCAACACATTCAGGCACCGGTGACGCACACTCGCCAAGAGGAACGCTTTTGTGCTATCTGCTCTCATCACTACCTTGACTTTTGGTAGAGCCTGCTCACGCTCGACAGAGCTGATGCCAGCATCGCTCTGCTCTCGCTTAATCGCAGTCTTGCCACTGATCAGACTGGCGAACACATCACTCACCACGTCCTTACTCTCCGCCTCATCGAAGAGAAGTGTGAGTGCTAGATGATACATCTGTGTGTAGTGTGTCTTGAACAGACTTTCGATTTGACTCCGTCCAATTCCTCCTCGCTCGATAGAGTTGATGCAAGCATCACTCTGCGCTCGCTTGTTCGTCATTTCTTTTCGTGTCATACACTTATAAGACAGTTCAGACAAAGAAAATGTAAAGCAAAAAAGCGTTTTTTTCAATTCAAACTCAATTTTTTATTTTTGGGGCTTTTTTTCCATTCAAATCGGGCGAGGATGGGAAACTGCACATCCTCGCCCGTCTTGTATAATTTTGTCTATTGCCATAGCGGTTCGCTCTCCCACCCACGGGGAAAGCCCATTGCGTTGATGTCAATGGACGGGTAGTCGGCAAAAAGTGCATCAATCATTGCCTTCATGTCGTTGTTCGGCGAAATGATGTCAAGGAAGTATTTAATGATACAGAGACTGAAATAGGCCTTCTTTTGGTTGACAGGAATTGCGATCCAAGGACGCGCCATACGTCGCTGAGTCAAAACCCTCAAAGCAAATGTACGGTTCCATACACAGGCGTGATGACAGCAGTTGTTTCGGTCTGTGTTTCAGCTACTTGCAAAAGTTCAAGGCAATCCTACATGAAGTGATCATTATCACATGCAGTAATCATTATTATCGCAAGTTGTAATAGTTATTTCCACCTGATGTAATCATTATCTTGTGACCAAAACAACTTGTTTTGGTCTGGAAAAGGTGATAAAATCCCATGAGAAAAGTCACTTTTTCTAAAGCAAAACAAGTTGTTTTGGTCTTATGAAGGCCTATGAAGGCCTATGAAGGCAAAAATTTTGCCTTCATACGTGCAAGCTATTGGTTATTAATACTTTATGCAAATTATGAAGGCAAACTCAATTTTAAGCAAATAAATGTGGAATGTGAAAAAGAATTTTTTCCTTTGCAGTTCTACTCAGTCAATCAGATTTTTCACGCTCTCTGACTACGTCGAAGATACTCCCGTTCGGAAAAACCCAAATACATTTGGTTTTTCACTCACTTATCCGTATCTTTGCATAGACGATGAGTCGTTAATCAAACTGATGTCGCATGATCAAGAGAATCGTATTCATAGGACTGCTCCTGGGGGCAACAATGGCAGCAACAGCCGATAACCCAAGGAGGATGCAATACTACCCCGACGGGAAAGAGATAGTATGCGTAAACGGCAACAACAGGTATACCAGGGCGCTGTACGGCAGCTATACCGACTTCCGCATAGAGACCAGCGACCGACCGATATTCGGCATCTACAAAGGGAAGATGCCACGTAACGTGCGGTTCGTGGCAACCATCGGCGGGAAAGAAAGACCCTTAGAGGAGATGGCGCGCTGCGAGGCTCGCTACCATGCGGGGAAACGGTCGTACACACTGACAGACACCGCGCTCGGCAAAGGAAAGATGAACATCACGGTATTGGCGATGCCCGACACAGAGACGGCCATCTGGCGGTTTGAGACGACAGCCAGCGGGAGCGACATCACGATGAAGGGGGTGGCGTGTGGCATCCGTAAACCACAGTTGGCACGTGGGGGCGACATGAACGCTAACCCTAAAGACAGCTTCGACCCGGCAGCGGATGAGAACAGCAGGCAGACGGTGAGATGGCGCATGGGGAAGGAGCCCGTATATGTGGTATTAACCGCCAACGACCAAGGGCAGTATAGCTTCTCTACCCTGACAGCCACCATGGGGAAGGCGCTGTGGGAGAAAGCCTGGAGGCATCATGAGTGGTTGGCCGGCAGGATCGTCTTCGACACGCCCGACGCGTATATCAACACGTTAGGGGGTGCGCTGACAGCTGCCGCCGACGGTTGTTGGAGCGGTGAGGCGTGGCTGCATGGGGCCGTGGCATGGCGCATGCCGCTGAACGGATGGCGTGCGGGATACTTAGGGGATGTGATGGGATGGCACGAGAGGGCACGCAGTCATTTCTCGGCCTATGCGGAGAGTCAGGTGACCGACGTGGCTCCCACCATGGCGCACCCCACGCAGGATCCCGACAAGGCAATGGCAAGGGCCCTGAAGAAATGGGGCACGCAGATGTACTCGGAGGGGTATATCTGCAGAAACCCGCACCGCAACGACCAGATGCACCACTACGACATGAACCTGAACTATATCGATGAGCTGCTCTGGCACTTCGAATATGATGCCGACACGGCGTATATGCGCAGGATGTGGCCGGTGATCAAGCGACACCTGGCATGGGAGAAACGTAACTTCGATCCTGACGACGACGGACTGTACGACGCCTACTGCTGCATTTGGGCAAGCGACGCCCTGTACTACAACAGTGGGGCGGTGACACACTCGTCGGCATACAACTACCGGGGATTCCGCATGGCGGCAAAGATCGCGAAGTTGTTGGGAGAGGATCCTGCCTACTACCAGGCGGAGGCCGACAAGATACTCAGGGCGATGAACCATCGGCTATGGATGAAAGAGCGGGGACACTGGGCGGAATACCAGGACAGGATGGGACTGCAACGGCTGCATGAGGATGCGGCGCTGTGGACGATATACACACCGATAGACTGCGGGGCGGCCACCCGGGAGCAGGCCTACAGAGCCACCCAGTATGTGGACAACAGCATACCGCACATCCCCGTGGTGGCCGAGGGGATGCCCAAGCAGACAAAACCGCTCTATACGCTCTCTACCACCGACTGGCAGCCGTACGACTGGAGCATCAACAACGTGGCGGCGGCAGAGGTGATGCACACGGCATTGGCCTACTTCGAGGCAGGGCGCCACGAGGAGGGCTTCCAACTGATCAAGGCTAACGTGATGGACCAGATGTATATGGGCGACAGTCCGGGGAACTACGGACAGGTGAGCTACTACGACAAGGTGCGTGGCGAGCTGTACAGGGATTTCTCCGACAACTGCGGCATCTCGGCAAGGGCACTGCTGCAAGGACTGTTCGGCATCATCCCCAATGCCCTTGACGGCCGGTGTATCGTGCAACCGGGATTCCCCGAGGAATGGGAGCATGCGGCGGTGACCACGCCCTATCTGAAATATTCGTTCCGCAGGGAGGGGAACAAGGAGATATACGAGGTGGAGCAGCACTTCAGACAACCCCTGCAGATCATCATCAGGAGGAACACGGGATATGGCTACGTGGAGACGGCAGGCACCAAGGCGGGGAAGCAGACGATCATCATCGAGCGACCGCAGCGACAGGCTCCGCCACAACCACTCGTGACGGCAGACAGCTGTGATGCCCGACAGTGGGGCAACGGCTTCGAGGAGGTGAAGGCCGCACAGATGGAGACGGTCCCAATAGAGGGGGCCTTCAACAGTAGGGTGTCGGACATCTTCAAGAACAAATACCTGTCGCCACGCTCGCCCTATACCACCTTAGAGATACCGGTGCAGGGCATCGGCGAGTGGTGCCACCCCGAGGCTACAGCCACCATCGATGAGGGATATCTGCAACAGATAGCCATCAATGGCGTGCTGACGGTGGGAATAGGCGAGGGCATTCCCTTCCGTTTTCCACAACAGGGCAGGAACATCGTCTATACCTCACTTTGGGATAACTATCCAGATAGTATCAGCATGCTGCTGGAGGGAAGGGCAAGTCATGCGTACCTGCTGATGGCGGGGAGCACCAACCACATGCAGTATGGTATCGATAATGGCATGATACGCATAACCTATAGCGACGGCACGGAGGACTGTCTGCCGCTGAGGAATCCCCACAACTGGTGTCCGATAGAGCAAGACTACTACGATGACGGACTGGCATTCCGCCTGATGCAGCCACGGCCATACAGGATAGACTTCGCCACGGGGCGCGTGTCGAGGGCGCTGATACCCTCGGAAGAGCGCTACGGACAGCGGGATGCCACGGCAGCAGGGGCGCTGGTCAGCAACCGTAACTTCGAGCGGGGAGCGGGCATCATCCTCGACATGCCGCTCAATAGGGAGAAGACGCTCAAGAGCATCACCCTGCGCACCCTCTCTAACGATGTTGTGATCGGACTGATGGGTATTACGTTGCAGCGGGAATAATTTTTTCGGAAATACTTGTGGATTACCCTTTTTTTTGAATATATTTGCAGACGGAATAGGAAAGGAGCCTCATTGCGGACTTGATCCGCAATCTGCTCCGGAATAATAAAAACACAGAGGGACCGAGATACAGAGGTAATCTTTAAATATTAAACTCTGTCACTCTGTGACTCTGTGTTGAGAATTGCTGGGAGATACCGGAGAGGTCCGCAGGAGATCCCGGGTCAAGCCCGGGATGAGGGTTAGTCAACCCGAATGGCGCCCTTACCTACAGTCTGTCAGGACTCCGTCCTTATTTGTGAAACATTTATACTATAATAGCTGCTGGGATGACTGAAAAGAAAATCATACCGATGACATTAGAACTGAAGGATACGACGCTGACACAAGAGGGTGGGGGCGGTTGGTCGCAGTTCTCGATGATCGTCAGGGGCGGTGAGGTGACCACGCTGAGGGGGTGGTCGGCAGGAAACCGCAAGGCCCTGATGGCCGTCATCTGGGGTGTGCTGCCCTTAGACGAGGGGTTCGTCAGTATCGACGGTGAGCCGATCACTGACCTGTCTGCCCCTTATCTGCGTAGGTCGATGGCTTACCTGCCGAGTAGTGTGCGGTGGGCGGATGAAGAGCGTAATGCCGTTTCCTTTGTTGAGCAGCGAAAACAACTGTTGCAGGAGATCGTCAAGCGTCAGCCCCGACTGCTGTTGGTGGATGGCGTTACGGAGGAGGAGTTGCCGATATGTCGGCAGTTGGTGGAACAGGGCACGGCAGTGGTTGTGTTTTGGTGAAGCCCCCTCCCAGCCTCCCCAGAAGGGGAGGGGAAAAGGAGCCCCCTCTAGGGGGGAGGATCTCATCCGTGTCTTTCCGCAGGAGATCGCGGATCAAGTCCGGGATGAGGGGATTAATCCCGCGATGAGGGATTTGCCCAAGTAACATGTTCTTCTCTCTGTTTCGGCAGAGAGAAGGAACCAAGAGAGACCATGTTGCACGCTTCGGTCAGAACAGATTGCAGCTCTTCGTACTGGTCTGCGGGACTCGCTTCGCTCAAACAAGTCCTCGACCCGCCTACGGCGCCGTACTCAGTCGCTGTATCTGTTGCCTTCCCTCTCGCTATCGCAACCATTTAAGGTCGATTGTACTTGGTCAAAGGACAAAAGTCAAAGGCTCCCTTCCCTTTAGGGAAAGGCTACGGGTAGGCGAACGTAGTTCGGGAATGGGGTCGGGGGTAGGTTTTAAATCTTATGCCGCCCCTATGATGGGGCGAGCATACCATAGTGTAAGAGCGACGAGAAGGAGCGGTTACATCCCTCCCTTGGAAAAGGGAGGGCGTGGGAGGGATCGAAGCCCCTCCTTATGGTAAGGAGGGGTTGGGGTAGTTGAGAAACAATATCTTATAAAAACAGAGATTTTTTTAATTGATAAAACAAGAGAAATATGGAATCACTTAGCATAAGAGTGCTGTTAGGACTATTATTGATCGTCATACCACTATACCTGTTTTATGCTATCGGCATGAAACGGCTGAACACGTTTGTTGTGAGTGTGGTGCGCATGGGCATCCAGTTGGCGGTGGCGGGGATGTATATGTACTGGTTGTTTGACGTGAACAACCCGTGGCTCAACCTGTTGTGGTTGCTCCTGATGTGCGGCGTGACGACCGGCATGGTGGTGCAGCAGGCACGACTGAGTTATAAGAATGCTTTCCTGCCGTTGTATGTCAGTATCCTTGTGGCTGCCCTGCTCATCTCCCTGTATATCGTCCGACTGGTGATGAACGTTGAGCAGGTGTTCACCGCCCGGTGGTTCATCCCCGTGAACGTGCTCTTCCTATCGTTGTCGGCAGAGACGCTCGGCAGGGTGCTGCGCGAGTATTACATCGGACTGATCCGCTTCCGTGAACATTATTATTATAAGGTGGGCAACGGCGCCTCATGGATACAGGCGGTTTCTCCGATCCTCAGAAGGGCATTAGACCGCGGTTATCTGCGGGTGTCACAGCTTTTGTCGCTCTGTGGACTGGTGGTCTTCCCAGGGGTGTTCATCGGACTGTTGATGATGGATGCTAATCCCTGGTATGCCGTGGTAGTGACAGCCGTGCTGCTCGTGGCCACTCTTGCCTTCCAGGTGCTGGCTATCGTGCTGTCGGTATTCCTCACCCAGCGCATCGTGACCACCCTGCGCGGACAGATCACGGATATCATCATCGACAAGCACCTGCTGCGTCCCTAATTTGATTTGTATCAAGATTTTGTCACTTTTTTGTTCAAATGTCCTTCTTTTTAAAACAAAAAGAAGATAATTGTTGTAATTTTGCAACGAATTAAAAGCGTAAAAGGATAATGTAACTACAATGGGTAGTTAGGTAAAAAGATTGTTTATGATGAAAAAATTAGTAAAAAGTATGCTGAAAGCTGTCAAGGACAGTTGGTCAGAGGTAAATGAAATGATGTACGGTAATTATTCAGAGAGAGTGAAGCTTTAAGAGATTATCAGGATGAAAGAATTTTGGGAGCGTGTTAGTTATAGATTTCTGAATAACTGGTTGTTGTACGACAGTTTTGCGAATATTGATGTGAAGGATTTGGAAGAGCAGCATCGGAAACATGCCAGTAATAAGAAATCGTAAGGTAGAAAAGATTGTTACTTGATAAATGTAGATTGACGGACGGATTTTTCCGCCCGTTTTTTTGTGTTTTCCGCAAATATATTTATTTTTGCACGATAAATAACTGTTATGAAAAGATTTTTCTTCAATCATCTGATGCTCGCAGGCGTGGTGAGTCTGTGTGTGGCATGTGGCGGTAAGACAGCCCCTGCGGAGGGCATGCCGCAAGACAGCGCCGACCAGGAGTCGGTGGAAGGCTTCTATTCTTCAACGGGTAGTCAGGAGGCGGATGCTGCCGGAAAGCAGCAGCGCATGGCGAAGATGCCCATTGAGCAGCCGGCACCCATGAAGGGCGTCTCTGAGCAGATCCTGAGGCGCAAGGCCTATATCACCAGTTATAATAAGGACACGAAGATACCCAACTGGGTGGCGTGGCACCTGACCAGCGGTCATACGCGTGGTAACCTGCAGCGGCACGAGAATATGTTCCATGAGGATATGGACGTGAAGACGGGGCGTGTCACCGATGCCGACTATTACAATTCGGGTTACGATCGCGGTCATATGTGTCCGGCAGGCGATAACAAGTGGGATCGGCAGGCGATGAACGAGACCTTCCTCTTCACCAATATCTGTCCGCAGATACATGCCCTGAACGAAGGACCGTGGAACGATCTGGAGTTGGCCTGCAGGCGATGGGCACAGAAATACGGCGATATCTATATCGTATGCGGACCGCTGTTGAGCGACGGCAACCACCGTACGATCGGCAAGAACAGGGTGGTGGTGCCCGAGCGCTTCTTCAAGGTGATCCTCTGTCTGCAAGACAAGCCCAAGGCCATCGGCTTTATCTACGACAACAACTCGCACAACAGTCATAAGATGTTCTCGCACGCCACCAACGTGGATGAGATCGAGCGACTCACCGGCATCGACTTCTTCCCTGCCGTGGATGACAAGATCGAGAATGTGGTGGAAGCCGAGCGTGGCTATTTCTAAATCCAAAAAATTATTAAATAATTGACTGGATGAAGATAAGATAGCAGAAAAAATGTTATCTTTGCATATTCTAAATTGCTGAAAAGCGTGAAAATACAAGATGTGGTCGTTGCCCTTGAACGTTTCGCGCCTCTGCCCCTGCAGGAAGGTTTTGACAATGCCGGTCTGCAGGTAGGACTGACAGAGACGGAGGTATCAGGGGCATTATTGTGTCTGGACGTTACCGAGAGCGTCGTAGAAGAGGCTGTATCCCTGGGGTGCAACCTCATAGTAAGTCATCATCCCCTGCTCTTCCATCCCCTCAGGCAGATTGCCGACAAGAACGATGTGCAGCGGATGGTGCGCAAGGCGATACGCCATGATATCACCATCCTCTCCATGCATACCAATATGGATAACGCCAAGGGAGGGGTGAATTTCAAGATCGCCGAGAAGATGGGGTTAGACAACTGCCAGCTGTTCTGCGAGAAGCAGGTGGGTGACATCCAAGGCGGCAGTGGGGTAGTGGGCGAGTTTAGTGAACCGCTCACCGCCATGCAGTTTGTGGAGCACCTGAAGACTGTCTTCGAGGTGAAGTGCGTGATGGCTAACCAACTGTTGGAGCGCCCGATCAGGAAGGTGGCTATCTGCGGTGGTGCCGGTTCGTTCCTCTTGCCAGAGGCCATCGCCATAGGGGCCGATGCCTTCGTGACGGGAGAGATGCACTATCATGAGTATTTCGCCCATGAGCAGGAGATACAGATTGCCGTGATCGGTCATTACCAGAGTGAGCAATACACCGCCGAGCTCTTCCAGGAGATTATCCGTGAGGCCTGTCCGGGGCTCAAGACCTGTATCACCCGTATCAATACTAACCCGATACAGTATTTCTGATTATCATTACATTATTAATATCAATACAAATTATGGCAAAGAAAGATCCTACAGATTTGACAGTAGAAGAGAAATTGAAAACCCTCTATCAGTTGCAGTTAACCCTTTCGGCTATCGATGAGAAGAGAGCGCTCAGGGGTGAATTGCCACTCGAGGTGCAAGACCTGGAAGACGAGGTTGCCGGTCTTTTCACCCGTAAGGAGAAGATCGAGGCAGAAATAGAGGATTTCCGTCAGGCTATCCAGCAGCGCAAGGCTGATATCAAAGAGGCCGAGGCCAGTGTGGAGCGCTATAAGAAGCAGCTCGACGAGGTGCGCAACAACCGTGAGTACGACACACTGAGCAAGGAGATCGAGTTCCAGGGACTGGAGATTGAGCTCTGCAACAAGAAGATCCGTGAGGCCAACGCCCGTGTAGAGGAGCGCACAGCCGACCTGGCAGATACCGAGGCGCTGATCGCCGACCGTCAGCAGGCCCTCGTGGAGAAGAAGAATGAGTTGGACGAGATCATGGACGAGACACGTGTGGAGGAAGAGAACCTGCGTGAGCGTTCTAAGGAGTTGGAGATGAAGATCGAACCACGTCTGCTCACCAGTTTTAAGCGTATCCGTAGGAATGCGCACAACGGACTGGGTGTTGTCTATGTGCAGCGTGATGCCTGCGGTGGTTGCTTCAACAAGATCCCGCCACAGCGCCAGTTGGATATCAAGATGCACAAGAAGATCATCGTCTGTGAGTATTGTGGACGAATCATGATCGACCCGGAGCTTGCCGGTGTCAAGACAGATACCGTCGTGGAGGAGAAGCCGAAGCGTAAGCGTTCTATCCGCCGTAAGAAGGAGGAGGAGACGGAGGATTAAGGAGCCTTTCCCCTGTCCCTTTGATCTGTCGCCCCGATGGGGCTAATATTGGGGGTTATCCCCCACGGGGGTTGACACCCCCGCCTATACTCTGACGCCCTACGGGCTGAAAGCAATGAGGATAAAGCCTTCGAAGTTTAACGTATTCTTAGAAATTATATTAAAAACAATATTTATGAGTCAGACAAACAAAACAAACAGTAGTATCATCGCTATTGTAACGATGTTCTTTCTCTATGCGATGATTTCGTTCGTTACCAACCTGGGTGCTCCTATCGGTGTGATCTGGAAGAACCAGCCTGAGATCGGCGGTTCTAACGTGCTCGGTATCATGGGTAACTTCATGAACTTCTTCGCATACCTCTTCATGGGTATTCCTGCCGGTAAGATGCTTACCAAGATCGGTTACAAGAAATCAGCACTGACAGGTATTGCCGTGGGTTTCATTGGCGTGCTCATCCAGTACCTCTCTGGTTTCTCTGGTGGTATTCCCGGATTCTGCATCTATCTGTTGGGTGCCTTCATATCAGGATTCTCTGTATGTATCCTGAATACCGTGGTGAATCCGATGCTCAACCTGCTGGGTGGCGGTGGAAACCGTGGTAACCAGTTGAATATGATCGGTGGAACACTGAACTCTTTGTCGGGTACCATGACGCCGATGCTCGTAGGTGCCTTGATCGGTACGGTTACCGCTGAGACACAGATGGCCGACGTGAACCTCGTGATGTTCATCGCCATGGCTGTGTTTGCTGCCGCTTTCGTGATCCTCTCATTTATCCCTATCAAGGATCCAGAGGCTGCACGCGTGACAGCAGAGACCAAGTTCGAGCACTCACCCTGGTCGTTCCGTCATCTGAAGTTAGGTGTTATCGCCATCTTCGTATATGTAGGTGTTGAGGTAGGTATCCCTGGTGGTCTGAACTTCTTCCTGTCAGACTCAGAGAAGGGTGCCGGTAGTATGTTTACTGATGCTGCTACTATTGGTGGTGCTGTAGCTGCCATGTACTGGTTGCTGATGCTGGTAGGTCGTCTGTGCTCCAGCGTGATCGCTGCCAAGGTGTCTGCCCGTCAGTTGATGTTGGTGACAACAGCTGTAGGTATGATCCTGATCGTTGCAGCCATGCTCACACCGAAGGAGGTGACCGTCAGCATGCCGTTGTTCAGGATCATGGAAGGCTCTTTCACCACGGTGGTCGTTCCTATGAGTGCCCTCTTGCTGGTGCTCTGCGGACTCTGCACCTCTGTGATGTGGACCAGTATCTTCAACCTGGCTACTGAGGGACTGGGTAAGTATACCGCTCAGGCTTCCGGTATCTTCATGATGATGGTTGTTGGTGGCGGTGTGCTGCCAGTCATCCAGAACTTCTTCGCAGACATTATGGGTTATATGCCGAGTTATTTCGTTTATCTGCTCGCCATGGCTTATATGTTCTACTATGCGCTCTTCGGCAGTAAGAATGTCAACGAGGATATTCCGGTGTAATTGAGAATTGAAAATGAAAAAATGGGGGTGTATCAAGAATTCTAATTACTATGGGACGAACGATGATACATCTCCATTTTTCTTCTTTTATTCTTCACTCTTCACTCTTCACTTTTAACTTAATATTATGGGCTTCATAGAAAACAACCTCTCAACAAACGAGAGAATCATTTACAAAGGACGACTGCACTGGTTTGCCTTCATGGGCGGCATCAGTCTGCTCTTCGTCATCTGGTTAGTGGCTGTGGGCATCTGTCTGTATAAACAAATAGAATGGTGGATCCCGACACTGATCACGGCGCTTGTTCTCATCTGTGGCTATATCTATATCTCATTGGTGATGAAGAATACGGAGTATTACATCACCAACCGTCGGTTGATCGTCAAGAAAGGAATCCTTGAGCGTCAGACCACCGAGCTGCGCCTGAGTAAGTGTGAGGGTGTGATGGTAGAGCAGTCGATGCTGGGGCGACTCTTCAACTACGGAACGATCTCTATCACTACCGGTGAGGTAGTGAACAACTATGAGTTCCTGGCCCGTCCGATTAAGTTCCGCACCATGATCAACGAGGTGCTCGACATGAATCAGGACGAGGCAGACAAGGCTTAGGCTGTCTGTTTATATACCCATACAAACTATATTATTTTACATTACATGCAAAAAGTATTTGCGTATCTACTCATACTGACGGCGATCATGACATCTTGTTCGGAGAGCAAGGTGAAATATCGTATCGGGGTGTCACAGTGTTCTCAGGATATCTGGCGTGACAAACTGAACGATGAACTGAAGATGAGTACCTACCTATATGATAACGTTAACCTGGAACTGGTCTCTGCCGATGATAATGACCAACTCCAGGTGGAGCAGATCAACCAGTTCGTGAAAGAGAAAGTGGATCTGCTGATCGTTGCCCCTAATCAGATGGCTACCGTAACACCGGCTATCGACAGGGCTTATGACATGGGTATCCCGGTGATCGTCTTCGACAGGAAGACATCCTCTAAAAAATTCACAGCTTATATCGGAGCGGATAACTTCGAGATGGGTAAGCTCATGGGAGAGTATATCGCCACCCAACTGAATGGCAAAGGTCGTGTGCTGGAGATTCAGGGCCTGGAGGGTTCTTCCCCGGCACAGGAGCGACATAACGGTTTTGTAGAAGCACTCAGTCATTATCCTGGTATTACCCTCGTGGCTTCCCTGCAAGGCGACTGGACCGAGGAGAGTGCCGTCAAGGCGGTGAAGGAATACAAAGGTGATTTGAGTAATATCGATTTCGTGTTCGGACAGAATGACCGAATGGCAGTAGGTGCCCGTAAAGCGCTGAATGACGCACATACGCAGTATTGCGGAATTGATGCGTTGCCAGGCAAGGACAATGGTATCGACTATGTTCAGAGAGGAATCCTTGAGGCCAGTTATATCTACCCCACAAGAGGTGATCTGGTGATGCAGTTGGCGATGGATATCCTGGAACACCGTCCTTATGAGAAAGAAAACAAGATGAAGGCCGCCATCGTGAACAGTGGCAATGCCGTGGTCACCATGATGCAGGCCGAGGAGATGAGTCAGCAGCGTGAGCGACTGGATGAACTGCAAAATAAGATCGACTGGTACTTCACCAAATATCGTCACCAGAAGGTGTATATGGTGCTGATGGGTATCATCATCCTGATGATTATCAGTGGTGCCCTGTTCTTTTTCAATATGATGCAGCGCAGGCATCAACTGGAAAGAGAGGCTTATGCCTTGGTTGTGGGCAGTCAGACAGATATCCCCTCACCTGTTGTAACAGAGGAGAAAAACACTGAGGTGAAGAGATCGGATGCCGAAGAGTCTTCTTCCCCACACACCATCGTAGAGGTGACACCCGAAGAGCAGAGACGCATTGCTGCAGAAGATAGTCAGGATACTCTTTTCTTGGAGGTACTTCGAAAACGTGTACAGGAGCATATGACCAACAGTGACTTCGGTGTAGAGTCATTGGCTAATGAGATGGGACTGAGCAGGGTACAACTCTACAGAAAGGTGAAGATGCTGACAGGACATTCGCCTGTTGATATTATTCGTCTTAGCAGACTTAACAAGGCAAAGGCATTACTGGCAACATCCGGGAAAACAGTATCGGAGATAGCTTATGAAGTAGGCTTCTCGGCCCCCTCGTATTTCACAAAATGCTTCAAGGATGAGTTCGGAATTAGTCCTTCCGACCTTGAGCGTAAGTAACACCTCTTCTTGAAATTTTCGTTCATCCCCTTTATAATTTGATTTGTAACAATTTTAAGAGGGGATGAACGTATTTCTTATGTTTCATGATACAATGGTTTGTACTTTTGCGGCAAATCAATCAAATACAAACCAATTTATTGTAATATGAAATAAACAAGAAGATTTCTTCTGAGTATGGCACTCATCTTTGCGAGTACGTTGCTGTACGCGCAAACGGAAATCTCTGGAACTGTCGTTGATGAGACCGGTGAAGGTGTCATCGGCGCTACGGTGATGGAGAAAGGTACCTCTAATGGTACGGTAACCGACTTCGATGGTAACTTCAAGTTAAAGGTCGAGGCCGGAAAGATATTGGTTTTTACCTATATCGGTTATGAGAAGCAGGAACTTCCTGCTCAAAATGGTATGAAGGTTACGATGAAGGACAATGTCGCAGAACTACAAGAGGTGGTGGTGACCGGTTATTATAACATTAGATTTTCTTTTCAGGTAGTTGGTTTTTGGTAGAAGATTGTTTCTCAGGATAACATTTGATAAACAAATGATACATTGAATGAAAATTCTTAGTAAATGTAACAATAATGATAGAACATTCAGGATAATTATTGTATATTTGCCGTAGAATTCAAAATACAACTATGTTTATATGAAACTTAAAACATTATTATTAACTCTATTCCTCACCATGTGCTGTAGTATAAAAGCACAGACAACAAAGGTGGAATTCCTAAGTGACAATCATGCACTGCTCCGTGTGAATCCTACGCAACGGTATCTTCTCCTTCCTGTTCAGGAGAAAGAAGAGATGGCAAACATTCGTGTGGTAGCCAACAATGAGATGCTTCAAACAATGAATGTGCGACTGGCTGTTGATAAGGTAGATTATTTCGTACCACTGGATCTTCAGGGTGTCAAAGCTAAGGAAGTGCTCTTGGATATAACCTTCCATGGTGACCGTCGCACTACCGGTCCGGTAAAAGACTTCGCAAGTTGGCGTGAGATAAGACTTAGTGCTTCTTTCGATGCTTCCAATCGTGAGCGTTTCCGTCCGGCCTATCATCATACTCCTGTCTATGGATGGATGAATGATCCTAACGGTATGTTCTATAAGGATGGCGTATGGCACCTTTATTATCAGTGGAACCCATACGGATCTCAGTGGGAGAATATGACATGGGGACATTCTACCAGTAAGGATCTTATTCATTGGGAGGCTCAGCCCACAGCTATTGCGCCCGATGCTTTAGGAACCATCTTCAGTGGATCGTGTGTGGTAGATAATAATAAGGTGGTGGCTTACTATACCTCTGCCGGTCAGCATCAGACACAGTCTATGGCTTTTTCTGAGGATAACGGTATGACCTTTAAAAAATATGAGGGTAACCCTGTGTTGACAAGTGATGTACCCGACTTCCGTGATCCTAAGGCATTCTGGAATGAGGAGATCAAGGCTTGGAATCTTATCTTGGCAGCCGGACAGGAGATGCGTATCTATTCTTCCAAGGATCTGAAACAGTGGAAATACGAGAGTTCTTTTGGTAAGGAATACGGCAACCATGGTGGTGTGTGGGAGTGCCCTGACCTATTTAAACTTGATAACAAGTGGGTGCTGTTGTGTAATATCAACCCTGGCGGTCCTTTCGGTGGCTCGGCTACCCAGTATTTCGTAGGCGATTTCGATGGACGTAAGTTCACTTGTGAGTCAATGCCAAAGGTAACGAAATGGTTGGATTATGGAAAAGATCATTATGCTACCGTCTCTTTCTATAATGCTCCGGAGAACCGTCGTGTAGTCTTGGCATGGATGTCCAACTGGCAGTATGCTAATCAAGTACCTACCAAGCAGTTCCGTTCCGCTAACTCTATCCCTCGTGATTTAGGCATCTTCTCTTATGGTGAGGAGACCTATGTAAGCGTGGTTCCTTCGAAGGAGATGCTGAATGTACGTGGTAATAAGATCAAGAAGCCGACAGAGACTTGCGAGATCGTTGTCGATCTGAAGGGAAATACAGAGATCGTGCTTTCTAATACCAAGGGTGAACAGGTGGTGATGACCTACGACGGTCAGAAGCAGACCTTTACCATGGACCGCAAGAAGAGCGGTGATATAGCTTTTAGTGAGGCTTTCCCGGTAGAGACCGTCGCTCCTACTTATGGCTCTGTCAAACAACTGCGTATCTTTATCGACCGTTGCTCTATCGAGGCATTTGATACGGATGGTAAGATGGCTATGACCAACCTCGTATTCCCCTCAGAGCCTTATAATACTATCAAGGTAAAGGGCGGTAAGGCAACTATTTATCAAGTAAATTATTAAAACCAATTATTATGTCAAAGACAAATAAATCCATTTATCTGGTTCCCGTAATGCTCTGCTTCTTCTGCATGGGCTTCGTGGATCTCGTTGGTATCGCTTCCAACTATGTTAAGGAAGACCTCGGACTGAGTGACTCTGTTGCAAACATTTTCCCATCGTTGGTATTCTTCTGGTTCCTGATCTTCAGTGTTCCCACTGGTATGCTGATGAACAAGATCGGTCGTAAGAACACCGTGCTGTTATCATTGGTGGTTACTATCCTGTCATTGTTCATTCCTCTCTTTGGCAACAGTTTTGCAGTGATGCTCATTGCCTTCTCAATGCTCGGTATCGGTAATGCTCTGATGCAAACCAGTATCAACCCCTTGGCTATGCTGATCATCGGTGACAAGAATCTGGCATCTACACTTACCTTCGGACAGTTTGTCAAGGCTATTGCCTCATTCCTGGCTCCTTACCTTGCTATGTGGGGTGCTACTCAGGCAATACCTTCGTTCGGACTTAACTGGCGCGTGCTGTTCCTGATCTACTTTGTGGTAGGCCTGATTTCTGCAGCTTTGCTTTGGGCTACTCCTATCTATGAGGAACTGTCAAAAGAGAAATCCTCATCGTTTGCCGACTGTCTCCGTCTGCTTGGTAAGCCCATCGTACTACTCTCATTCTTGGCCATCATGTGTCATGTGGGTATTGATGTGGGTACGAATACTACTGCTCCGAAACTGTTGATGGAAAGAGTAGGTATGACACTCAATGAGGCAGCCTTTGCCACATCCCTTTATTTTATTTTCCGTACGATCGGTTCTCTGACAGGATCTTTCTTCCTGCGTATTCTTAAGACACGCTGGTTCTTCATCATCTCTGTTGTCTTGATGGCAGCTGCCATGCTGTTGATGTTCGTGGGAGATACCAAGACCTTATTATATATAGGTATTGCATTGGTAGGATATGGTAACAGTAATATCTTCTCGATGGCATTCTCAGAGGCCTTACTCTCTGTGCCCGACAAGCAAAACGAGGTGTCTGGCCTGATGATCATGGGTCTCTTCGGTGGAACAGTATTCCCCTTGCTGATGGGATTTGCCAGCGATGCAGTCGGTCAGGCAGGTGCTGTGGCTATCATGGCTATCGGTGTGATCTATCTCTTTACCTATATTCCGAGAGTAAAACATTAATTCATGAATAAAAACCTAAATAATATGAACAATCAGAAACGTTATGTAGTAGGACTGGGTGAAGTGCTATGGGATGTGCTTCCTGAAGGAAAGAAACTGGGTGGTGCCCCTTCCAACTTCGCATATCATGCCGGACAGTTCCTCGGCATGGATAACACCATCGCCGTGAGTGCCCTGGGAGAGGATAAGTTAGGTGAGGAAACCATCAAGGCACTGGAAGAGCATCAGTTGAATTGTCTGCTTCCCCGTGTACCTTATCCTACAGGTACCGTACAGGTGCAGTTGGATGAGCAGGGTATCCCTACTTATGATATCAAGGAGAATGTGGCTTGGGATAATATCCCCTTCACCAAAGAGATAGAAGAGGTGGCCTCTTCTTGTCGTGCGGTATGCTTCGGTTCGTTGGCACAACGTAATGTGGTAAGCCGTGAGACTATCCACCGTTTCCTTGACCTCACGCCAAAAGACTGTATGAAGATCTTTGATATCAACCTGCGTCAGAATTTCTATAATAAAGAAATTATCAAGGAGTCATTGCAGCGTTGTAATGTGTTGAAGATCAATGATGAGGAATTGGTACTTATTGGCAGGATGTTCGGCTATCCCGGTTTGGATATCGAGAATAAGTGTTGGTTGATCCTTGGTAAATATAACCTCGACATGCTGGTGCTTACCTGTGGCACAAACGGTTCGTATGTGTTTACTCCCGGACAGATGTCATTCCAGGAGACACCGAAGGTGGAGGTGGCTGATACAGTAGGAGCGGGTGATTCCTTTACCGGTTCTTTCTGTGCTGCGATCCTGAGTGGTAAACCAGTTACTGAAGCCCACAAACTGGCTGTAGAGGTATCTGCTTACGTCTGCACCCAGAATGGTGCCATGCCCACATTACCAGAGACGTTTAAGGGATAATAAGTATATCATGTTCAGATGATTAGAGCTCGGTGGATAACTACCGAGCTCTTTTTTTAGCAAAAGCGGATTATTTTTGGCTGATAATATTATTTTTAGTATCTTTGCGGTGGGTAAGGTCTTTAAAGTCTTTAAAGTCTTTAAAGTCCTTAAAGTCCTTAAGGTCCTTAGAGAGATTAAGGATTGCGAGTGATACAATTATTGTCTAATAAAATGAAATACGCCAATGACTGAGAAATTAATCCGCCACAATGGCAATTATCGTAAACTGCTGTCATACCAGAAGGCGGAAGTGATTTATGAGATGACCTATTACTTTTGCCATCATTTTTTACAGCGTGGCGATCGCACAATAGATCAAATGATTCAGGCTGCCCGATCAGGCAAACAGAATATTATAGAAGGGTGTGCAGCCTCTTCCACTTCTGCAAAGACAGAGATAAAACTAGTCAATGTCGCAAAAGCAAGCTTACAAGAACTATTGGAGGATTATATTGATTATCTTCGAACACGCGGTTTTCGCCAATGGGAAGATAATTCCACAGAATGGATAGCCATGCGCCGTTTAGGAAGAGAGCACAACGATTCTTCATTCTTTATGAGGCTTTGCGAGACTCGTCCGGCAGCGACCATTGCGAATATGGCAATCATCTTGATTTATCAGGCTGACTATTTGTTGTTTAAACAATTAGAAAGATTAGAGAGTATGTTCATAGAAAATGGGGGATTCTCTGAAAAAATGATGAAGGCCCGAAAGAAGCGGAGAGGGAGATAAAAGGTGAAGGATGATAGCGGATAAAGCTTAGTGAGGGCTTTAGGGCTTTTTAGGGCTTTTTAGGGTCTTTAAGGTCCTTAAAGTCTTTAAAGTCCTTAAGGTCCTTTTTGACAAAGTCAAAAATAATAATGGATTTTCGCATGATAATAGTTTTTATTTTGTATATTTGCAAAATAGAGGTCTGGCGTATTATTATATACTACAGCCAATGATGCAAAGTAGATGTCTGTGATGTTAACTGACGATTATGAGGAAACCTCTCGTCGTAATGGTGATTATTTCTACGATAATAACAATAATTGCAGCAATCATGATGATGAATACAAATAATGGTCAGCATGATAAGCCATTGGTACGCCCTGCCACGCAGGCGGGCCGCTTTTATGATGCTAATCCGGAAATGTTGAGACAAGAGATTGATAGTCTGTTGGCATTGCATGCCAACGACCGTAGTTATGACGAGGTAGCCGCCCTCATTGTTCCCCACGCTGGGTATTATTACTCGGGCAACGTGGCGGCAGCTGCCTATGCTACACTACGTCCGGAAAAGTCTTATCGGCGTATCTTCTTGTTGGGGCCCAGTCACCATACTTGGGTGGATGGGGCATCGGTGAACAAGGTGGCCGACTACTATTCCACTCCTTTAGGCACGGTGAAGGTGGATCAAGAGACTGTCATGGAGCTATTGGCAGCCGACAGCGTCTTTACATACAGTGCTGAGGCTCATGCCAACGAGCATTGTCTAGAGGTACAACTGCCGTTCCTGCAGCAGCGCCTCGGGGATGTGCCCCCGATCGTCCCTATCATTGTCTCTACCAATGAACTCACTAAGTTGAAGAGGATAGCCCAGGTGCTGAAACCTTATTTCAACGAGGATAACTTGTTTATCATCAGCAGCGACTTCTCTCATTATCCTTCGTATGATGATGCGTGTAAGGTGGATGCAGAAACGGGTAAAGCCATCGAGAGCGGGGATGTGTATCGGTTTATTGAGACGATAGAGGGGAATGCGCGCAAGGGCATCAACCGCTTAGCGACAAGTGCTTGCGGGGAGTTTCCCATCATCGCGCTGATGTGCATGCTCGACAACCATTATCAGGTAAGACATCTGTTGTATCAGAACTCCGGCGATATGGAGGAGAGCGATCCCAATCGGGTGGTGGGCTACCATGCCTTTGCTTTCCTGAGAGATTTTGCACAGAAAGATTCTGAGGAGTTTCGTCTTTCTGCGGATGATCAACGACAGTTGAAGGAGATTGCGCTTAACAGCATCCGAAACACTCTCAACGGTAAACCGCTTGTTGACAGTCTTGCCGTGACGAAGTATTCACCAATGCTCTTGCGGAAATGCGGTGCTTTTGTGTCACTTCATAAGCACGGCCGTCTGCGCGGATGTATCGGGCATTTCGGTGAGGACATGCCTTTGTATATGAGTGTTGCCGAGATGGCTAAGGCCGCAGCCTTTGAAGATCCGCGCTTCCCTTCGCTGCAATGGTCAGAACTGCGCGATATAGACATAGAGATATCTGTGCTCACCCCTATGCGACGTATTTACAGTCTGGATGAGTTCCAGTTGCATCGCCATGGTATCTATATCCGGAAGGGCATGCGCAGCGGCACTTATCTTCCGCAAGTTGCCGATGAGGTGAACTGGACGAAGGAGGAGTTCGTCAGTCATTGTTCTCGTGATAAGGCAGGATTAGGATGGGATGGTTGGCGCGATGCCGAACTGTATGTCTATGAGGCTATCGTCTTCTAACCTTTCGTTATGAAGGAATGCAGGTATTACCAACAGCTTGAGGGTGGGGCGGTGCAGTGTTTGCTCTGTCCGCATCGCTGTCGTATAGCCAACGGGAGAACAGGAATCTGTAAGAGTCGTCGTAATATGGGCGGCCGACTCTATAGTGAGGTGTATGGAAAGCCCTGTTCTTTAGCCATCGATCCAATAGAGAAGAAGCCGCTCTATCATTTCCATCCACGTACGAAATGCCTCTCGATAGCTTGTACGGGGTGCAACTTCCGGTGTTTGAACTGTCAGAATCATGAGATATCACAGGTATCGCCCGACCAGGTGGGGCATTATCCCCTCACACCCGACCAAGTGGTCGCTATCTGCGTGGAGCATCAGTGTCCGGGCATTGCCTACACCTATACCGAACCGCTCACCTATATAGAATATGTGATGGACATTGCCCGGTTGGCTCATGAACAGGGTCTATGGAATATACTGGTTACGGCGGGATATGTATGTGAAGAGCCCCTCAATGACTTACTCCCTTATATCGATGCTGCCAATATCGACTTGAAATCTTTCAGCGATGAGATCTACCAGCGGGTTAGTGGCGGGCATCTCTCTACAGTCCTCAACACTATCCTGGCCATGCGTGATGGCGGGGTATGGATAGAACTCACGAACTTGATTATCCCTGGTGTGAATGATGATATGCAGATGATCCGCCAGATGTGTGAGTGGATGAGCGATCATCAACTTACCGACGTACCCCTGCACTTCAGCAGGTTCTTTCCTCAATATCGCATGAAAGACATGGCACCTACACCTGTCAGCACCCTAAAACAAGCGCAGCAGATTGCCCACGAAGCAGGCATCCGCCACGTGTATTTAGGGAATGTGTAGGTAACAGAAAATAAGAGTTGATACGGCTAATATGCTTTTCATGTGATAGTGCCTATAGTTAACACATCAGTGCGCCATAGTAGCGCAATGGAGTGTTACTTATTGACACTGTAGTGCGCCAGTACAGCGCACTGCAGTGTCATTGATAACGGCAACGGCGGAAAGTCGTTATTTCTTTCCGAAAAGCTTATCAAGATACTGATAAAACTCTTCTTTCTCACCGATGAACACCTGGTTGATGGTGCCGTTGGGGTTGATGATTACTTTGGTGGGATACCCGCTGACGGCATATTGCTGCGGTACTTTGTCATTCTTGGTGTTCCGTACATGTTGCCAGTTCATCTGATTCTTCTCTACGGCATCTTTCCATTTCTCTACGGTATCGTTGCAGTCGATGCCAAGGATCTCGAACTTCCCGTGATACTTGTCATAGTAGTTCTTCATCTGTGGCACACCGGCCAAGCACCAGAAACACCAACTGCCCCAGAAATCCAATATCACATATTTGCCACGCAGACTCTTCAGCGACAGCGGTTTGCCCTGCATATCATTGAGGGTGAAGAGGGGAGCAGGTTTTCCCGGCTTAATCTTCTCTGCCACTTTCAGTCGGGCAATCTCCGCATCATACCGTTCAACGAAAGGACGGGCATAGTCGGCCATCCGTCCATTCTGCACATCACTCGTCATACTGTTGAATGCCTTTCGTCCTTTATGGGGATCACGGATATTGTCTAATAAGAGGAGGGCTGCCTCATCGTTGGGATGTTCCTGCATATACTTCACGCTGGCGTCTTCTCTTCGGTTAAGGATATCCTTGCGCTTCTGGTGAAACTGCTTGGAGACCTCCTCCTGATTCAGTCGGGTATCGCTGCGCATCACGCTGCCCCATACGATATTCCTCTGTTCCTCAGCCTTGAACGGACGTTCAAAAGCCATAACGTTGTTGAGTTGTTGGTAGAAGGATGAACCACCGATCTGGTAGTTGTCGAATGTGCCGTTGATAGTAACTTTCTCACCGGGAAGACCGAAGAGGGCGATCTGTCTGCGCATGTAGTTGCTCCCCATGTAATTCTCAAAAACAGTCACATCACCGGACTTTTCCAGTGGAACGTTTACGACAAATGCTCCGTCACGTACTACGATGGTATCATAACTACCTTTGGCTGGTGAACTGACCAACAGGGTGTCGGTGTTCAGCTCTTTTAACTGTCCTTCTATTCGAAGGGATTGCTGTGCGCTTGCCACCATGGGTAGCAGACATAGAGTTGTTAATAGTTTTCTAATCATATTTTTATCTATTTACGATGAATTGATTCTTATATATAATCATCTAATTCAGGAATGACTGGATTTCATCATTGGTCATATAATTATTCTGCACCTGAGCATGGAGTTGCATAGCTGTAAACAGCGATAGTATTATAGTTATTCTTTTCATTTCATGCACATTAAGTTGCGAATCCATTAATGATGCAAAGGCAATATTAACTTTTGATAAAAAAGTCTTTTATCTCCATTCCCATTATTTGTTGTTTAAAAGCATTTCACAAATCAGATAGGTAATATGTCTCTAGAAAACCATATATCTTTTATTGGCATTAACGTTGTTTGTTGTTTAAATGCATTCCACCACATATTGTATGTTTCTGCCGGTATGGATCTGTAGAATAACCCTGAATCTATTTTTGGTATATCCAACTCAAATCTAATTTCGAAATACTCTTTTCCATCATTCATATCTTCAAGATCCTCTGTGTATAATATAACATCTGTTAAATATGTTTTTCCATCAGGATCGATCCAAGCACTTGTCTCATCAATGGAAAAATAGCGAATGGGTAATCTTACTTGTTCAAACAGGAGGTAGATATCTCCCATGGTCTTTCCAATGAATTGATTCTTATGCACAATCATGGAATCTAAGAATTCTTGGATTTCATCATTGGTCATATAATTATTCTGCCCTTGAGTGTTGATAGCTATTATAAGCAACAATAAAATAAACAGTTTTTTCATATTAATCACATTTAATTGGTTTGTAATTCTTCTCTTCTTTTATAATGCTATAGACAGTTACACTTTTGGATTCCTTTTTAAGTTCAGTACATATCAGTTGTATACCCGTATCCAATTTGTTCAATAAAAATGCTAAACGCATTAAACTTTTTTCGTTATCATTTAAACTACTAAAGGTTTTTCGGTTCTTTGATAGGATCTTGTTGATTACCCCTTTCTTTTTAAAATCATTCGTTGTAGAGTCCACCTCATTCTTTATCCTTTCATAGAAGGCAGCAAGCTTACTTCGGTCCGTAATCTGCAGAGAATAGAAGACACTGTCTCTTGTATAAACCATGCTTGCCTGTATTTTATTGCTCTCTTTCCCAAATCTTACCAACTCCAATAGGTCATGAGCAGATGGAGGCGTGCCATTAGGGTGATAATGAATAGCTGATACAGTAAGACTGTTATCTACATAACTGAAAGAAATATGATTGGATGTTCCAGTATCAATTGCCGTAAGATGATGCCCATCATTACCATAGTCGTTTAATGATGTTCCATATTCTATTGTTGGATCTTTGGCTATGGAATCAGTAAAATCTTTCCACCTAACGTTTGTAACAGGACCTGGATATGGAATGACGTTCAGACAAGAGTCAACCAAAGCTCTGGTCATCGCCTTGATGCTGTCTGCGTTTTGAATAGAGTCGCATTTGTTCTCAATCACTGTATATGGCTTGGCTGATTCAATCTCGTTACTCGATTCTCCAGAACCTCCACTGGGAGAAGAACCACCTGTATAAGAACCTCCGTGGTTAGTGGGATATGGCTGAGAGTCATACTTTAGATATTGGTTGCAGGTGTATTGGAAATTAACAAGGAATCCTTGACAATAAAGAATATCAGCGACCTGTTGCATCACGTAAGGTACGAGCCAGTCGGTGTTATAATACATCAGAAACTCAGTTACAATACCAATTTTCAACATCTGGATATAATTGTGATTGATATCAAAGTATGCCTCATTAATCGACAAGTTTAATAAACACTGTCTTATCGTAGCCATTATCGTAGTCGGACTCAATCCATATATGGCAGTTGGATCATTCCCGATATAGGAAGAATCATAATAGACATCTATTACGATATGGTCATAAGCATAAAACTGAGGAAAATCCATGGGAGATGATCGTAGTGGTATATTATCATCTGTGATATGTCTCACACTATCCCGTAGGGATATATAGCCAGTCAGCGTTGAGTCACTTTTGTTTATTGTACTGTTACCTAACTGATTGAAATAAGAACTGTAAAGATAGCGTTCTTTGATATCTATTGTGTTGTTCAGAACATCGGCATCTACCTTCGTGGGAGATAGTAACCGTTCACCTATACTCACCTTGTTCCTCCCAACCTGTTCATACGCTACAGGATATCTCACCATGCCATAGACATAATGTGATTCAGGGTCACCGAAAGGAACCATGAAATTCATACCATAGTCAGAACTCATGTGTAGGCTGGTGTTATCCAGCATGGGCTTGTATGGCTCTGTCATTTTCAAAAGACCTTGAACACCATTTTCTTGTTTCTCTAATAATCTCAATAATTGCATGGCAGCCACATTAGATCCGCCTTCCTTAGTCAACGTTATATAATCAGTATCCTCACTATCGACACACCCTGATAGCATGAATATACACAACAGAAAATAAATAGCGCGTTGATACATTTTACTTTGTCTTTTATGATGACAAAAATAGTTCTTCACTCATAAATTATTTCATTGCACCCATGGCGATTTGATCAAAGGTTTCTTCAGTTTTATTTTACCTTCTTCTACATCCTTTCTGAAAAATGGAGTACTCTTGCTATTGCCTAATGAAATAATATTCCCGCGTCTTTCAGCCCTAAAACCATAAGACGGATCAACGTTGACATAGGCAGGAAGACCGTTTGTTATCTTCATGGCATCATGCCAATAGTATATGGTGTCCTTAGAGGTCACTTTTATACAGATATCAGCAAGGGCGCTTTTCAACTCTTTAAGCTTCACATTAGGGTTGAGATAATAAATAAAATAACTATCCCGATGGCAAAACTTCTGTAACTTTTCAGGTAAATCTTTCTTGTTACCTGGTCTGACTGTACCAACGTCCGATCTCGTATTTAGCATCACGTGGTTTGTATAATAGACCTTACCATCCGTAGTTATCAACTTGAAGAAGAAGGGTATGGTCACCATCTTGTTCCAAACTTCTCTGTCTGCCTTCGTTTGTGAAGAAACAGGCAATATACAAATTGCCAAAACAATTATCATAAATATTTTTTTCATAATTATTCTTTCCAAGGTATTTTAGGAAGTGGTTGATCAAGTTTTATCTTACCTTCTTCGACCTTCTTCCTAAAAAAGGGAATATTCCATTTATCACCTAATGAAATTACATTCCCTCGTCTTTCTGCCCGGAATCCATAGGAAGGATCAACATTGACGTATGCAGGAAGTCCTTTTTTTATTTTCATCCAATCATGGTAATAGTAAATAGTATCCTTTGTCGTTACTTTTATACCAATATCGGCTAAAGCGTTATTCAATTCTTTCAATTTTACTTCTGGTTTCAGGTAATAGATAGAATAGCTTTCCCTTGGACAAAATTTCTGATAATTAACCGGTAGGTCTTCCTTCCGTCCATATCTTATGACTCCAACGTCAGTTCTTGTTTTGAGTATAGCATGGTTTGTATAATACACTTTACCGTCTGTGGTAATCAGCTTAAAGAGATAGGGAACAGTAACAAATCTTTTCCACACTTCCTTACCTGCCTCTGTTTGAGCGGATACCGGTAATAAACCTATTGCCAAAACGATTACAAATAGTATTTTTTTCATAATTATTCTTTTTATTTTTTGCACATTAAGTTGCGAATCCATTAATGATGCAAAGGCAATATAAGCTTTTGATAAAAAAAGTCTTTTATCTCCATTTCCATAGTTTGTTGTTTAAAAGCATTCCACCAAATACTATAAGTATCAGAGGGTAATGATCTAAAGAAAACACCAGTCTCAATTTTGGGAATATTCAATTCAAATCTAATATCAAAATATTCTATACCATCATCCATGTCTTCCAAAGTCTCTGTGAACAAAATTACAGAGGTAAGATATGATTTTCCTTCCGGATCTATCCAAGGACTAGTATCTTCTACTGAAAAATGGCGCATGGGGATTCTGACCTGCTCAAACATTGAGTAGACATCACCCATCGACTTGCCAATAATCTGGTTTTTATGAACAATCATGGAATCCAAGAATGACTGGATCTCATTATTCGTCATGTAATTATTTTGCTCCTGAGCCTGCATCTCCACGACGACAAAAAGAATAAATAATAAGAATATCTTTTTCATATCTTGCACATTATGCTGCAACTCACTAATTATGTAGAGGTAATATAAGTCTTTGATAAGAAAAATCTTTGATTTCCATATCCTGCGTACGCTGTTTAAAAGATATCCAAAAGATTTCCCACGTATTAGAAGGCATAGAATCCTCAAATTCTCTCATCTCCAACTTTGGAATATCCAAATCAAATCTAATATCAAAGTACTCTTTCCCCTCATCCATATCTTCCAAGGTTTCTGTAAACAATATAGCAGACTCAAGATATGAATTCCCATCAGGATCTATCCAACAGCTTGTCCCTTTATAAGAGAAATGGCGCAAAGGGACTCGGGCTAAGTCAAAAAGATTATAGATGTCTCCCATTTTCTTGCCAACTATTTGATCCTTATGGACAATCATGGAATCCAAGAAAGACTGTATCTCATTATTGGTCATATAATTGTTTTGCTCTTGAGCCTGGAGTTGCAAAGCTGTGAACAGCGATAGTATGATAAATATTTTTTTCATGTTACGAAAATATGATACTCGAACGATTATCTTTTTCGGAGCTCATCCCTATTCTTCATATCTTCTTCGGTAGGCCAGAACTCACGTCGTGATGGTATCTTGTCAATGTCAACATGAGTTTTACCTTGCCTTTTCATCTCTTCCCGCATAAGATGATGCTTAGTGATGATCGATATAACGTTCTCTTTCTTCTCGACAGAGTGGATGTTATTTCGAGAGAACAGTGGTTGAAGCTCTGACTGCTGTAACCTAAAATGATTTAATTTGACGATATCTGTATTAGTCATCACTATATTATGTTCTTTCAGCACGTCATCCAGAGTCATAAAAGGTTCTACCCCTTTTGCGACCCAAAAGACGAACGCACCTTTTTTGTTTTTTAGATAAGGAACATATTTCTCCGAAAGATTAATAGAGTCAACCACATCTATGCCACATAGGTCAGTCGTAATAATCTCTCCACTATGGGTCAACATTGTGCTTCCATCAGGAAATTTAAGAATTTGCAGAACGAGAGGAACTACACTGTCTGTAGATTGTTTTTCGCAAGATTGGGCAGATGACTGCAAACAGAAAAGTGATATAAGAATAATTAATAAAGATTTCATTATTCAGAATAATTAATTAATAAACAGATGCTGCGCCTATAAAATGATGATAATAATCTAAGTCATCTCTTAATGTACCATTAAATGGTTCATAATAAAGAATATGATCGGGATTGGCAATATCATAGGCAATGATAGTAACTGCATGTCCACCATTTGGGACACTATATACACCAATTAGAGGATGATTAACGTCTATTTGCGGTTTTACCCATTGTAATACATCTTGTGTTTGATAGAAAACATGGTTTACACCACCTAAAGAAGAACATAGAAGAGGTAAGAAATCGAGAATATCTGTTAATTGGGACAAATTGACACCATTAAAGGCCATCATTTCTATTATTTCAATATTAGTCATACCTTTGTAATTGCCATACAAACAGGCTAAAGAAATCGATGTGATAGGAAAAATATAATATTGAAGTGCATATGCTAAAGAATAGAAAACACACATGGCATTTCCGTTTAATTGACCTGGAGTGGAATTTATAGCTCCTCCATTAACATATCTCCATAGTTGACTACTATCATAATGGAGTGCTAATTGTTCACCTTCTTTTGCAATTTCTCCTTCACCAAATCCATCAGAGCTCTGTTTTTCTATAGAAACAAGTATTTCTTCAGAAGAACAGCTATTTAATACGAATAGTGCTAGTATTAAGGTAAATATTTTTAAGTTATGAATGAGTCTCATATTTGGTCTCATGTCATTTTTATTATTTCAATTAATTATTCGTTCTAATTGTCTTTCAATGCTCTATCAAAGAAATCGCGCTTGCGACGCTCGAAGTACTGCTCATGCTTGAAGTCGTAATGGTGCTCCTGACCCGGGAGGATAAGCAGATCGAAATCCTTATTGGCTTGAATGAGTGCCTCCACCAACCGCTGCGTGTGTGCCGGATGCACATTCTGATCACGGTCGCCCGTGGCGATGAATAGCTTGCCTTTCAGACGGGGAGCCAGTTCCATCACTGTCTTCACCTCAAAATGACCGTTCTCGTCGATACCCTGGTAGTTCTCCCCCCAAGTGCGGTTATAGATACGGTTGTCGTAATTACCGCTGGAAGCCACTGCTGCTTTGTAGAAATCAGGATAGGTCATAAGAGCTGTTGCCGCCATCATCGCGCCACCGCTGTGTCCCATGATTCCCACGCGGGTAGAGTCGATAAAACTATACTGGTGGAACAGGTCGCGCAGTCCTGCCACATCATCGGCTAAGGGGTAGTCGCGCAGGTTGCCGTAGCCATAGGTGTTATAGGCCTTACTTCGATAGGGTGAGGAACCACGATGACCGAACACTACTACGATAAATCCCCGCTGTGCCAATGCTCCGTTATGGTATTTGTCGAAGACCGTGAAGTCATTCCATACGGTTTCGGTAAACGGACCAGGATATACCTGTGAGATGATGGGATATTTTTTCGAGGGGTCGAAGTTGTATGGCTTCCACATAATACCATAGAGTGGGGTGATACCGTCGGCAGCAGTCAGTTGGATGGGCTCGGGGCATCGCCAGCCATAGTCGGTCAGTCTGCTGATATCAACATGCTCAATCTCCTGTAGCAGTTTACCGTTGCGGTCTCTCACGCAGACAGTAGGCGGCACGTTGATACGCGACCAGGTGTCAACGATCAGTTGTTGGTTAGGACCAATGAAGACATTATGATTAGCATCTTCAGGGGTTACCAGTCGCAACCCTTTGCCATTGAAACCGATACGGTAGATATGTCGATAGTTGGGGTTACGACCAGTCTCCTTGCCATATCCCTCAAGGAACAGTTGTTGGCGCTTCGTATCGAAACTGACGATACGTCCACAGGTCCATTCCCCTTGACTGATGGGATTAAGGAGTTTGCCCTCTGTGTTATAGTGGTAGTAATGTCCCCATCCTGTACGATCGCTCCATAGGAAGATGTGCTTGCCATCGATGATATGACAGGCGAACATATCCGGGTTGATGCGCGGATGACTCTCTTCATGAATCACTACCCGAACCTGTCCGGTTGTATCTGCCACGCATAATTCGACTTCATCGCGAGTACGTTTTTTTCGCCAGAAATAGACACGGTCGGAAACACCCTCGGCCTTTTGCCACTGAAGTTGTTGCCAGCGCCAATGGCGGGTATCTAAGAGTTGCAGACTACCGGTTCGCAGGTTACCTAAGTATAACTGTTGTGATTCTACAATGGAGTCTCCGGGTATTTCATAGATATAATCACTGCTTGTGGGAGGCATCATCACGGAATAGGTCATAGAGAAACGACGTACCCCCCGGGTGTCTTTACGCATGATGATAAAGTAATCATGATCCAACCAATGGGTGTCGATGATCTCAAACTTATAATCCGCTGCGCCATCGGTGGTGAGAGTCCGTTTATGATGTGTCTGCAGATTCTCCAGACACAGGTTATTCAGACTATCCTCAGACAAACGCCAGATAGAGTCGGGGGATGTGCCGTAAGAGTTGATCTTCGGATACTTCCTCTGTTCGAAATCCTTGGTATCCGCAATGGTATATTTCCCTTTTCCTAATTCATAGACATGGTATTCCTCACGACTATTGCCATAGTCCTGCCAGGAATACCAAAACTTCGTTCCCTCCTTGTTGAAGAAGGGAACGATGGCTGTCCTGCCGATGAGTGGTCTGAGATTCTGATCATCATAGCGCTCCACATTGACGGTATCTTGAGGCATGCCCACACCTGTCGTGAAGACCTGTGCAGACGATGTCAGTGCCAATCCGAAAGCTATCACTGCCAATAACAGACAGTTACGTAATATACCATTGTTATTCATCATCAGTATAACCTATAATTGGTTTGCTTTATTGTATGTTCTTATTGAAATACATCTTATCCAGACGCATCTTCAGCAGAGAGAAGTGCTCACGACTGTCTTTGTCATGATGGTTCTCTGCCAAAGCTGCAACCTTCTTGGCAGTATCCACCAACCATACCTGTAGCAGACAATTCCCTTCGTTCTGCATGCCAAGAACGATATTATGCTGCTGAACATATTCTGCTACATTCAGTAAGAGGGCAATCTGGACTTTCTGATGGAACTCATCAACAGCCTGACTCTTGTTGAAGTCGGCGAATACCACTCGGTTGATATAATCGGTCAACTCACGGGCGGTGTAGGCGTTGTTACCCTGAGTGCGTTCCTGTTCTGCCAGACTCTGCAGCACGTCGGCACTCATCAGTTTCTTGAGGATACCATTAGCCGTACCGATGCTCATGCTACTCATGTTTCCTGAGCAGAAAGCAGTAATCTCTGGGCGCAACAACCACTGGGGAACACCACTGAGGATATGCTTCTCCAGATAGTCTAATGCTGCAATCTGTTGATCTCTTGGGACATAAACCGTTGACTTTTCACTGAGTTTACGGATAATAGGATACTTACTTCTTCCACCGACAAGTGAAGCTATCTGAGTAAGATACTGCTCCATTCTGGTGAGATGTTGTACGGCAATACGTGATTCCTGATTCAGGGAGTTTTGGTCTTTTGGCAATTTGGCAAAGTCGCTGTGCAGACGGGCATAGCTCTGTTGGGTATTCTTGATAGCCATGTCGCTTGCCTTGAAGATGTCAGATGCCAGAACATATTTGCTGGCTAAAGGATCCATCTTATCTTCCGCACTGTAGAATTGCTTACGGTCGGTAAGAACGTTTTTACCCTTTCCGTATGCAAACTTCATAGCTGCAGTATCATAGTCGGAAACGCGAGGCATCAGTTGAGACACCTTGACGCCCTGTTGTGCTGTCGGGAGATAATTAAAGGTAAGCGGAGCCGTAACACTGGCAGACATGCCGTGTGCCTGTAGCCATGAAGGGGTGCACAGTTGCGTTGAGGTGTATGCCGTTGTTCCTCGCCAGTTGGGTTTCATTCCTAATACCTTTCCAATTTCAGCGGCTAACTGTACGGTGAGAATCTCGCTCCTTACCTCCAGGTTCTCTAAATCTTTTGCTACGCGCTTGTCTATATGGCGACACTGTATATAATAGGTAGGCATATAGGTCTCAGAGATGCTTTGATCGGTAAAGTTCAGTCTTGCGGCAAGAATCTCGCCCGTTGTAGGATCAATAATCTTACCATGGTTGGGTTCCATGGCAGCATTACCCCATATGAAAAGAAGATGATGATAACTCAACGATTTCTCTTTTTCATCAGAAGTTATCACAAACGGCTGTTTTATTCCTGCCTTTGACAGTGCATCCTGCCATTGACGGATGGCATTGCGCACACTCTGTTGGAAGACAGTGGGAGTAGCGGGGTCAATATATACTGTAACTTGAGTATCAAAATTCCATTTGCAGATGTAATTTACGCGGCGAGCACCGTAGTTACTCATGTTAAACTCCTGTCTGCTGATGGTCTCGAAACCGAATACAGGGCTCTCTGCTACCATAGATGGTTTTCTCTCCGGCAGTAGCTGTAGGATGAACTCAAGTTGGTAGGTGTTTGACACATCCTGCATATTGTCCATCGATCCTAAGGGGATATTGTCTGTCTGAGATCGGTATATGTCAATGGCAACGCCATTATTGATACCGTGGATGCCGATAAGTCCGGAGCGTGACGGATCAGGATGACTAAGTCCTGAGAACTTACTCACATCAAAGAGTCCTGAAGCCTGACTGATATCTCCGGTAATATCCACGATGTATGAATCGTTGTTTTCACCGAGCGTCATGATAGTAAATGCCTTGTCAATAGGCAGCATCATACTGTTTCGGATGGCTTCCATCATCGGCACATCGACAGAGTCTGCCTGTACATCCAAACTACGGTTGCGATACATATATAATGTATTATCGTTATGTTTCTTGAACCGTACTACATCGGAAGAGGGGGAGATGAAACTGCTGTTATAGCTGATCACCTGTGCATTGACGAGAATATCCTTGTCTAATGCACTAAACGGAATTTCCAAACAGAAACGGTCGTTCTTCTGATAGATATTGAAATAAGCCTCGTGCTTCACTACTCCCGGCTGACTGATAAACTGCTCAAAAGTAAGGGTGTTAGGAGCGGCAGCCATGTTCTCCTGAGGATAGTACCCTTGTGCCATGAGGGGTGTTGCTGAACTAAGGAATAATACTGCAAGCAGGACGAAAAGCTTATGCTGTTTATTTAAGTGTAAAACCATTGTCTTTATAATTATCAAGATTATTTATTATCGCTGGTGAGAAGTCCACGGTTATTTTCTTGTTGCCAGATCGTAACAAAGTTTGCAACAGCCTGATGATGATTACGCTGCAGATAGTCAGATTCTACTTGGGCTTTTCTAAGGGCATCAGTCTTTACGTTTTCAAGGATCTGCTTAAACAGGGTACCTGTAGTAAACTGAATGGCAACAAGATTCTCTGCGTTCATCGTCAGGTTTGTGAGCATCTCTTTCTGAAGTACCATGTCGTGCTGACTTAACTTCGACTGAAGGTTCTTCTCCGTATAAACTTTATTGCAGACATACTCTATCAACTCTTTGGGTGTCATGTCGCCAGGACGAGGGCATTGGGTGTTCAGTGTTCCATATTTAAGGATGACGATTCCTAACTGACGAGCTGCACTCATCATGTCTTGCGTGGGGTTCACACGTGTTTTCTCCATTAATGCGGCAGGATGTAGCCATGTCTGGTCCTTGATCATCCATTCATTAAGGAATTCCAAAGCCTCCATTTGTTTTTCCTTGGAAACATGTACATTGGTCTGTAACTGTTCATCTCTGTCTGCATTGTCATCATAATGACCGCCTACATATTTCATCACATGACCGATATAGTTCCAATATTGGTTCAATACAGAGTGATAGCGTTTCTGCAGCACATAGTAATCATCATCGTTCACGGGTGTCCACTGCTCCAGATGTTGCATGATATACTGAAGGTTCTTCATGCCGTAGGTATTGGCTTTGATGTCATCGTCGCTGGAATCCTCGCTTTGGATTCTCGGATCTTCCAGCGTACGCTCTTCGATATACAGGTAACGCTTATCTTTAGCGCGTTGTGCTGTTGTCCACTGATGCAGTTTCTCTGTCTGCCCTTTAATATCGTCATCTGGGAACCATCGATAGCCCCATTCAATGGCAAACATGTCATATTCACCGATACGGGGTAATAAGTCTTCCGGATCCAGCTGATCACCCGGTTGTGCAATATAATTAAAACGTTGATAATCCATGATGCTGGCTCCCAAACCGTTCTTCTTGATAAATTGAGAGGAACGTAAAGAGTCGGTGGGGTAGCAGGTACTGCCCATGAAATCGTGGCGCAGTCCTAAGGTGTGTCCCACTTCATGTGTAAGTACTGTTTCTGCCAGTTTTCCCATCAAATCACGATCCATTGGATATTGGCGTGCTCTTTCATCTACTGGTGAGCACATGGTGAAATACCAGCGCTGGATAAGTTCCAATACAGAATGATAGATGCCGATATGGGTGGTAATAATCTCTCCGGAACGTGGATCAACTACCATAGGTCCGTAGGCATTAGGTATGGAGGATGCCTTATAGGATATCAATGGATAGCGGATATCCCCTTGATTATAGTTGATATCCTTTGGTGCCATCTCTGCATGAATGGCATTTTTGAAACCGGCACGCTCAAAAGCTTTCTGCCAATTGTTCACCGCCTGAATGAAATAGGGTTGCAGGAACTTAGGCGTTGCAGGGTCTATATAATATATAATAGGTGTCTTCGGTTCTACCAGTTCACCGCGCAGATACCTTTCTTTATCTTCATCTTTCGGTTCCAGTCTCCATCTTGCAGCCATGGTACCCAAATTAAAAACATCGTCACGTGTGCTGAGGCCTAGCAAACTGTAGTTAAAATAGCCAACACGGGAATCAAAGACACGTGGTGTCATGGGCTTTTCTGGTAGTAAAAGCCAGGAAGAACAAATCTCCCACTGAGAAACGGGTAACTCACCTTGTGCTGGTTCTTTTAACATGTAACTCCTCTTACTGCTGAAATTGATGTTGTTAGGGAAGGCTTTCACCTCTTGTATCTGTGTATATTGAGGCATCGCACCACTGAGTTTCAGTGTGCTGGATCCGCCGTTGAGTGAGAACAGCGCATCATCAGACATCAGCCAGTCGGTGATATCTACCAAATAGGAATTCTTACTTTGGGCAATTATGGGAAGTGCCTTGGTAATAGGTGATAACCGACTTTGACTATATGCATGGTGGATACTCTGCTTATTGTCGTAAATTGCCTCTGGCATAGTTACGAATATTCTACCATTGTTTCGTGTCAGTCGGATCATCTTGTCGTACATAGAGTCGCCACCATACCCAAAGCGCATGTCATCTTTGCGTTCCTTGCGCCAGGCACCTTTTGTGATGGTTATCGTTACGAGGATGTCACGTCCTAAAACTGTATCGGGTATCTCCAGATAATATTTGTCGTTTTGGTGATAACAACTGAGAAATCCTTTTGAAACGACAGCATCCCGATGAATAAAACTGTCGATAGGAAAAGAGACATCTGTCTGCACCTCTTGGGAACAGACAGATATCGTAATTAGTAACAGCCATATAGCTGTGATGGTTTTTCTTGGCATGATGTGTTTCTTAATAAGAGAATGTATTCCCTACAGATTGTAAATCAAATCCATAATTGGCAATGAAGAATTCTCGTACCATCTGGTAACGTTTCTTCACTAAACCATTTACGTCTTTCACACTTGTTAGGATACCACGAAAATCCTTTGCCTCATGAATTGAGGAAGCGCCGTATGCTGGGTTAGACCAACTATCATATTGCCCTACGGTGGCATTCTCATCATTCAACAAAGATTCTGGGTAGTTGAGCATCATAATGATGAACTTACGCCAGTCACTTGTGGCTGTTGCCGTTGAGGTACCATCCAATATACCTAATTCACAACAGTCTTTGATATAAGACTTATACGCACTGAAGTTACCATAAGGTACTGAGTTCTCGAATTCTTTTGTCGGTTTTGCAGCGTATGCTGCGATATACTCTGGCCACAGATGAAGAATACGGTCTGTCAGTCTTTTCTTCTCTTTGTCAGACATTGTCAAGATACCACTGTTTCCATAACCAACGCAAATATTATCATAGTTATACCATCCTGGAACAGGATCTTTATACTCTGTAGGTATCTGTGATACCGGTGTCGTAGAGAAGTCCCACCGAATCTTTACATAACATGAATCCACATGGTCACACAACAAGATCTTTAACGGGAGTAATTCTTTTAACATTTTATCGTTGAAACGACTGAACCACACCTCTTCCAATAAATTAATCTGCTGACCGACGTAATTGGGATCGGCACATGTCATGGATAATCCTGTTAATGAAGAAGAGGGAGCATCCGCATTAAACTGATACATCTTCCAACCGCTGGGTGTCCAATAGGCATCCTTGTCGGTGAACTGATACAATAGGCACACACCATATTTCTTATAGAAGTCAACGATGCGCTGGTCGTAGTCGTGGTTGCCTTGAGGAAGCTGATAGCTGGTTAATTCTCCAGACGGTTCTAATTCATCCTCACTGTAATCACACGAAGAAAGGGCAAAGGCAAAGGAAAACAATGCTACAGCCATTGCCAAGACTATGTTTGATTTATTCTTCATCATCTCTTATTCTGTTTAAGGTTAGGATTCTTTGAAATAGCATCATGAGGGATAGGTAAAGCATAGAGAGGATCACCAGCCTGAAGCGTGTATGTAGTCTGAGAGCCATCCTCATCGGTAAAGACATGAGTCACACTCAGTCCATAACGTTTGATATCCATCCAGCGGAAACCGCCTTCCCATACCAACTCACGCTGACGTTCATCACGTACAAACATCTTAAGTTCTTCATTATTTGTGATGTTCAACGGTTGGTAACTTACAGCTGCATAACGATTCTCACGTAAGTGATTAAGGTCTGCAAGAGCGTTGGCATTGTCACCTTTCTGTGCATAAGCTTCCGCACGGTTCAAATATGCTTCAGACATACGTACACCATTTTCACCATTCTGACTGGAATATGAAAGTATTTTTTGAACATAGAATCCACCGCTGGCATATCCTCCGACATACTTCTTACTATAAACCGGAGTGGTACAGTTGCGCATGTCACCTGCTTCATACATATTCATCACGCTAGCTGATAAATTGTAAGGAAGATATCCGCCAGATACCATATTGGTGCTTTGAATATAATCAGAGGTTCTTGCTGCTCCGGTATAATTCCAAATTACCTCGGTGGTAGTGTTTACATCATAAACTCCCAGACTTCCCAATGTCTTAAAGTCTGTTAGCTTTGGACCGTTGGCAATGGCAGTACTTGCATACTCTATCACCTTATCCCATTTTTTCTCATACAGATACAGGCGAGATAACAATACATCAACGGCCGGTTTTGTAATCCTGTAAATGGTTGTAGGTACAAATCCATCTAACTCTTGTGAAGCCTGCTTGAGTTCTGACTCCACAAAATCATATGTAGTACGTAGTGTCTCACGGCTCGGATAATTATCACTTACATGTGAAGATGTAATATGAGAGAGACCGAGTTCACTGTCGGCTATCGACTCATCATAAGGAAGGCAATAAATCATTAGAAGTCTGAGGTAGTAATAAGCACGAAGTGCGCGTGCCTGACCAGATATGAATCTTCTGTCTTCCTCTTTACCTTTCATCTCATCAATATAATCCATGACAACATTACAACCCTTAATCAGAGTATAGTAATTCTTCCATGAGTTTTCATCAGGAATGAAAGACTCATCACCGTCAAACATTGTCTTTGAGAAACAATAAACAGGTTTACCCTTAGCCATGCGATCCTCGTATGAAGCTAAACTATATGGATGATTTTCCACCTCATCGGTGAGCAGTATTAAATAACCGTCGGAAGAAAACAGATAAGGATAGGCCGAGCTGTAAAGGACGGAAGCTATATCTTCTGTTGACGTCGGCCGTATCTCATCCTGACTGGTCTCCTCGAGAAAGTCACCGCAACCTGTAAGCAACAGTAATATTGCAAATATAGGAAATAATTTCTTTTTCATTTTTCTTTCTTTTAATCGTTTTAGAATGCAGCGTTCACATTGATAGACATTGATCGTGTACGAGGTTGTTGGCCGGTGGCAACCTCAGCATCGCGCCCCTTGAAGTCTTTGCTATTAATAGAGAAGAGGTTGGTAATGGACGCACCAAATGAAAGTGACTTCATACGGAGTGTTTTATTAACCCACTTGTTTGGCAAAGTGTAAGACAGTGACATGTTGTTGCAACGAAGTGAGGAAGCACTTACCACTCGTGCTGTGGACCAGTTGTACATCTCATAAAGATTAACATTAGTCTTTCCATCAGGCAGGGCCACATTGTGTAGAGTGATGTTATAATCTGGAAGTCCTGGAAGTTCTGCATTTACATTGTCAGGTGTCCAGCGGTTGAGTAATTCACTTGTCATATTCTCATACTCTGAAGGCAAGGTGGTTGATATGAAAGCAGGAGTAAGGAACTTCTTTCCTCCAAGTTGGAGATAAAGACTTGTTGACAGGGAGAATTGCTTGTAACGGAAAGACATACCCAATCCACCTGTAAAATCAGGATCTAACTTACCTGCATATACCATATAAGATGTAGGATCTGAGGTATCGGCTCCACTCTCAGTAGAGAGATCTATGATGGGATAACCTGTTTCTTTGTCTATTCCGTCGAATTTGAATGCCCAGATAGAACCTACAGCATATCCCGACTTATAGAAAGAGCCAGACTTAGCTGTTGTCCAATTCATACTCTGCATACCTACCTTATTGACATCATTCCAGTTTTTGGCGGTATTGATATTGACATCCCATGTGAAGTTCTTTGTACGTACAGGGGTAAATCCTGCTGTTATCTCATAACCTTTGTTGGTCATTGATCCACTGTTTACAGGCAGGTTCTCGATACCATATTCGCGTGGCAGCGGTAGCAATGTGATAATATCGGTACCTTTCTTATAATAATACTCCACGCTCATACGGATCTTGTTATTAAAGAGCCCGAAATCTGCACCGTAATTCTGTGAGAAGGTTTTCTCCCACCGAAGATCATCATAAGGTACACTCTTGATGTTGAGCAGATAGTCGCCTGTTCGTTGGTCAACAATAGAGGATGGTGATCCTGTGGGGATTCTAAGAATCAGACTTGAACTGAAATTGCTGGCCATATTACGTTGGAAACCGAAGCTGGCACGTACAGACAGGTCGCTGATGACATTCTGGTTTTGGAACCATTTCTCTTTAGCCACATTCCAGCGCAGACCACCAGCCCATACAGGATTGAATTTCTCATTATGATACTGTCCGAAACGATTAGAGGCATCACCACGTACGCTGAGGTTCACTATATAACGGTTGTCGTAGGCGTAATTTAACGTGAGGTAAACACCCATAGTATTGGTCTTCGTGTCAGTAATAACTGGATAGTATTTCTCAGCTAACTCATTTGCTCTTGAATCTCCGGAATACATATTGGTGAGTAATGCCGGTACCGTTGCAAAGGATTTTCCCCGACCTGGCAGATAACCGTAGCGTGTGTCTCGCTTTCCATCGTATTTGGTACTATTCATTTCCAAACCTATCATGGCTGTAATGGCATGAATATTATTGAAAAGCTTGTCATATTGGAGTGAGTTTCTCCATCCCCATGAAAGTTGAACGGTGTTATCTGTGTTATACTCACCGCCTCTCGGTAATGGTGAATTAAGATATTCAGGACTTGAAGGAAGCACACTTCCATACTCATAGAAACGTTTTGTGGCGATATAGTTGGTATATTCCGTAGCCCAACTTTCTCCGTTGACACTTGATGTGTTCAGGTTGAAAAGGGTATTGAACTTCAGGTCATCTGTAATACTATAGTATGCGTTGATGCTGCTGGTCATGGAGAGGTTTTTGTTCTTGTTACCAGAATTATCACGCTCATTGATAATATTGTATTGATAACCATTGGCATGGATGTAGTAAGCCAAGTCGCCATTATCTTGATATGCAGGAATAGCACGGTTCGTGTTTATGGCATAGGAATATGGGCTGATAGAGCCGTAAAAGGCATTGGTTGTGGCATATGATATACTGACATTCGCATTAACCGTGAATTTAGGTGAGAAGCTGAAATTTAAGCCTACATGGGCACCGTAGCTTTCAGAATCATTGCCAATAGCTGTACCGTTTGTCTTTCGGTAAGACGCTGAAGCATAGTAACGCGCTTTGTCATAACCTCCACCAAAACTAACGCTATGGTTATGGCTTACAGGGTTACGATATAGAATGTCAAACCAATCGGTATTGACAGTCTCCAAACGTGCTACCTGTTGCTCAAACTCCTCAGCTGTTATTTGACGGAACAAATATTTATTAAGAAGACTTGAATAGCCTACACCGGAATTGGGGTTTGTGGCAGATGCAATAAGTCCACGCTCAAAAATCTCTTTTGATACAGCAATACGCTCACGGGAATTCATTCGCTCAAGTGCTTTGTAACTGACACGTTCTCCGAAGTTAACTCCACCACTGTAACTGACGGTTGCTGTTCCCATCTTACCGCGCTTAGTCTTAATGACAATCACGCCATTGGCAGCACGTACACCGTAGATAGCGGTAGCGGATGCATCTTTCAACACGGTGATATTCTCGATATCCATGGGGTTGAGCCAAGAGATGCTGTTTCCCACGAAGTTGCGGATATAGTCGAAGTTATCCTCTGTGATACCACCTTGTGTATCAAACTCTGTAGAACTGAAAGGTAGTGGCGTTTCCTGAATAACACCGTCAACGACCCAGATGGGCTCCTGTGAACCAAGTAGGGTAGAGGTTCCACGAACACGGGTCTTCTGTTTGACTCCTACAAGACCACTTTCATTAGTGATTGCCACACCGGCAAGTTTTCCTTGCATAGCCTGTTCCAAAGAGTTTATCCCGTTTAAGTCAAGATCTTCACCTCTTAAAATACTCACAGCTCCAGCGATACGGGTGCGGTCAAGTTCCTGATAGCCGGTAACCACCACCTCGTCAAGTTCGGTATTATTACGCATGGCTACGTTGAGTGCAGAAAGGCCGGTTCCTTTACGAACAGTGCGTAGCTCTTGTTTCATTCCCACGAAAGAGAATTCCAGTGTACACTCACTGGATGGTATTTCCAAACTATAACGACCATCGCTGTTGGTGATGGTTCGTATCTGATGTCCTTTCACGCTGACGACAGCACCTGGCAGCGGATCTCCACTTTGGTCGATCACACGTCCTCCAATCGTTCTTTTAGTGCCACCGATTACTTTGTCGCTCAATGCTATAAAGCCATCGCGAATCTCATAGTTAAACCCAGCTCTACCCAACACCTTATTTAATACTGTTCTCAGTGGGGCATTGGTCTCATTCACTGTCACCCTTGTGTTGCTGCGCTCAGAACCACTTGTCATGATAAAATCAAGACCAGTCTGTTGTTTCACTTCGTTCAGGAAGTCTCCCAACGATGCTCGTTCCAGATGGATGGTCACCCTCTGGTCGCTTGAGCCTTGCGCCATAATTGATAGCATCCAAGCCATCAATGCACAAAGGAGAATTACTCTCTTTTTTCTCATTTGTCTTTCTTTTAGGAGTTAAACATATAATTATTGAATTCTATTTGATCACAATATGGTTGTTCTTTACCGTGATGGTCAGTCCGGTAGCATATTCTATCGCATGAAGGGCAGGGGTGATACTCTTGTATTTATTGATACTGCCGGTAAAGGGGATACTGCGGTTTTGATAATTCTCAAACTCCACTTCCATGCCATACCAGTGCCCAAGGATCTGCATCAGCTTGTCAAGGCGACAATCCTTGAATTTATAGTGTCCTTCATTCCATGAGGTATAGATATCTGTCTCTACCTGTTTGTCAACCAGTTCTATCTCGTTAGCTTTCATCTCACCCAGTTGTCCGGGCTCCAACCTTAGTTCTATGCCTTTCGCAGAGGTCAGACCGACACTGCCTTTGACAAGGACAACGGTTGTTGACGAAGCGTCCGTGTTGACATTAAATTCTGTGCCGTACACTTTGATATCTCCGTTTTGTGTATGCACCACAAACGGGCGACTCTTATCCTGAGCCACCATGAAATAGGCCTCGCCATCGAGGATCACATTACGGTCACCACGGCCAAACCTCTCCGGGTGTATCAGGCGTGTATTATAATTAAGGTGTACAAGAGTGCCGTCGTCTAACGTCACCCAATACTCTGTATCGTGCTTGGTAGTGACACGGCGGGCTGCCAGTAACTGTTCTTTGGTAAGCGACTGAATGACCTCCGATTCAGAAACACTGTTCAGACTGCTTCCTTCTGCAGGAGAAATAGTCTCCTTGTCGTCTATTACGTCATGATTACTATCGGCGTTCTCCCTTTTTATCTCTAATTTACTGATAACAGCATCCTGCTTGCCACTGTCGGTGCTCTGTTTCATGGCTAGTTGTACGGCTTGGGGTATCTCTGGCGGTGTTACCTTGGTATATTGAGAATACCAATAAGCGGCACCTCCCATGACAAAAAGGAGTGCTACTGCGGCATAACGTAAATACTTTCTTGATGATCGGTGTCTTTCAATATGTGCCTTTTGACGGATGGCCTGTAGGGATGATTGGTCGTCGATGCTACTATACGCTTGGTATCGGGCATTCAACTCGTCGCCGTCAATATCAGCAAGAACCATCAGTTCTTTCTGTTCTTGAAAACTATTATGTTTTTCCATTCTTACTTACTTTTATGCCTTAATACGCAAAAAGTAAGGAAAAAGGGACGTTTTATTTGGAAAAATTACTTCATTAATGCAAAAAGTAACAATATTGCTTCTGGAGGCAACATCTCTCTAAGTCGCTTCAAACCGCGTTGACGCTGCTTCTTTACCGTCTCTGGGGATATATTCATCTCTTGGGCAATCTCTTCAGAGGTCTTTCCCTTGACGGATAGCAAAAACACTTCGCGCTGCTTGGGTGGAAGGTTGTCTATCGATAGCAACAACTGCCGGATCAACTCTTCACGGTCGGGACTTTCCTCATCACCCATCATCAACTTATAGTCGAGTTCAAACGACTCAATACGGTTTCGCTCTACCTGTTCGTGGCGGAGATAGGTGATGCTCTTGTTGCGCACGGAATTATAGAGGTAAGCTTTGAGCACACCTTGGTTTTTGAAGGTGTTACGCTGCTGCCATAGACTCACGAAGGCATCTTGTACCAATTCCTCGGCAATCTCAAGATTGCTCACCATCTGATTGGAGAATGCGACAAGCGCTTTATAGAAATGTCTATAAAGCAACTGTAGTGATGACTCATCCCATCGATGCACTACTGCTAAATCAATCTTTTCTTGTTCCATTCTGTTATTTGGTACAAATAGATATCAGCTTCTCGGTGTGCAAAGGTATTAAAAAACATTGATAATCAGTCAGGTTGTGAACAGAAAATTACTTTTTTGTAAAATAAATGCCAAATTGTAATATTTATTATTTATTTTGTTTTTTGATGATAATCCCATATCTCCACCGAGTTGATGATGTTCTGCCAAAGCACATAACAACCGGCGCCGATGGAAGCTACGGGGTTCAGGTACATATATGACACCCATATGGCCAGGGCTGTGTTCTTTTGGAACATCGCCTGACCGGTATTGATATGCTCCCCGTATCTCCTGCCGATGAGGCGTCCGATAACGAAATGCAGGACACAGACGATCAGGGAGAGTAGGGCAACCATCAGGAGTAAGGTCATGGTGGTGTTGCTATGGAAGATATTCTTGACGGTGATACCCGTGGTGATACTCAGTGAGATGCCCCAAAGATAGAAACCTAAATCGGGCTGGGAGATGATCCATCTGTGCAGGCGGTGCATGCAGTGACGGATGAAGTAAGCCAGTACCAGGGGAAGTATCACCACCGTGGCTACTTTTTTGAGAATAATCAGGAATGCGCTCCAGAAAGAGATGTGCGCGGCGGATTCCAGCAAAGGGAAGACGGCTGGTATCACAATGGCTATCACGACGGAGGAGATGAGCGTGAATGTCGTCATGGTATTGATATTGCCACCCAACTTGCCGGTGACTACCGGGGCTGCCGTGGCACAGGGGGCAATGACGCAGGTTAAAACACTCTCCCAAAGGATTTTCTGTTCGGCATTGTCGGATACCTCGAAAATGATGAGGATATTGATGGTTATCAGGATAAACTGGGCTACGAGCACCCACAGATGCCAGTGGTGGGGGCGCAGTTGGTGGAAATCAACCTTGCAGTAGGTAACCATGAGTATCAGGAACAGCAAGGAAGGGAATATCGTGTCAAAGACGGGGCCAAGCTGATTGCCTAACTCGTCTAATGCCGGCACGTAATAAAACAGCAGATAACATAGTGTTCCTACGGTGATGGCGCAGGGTAGGGTCCACTCTTTCAGAAATGACTTGATACTCATCGTCTTATCATTATACAGGGGGAATCAATCTTCGCTTATCTCCTTGATCTCATAGAAGGGGTTACGCTCGTCTTCGGGGAAGTACGCACGGTTGTCATTGTCCACCCATACGGCCACGCTGCCTAAGGCTGCGGGGTGATTTAATGTGAGATGTACCTTGATCTCTTTACCGGTGATAATGTTATGCAAAATAGCTTTTTTCATGATTATTATCAATTATCAATTATCAATTATCAATTATCAATTATCAATTTTTACAGTTGCTCATAATCAGGAATATCCTGCAGGAAAACATACTTTTGCTGCTCTCTGTCGATCTTACAACAGATGTGATATACCCCATTGCTGATGATGAAATAATCCACATGCAGTAATATATTATAGGAAAACACCTGGTCGAACACTTTCTGATTGAGCGTAACCGTAGGTGCTTTATACTCGATGATCATCCGCGGCTGTAAGGTGCGGTCGTATAACACGGTGTCACAACGAAGTCGTTTATCACCGATCTTCAACTCCATCTCGTTGGCGAGCAGTCCGGCAGGGTAGTGCTTGTGTTCTATTAAATAATGTATGAAGTGCTGACGAACCCATTCTTCGGGTGTCAGCGCCACATATTTCCTCCTCAAAATATCAAAAATAACCTGTTTGTTATCTTTTTCTGTGATTTTTATCTCGTATGGAGGTAGGTTTAATGAATACATTTTATTAATTTTGCAAACGGATTATTTTGCAAAGATAATTATTTAATTCGAGAAAAGAAAATATATGGCTGAAAAGAAGTCGGGACTAACCTTTGAACAGATTATGCGCGATCTCCGTGCGGGAACATTCGCTCCCATATATATCCTGATGGGGGAAGAACCGTATTATATCGATCAGATCTGTGACTTTATCTCGCAGCATGCTCTGCGTGAAGAGGAGCGCGACTTCAACCAGACCATCGTTTTCGGAGCAGATGTGTCGGCAGCTCAGGTAGCCGACATGGCCAAACGCTATCCGATGATGGCTGAACGACAGGTCGTCATCGTCAAGGAAGCGCAAGGCATCAAGAACTGGGATCAGTTGGATGCTTATGCAGATCATCCGCAGCCGACCACCGTCTTGGTGATCTGTTATAAGAACGGCACAATCGACGGACGGAAGAAGATTGTATCAAAATGCAGACAGATAGGGGTGGTCTTCGAGAGTAAGAAGAAACGCGACTACGAACTGCCGGCATTCATTGAAAATTATCTCAAACAGAAAAACGCCACCATCGATCATAAGTCGTCACAGATGATCGCCGAGTATATCGGAGCCGACTTGAGTCGACTGACATCTGAGTTGGATAAGGTGATTATCTCACTGCCTGACAATGCCCGTCAGGTAACTCCAGAGATCGTGGAACAACAGATAGGGGTGAGCAAGGATTATAATGGTTTTGAATTGAGGAGTGCGGTGGCAAACCACGATATCCTCAAGGCAAATCGCATCATGAAATATTTTAACAATAATCCACGCACAGGTAATGCCTATATGTTGATACCTATGTTGTTCTCTTACTTCCAGAATCTGATGCTGTCATACTATGCCCCCAACAGGAATAACGAAAATGATCTTGCCCAGTGGTTGGGGTTGAGAAGTGGATGGGCAGCACGCGAATATATCACCGGCATGAGAAACTACTCTGGCGTGAAGGTGATGAGGATTATCGAGAAGATAAGAGAAACGGATGCGAAAAGTAAGGGTTTAGATAATCCAAATACTCCCATAGAGGAACTTTTGCAGGACCTGATTTTCTTTATTCTGCACTAAAAAAACACTTTTTTTGCCTCTTTTTTTCTAGATTGCGATTTTTCATAGACAAGAAAAATCGCCCTAAAATGGTGTAAACAAAGGAGTTTCCACTATTTCGGAGGCTCGATTTTCGTCGTATTTCAAAAGATTTTGGCGGCTCTCCAGAATACTCGGAAATACGCGATTTTTTGAAATTCTCCAACCTTCAAATTTTGCTTTAATTATTTTTAAGATTTAAATTTGTGCAGGTTTAAGATTTAAAGGTTTAAATCTTTAAACAAAATCATGCAGAATTTAGATATTAAAACATGAATAATACTATTTCTTTTATATTAGAGTATTAGTTTTGAAATTAATATTTCTAATCAGAAATTTTATATTCTATATTTATACATACCGCTATTTTACTTTGTAAATTACTAAGAACCAATGTGTTATGATGATTATTTGAATAATCTTACCCTATTTTCGGATTCTTTCGATGTGATTTTTGCATATTCGACCTATTTATGGTCTTGATATCCATAATTACTCTATTTATAGTCAGTTATTTAAAAATAAGCCTTAAATTCTTTCTAAGATACGCTTTAGATATTAAAATTTAAATGTGTATTACCACCCTTCATGAATTTAGGTATTTAAATTTCTAATCTTAAAATTTAAAAATCAAAAACAAAACATCGTAGATTTAATTTTTCCACATTCTTTCTTGCATATTTAAAATTATTGATTTAACTTTGTAAAATCTTAGAAAAGGTGCCTTTTGGGCCGTTTTTATAGTTATCACTGTTATGAAAGATAGAATCAGACTGTTAATGGAGAGTCAACACATGACTCAGCAAACGTTCGCCAATTTCATCGGAATGGCTCCTGGTACACTCAGTAGTATCTTCAATGATCGTACCCGCCCCACTATAAATATTGTGGAAGCGATCAAAAAGAAATTACCTGACGTGAGTACGGATTGGTTGATGTTTGGTGAGGGCTCTATGTATAATAATAAGGTGTCTTCTTCTGATCAGTCTGAAGCGCCCACACAAACAGTTAATAATGAACCCTCTTTGAATTTTGAGCAGTCAGCGTCTTCCCTACCCGAGAATAATATGGGCGGTCGTGCAGCACATCCAGAGAGTATGTCTTCAAGGCCTTATTCTATGGAAATGAAAAATATTAACAAACAAACAAGAAAGATTACAGAGATACGAGTGTTCTTCGATGACCAGACATGGGAGTCGTTCGTACCCTCAAAATAATGTTTCACGGTTTTTGATTCTCCCTCATATTGATATCTGACTTTGGCTTCGCCGAAGTTACTCCGTCTCAGGAATGAAAAGAAAAGCTAGCTTTCCTTTTGCATTTCACTCGACTTTTCGTAACTTTGCAGAAAATTGTGGCAGATGAATAAATATGTGTTAGATCTGAGGGTCGTCTCTGTTGATGCCTTAAGTGAGAAATATGTCTTGATCAAGCTTACCTATGATGAATTGTTACCAGATATGATACCTGGACAGTTTGTGGAGGTGCTTGTCAATAATGGATCCCATACATTCCTTCGTCGACCAATATCTATTAATTATGTGGATATCGAGAAGAACCAATTATGGCTTCTTGTGGCTATGGTCGGCGACGGGACACGTAGCTTGGGTAAGTTGAAATCCGGTGATACCCTGAATTGTGTGTTGCCTTTAGGCAATGGCTTTACCTATCCTGATACGGTCATGCAGGCTGCAGAGAAGCGTTTCCTGTTAGTTGGTGGCGGTGTCGGTGTCGCTCCTTTACTCTATTTCGGCAAAGAACTCCATGATATGGGCGCCGTTCCTTCTTTCTTGCTGGGTGCCCGTACAGCTAAGGATCTGTTGTTGGTGGAGGAATTCATGCGTTTTGGCAATGTCTATCTGACAACAGAAGACGGCAGTGGCGGTGAGAAAGGTTTTGTAACAGATCATTCCATCCTCAAGCATGAGCAGTTTGACCAGATCTCTACCTGTGGTCCGTTACCCATGATGAAAGCCGTGGCACGTTATGCGGCACAGGTGAATACCTATTGTGAGGCTTCCCTGGAGAATATGATGGCCTGTGGCCTGGGCGCTTGTCTGTGTTGCGTGGAGAAGACCAAAGAGGGCAATGTCTGCGTATGCAAGGAAGGTCCTGTCTTTGATGTTAAGAAGTTATTGTGGTTATAAACTCATCCAAAATCGAAAATATGGCACGATTAAATGTTAATATAAACCAACTAGAGTTAAAGAATCCCGTGATGACAGCATCCGGCACTTTCGGTTATGGATTGGAGTTCTCAGACTTTATTCACCTGGAGGATCTGGGCGGAATTATCGTCAAGGGTACCACCCTTCATCCAAGAGAGGGCAATGATTATCCCCGTATGGTGGAGACCGCTTCCGGCATGTTAAACTGCGTAGGACTGCAGAATAAGGGAGTAGATTACTTTTGTAAACATATATACAAGGAGATCTCTTCTATTGACACCAATATGATTGTCAATGTGAGCGGTTCTTCTCCTGAAGATTATGCGGAGTGTGCCGCACGTATCAACGAACTGGAGAAGATCCCTGCCATAGAATTGAATATCTCTTGTCCGAATGTCAAGCAGGGTGGCATGGCTTTCGGTGTGACTTGTGAGGGAGCTGCCAGTGTTGTTAAAGCCGTCAGGGCGCGTTATGACAAGACACTGATCGTTAAGTTGTCTCCCAATGTCACTAATATCGCTGATATTGCACGAGCTGTAGAGGCAGAAGGAGCAGACAGCGTCTCTCTGATCAACACGTTGATGGGTATGGCTATTGATATCGAGAAGCGCAAGCCTATCCTGAGCATAGCCACGGGAGGACTGAGTGGACCAGCTGTCAAGCCGGTTGCTTTACGAATGGTTTGGCAGGTGGCTAATGCTGTGAAGATCCCTGTGGTGGGATTAGGCGGCATCATGAATGCCGAAGATGCGATAGCGTTCCTGATGGCCGGAGCTACGGCAATAGAGATAGGAACGGCAAACTTTATCGATCCTACAGTAACGGTAAAGGTGATCAACGGTATTAATGACTGGTTGGATGCCCATGGCTGTCAGGATGTTCACGAAATTATCGGCGCATTAAATACGTAAAAATATTTCATTATTACAGTTTTGCGTCATCGGCCCGTTAGGATTCTTTCTTAACGGGCTTTTATTAACGAAAGAGGGCAGCCAAACAGCCGCCCTCAACCAACACAAAAACTAAACTAGACTTAACTAGACAATGTGGTACTTTCGCAAGCTCCATATTGTCGATGCAAATATACATCAATATTCTCAATTACGTGAAGAAAAGAAATTAAATTAACATTTATTGTGTAAAATGTATCGTTTTTTCACTTTGCAACAGTAGAATATTGTCTAATATCGTCATCGCTGCCATGGATTCCACGACAGGTACTGCCCGAGGCAGTACACATGGGTCATGTCTGCCGTCTGGACGGAAGCGCGTCGGGTTACCTTCCAGATCGATGGTAGGCTGTTCTTTCATCACGGTTGCCACAGGCTTGAAGGCTACCCTGAAATAGATGTCCTCACCGTTGGTGATACCCCCCTGGATGCCGCCACTATGATTAGAAATCGTTGAGATCTTTCCTTGGTCGTTATGGAAATGGTCATTCTGCTCACTGCCGAGCGTGTTTACACAGTCAAAACCATCGCCATATTCGAATCCCTTGACTGCGTTGATGCTGAGCATAGCAGCCCCTAACGAAGCGGATAGCTTGCCAAATTCGGGTTCTCCCAGACCGACAGGACATCCTTTGATCACACAGGTGATGATGCCGCCGATGGTGTCACCCGTGGCCTTTACCTGGGCAATCCTCTTTTCCATCAGTAAGGCTATCTCTGGATCAGGACATCTTACAGGATTCTTCTCTGTCTGTGAGAGGTCGTATCTCCGATAGTCTTTATCCAGGGCGATATCTCCTACCTGAGAGGTGTATGCCTGTATGGTGATCCCATAACTCTTTAGTGCTAACTTGGCAAAGGCACCTGCCACGCAGCGTGAGATGGTGATACGGGCAGAGGAGCGCCCACCGCCACGATGATCTCTTACACCATACTTATTATAATAGGTGTAATCTGCGTGAGAGGGACGGAATAAGCAACGGATACTTTCGTAATCCTGTGAGTGATGGTCTTTGTTGTGCACAATAAAACCGATCGGACAACCGGTTGACTTACCCTCAAAGACACCACTGAGAATCTCCACACGGTCTTCTTCCTGCCTTCCGGTAGTTATATGACTCTGTCCGGGGCGCCTCCTGTTCAGTTCTCCCTGGATGAAGTCCATATCAACGGGTATACCGGCAGGGTATCCGTCGATCACCCCACCGATAGCTGTCCCATGACTCTCCCCGAAGGTTGTCAGGGTAAACAGGTTGCCAAAGGTATTTCTCATCCTAATAAGGATTAGTTGCAATTACATCCTTTTCCTTCGCAACCTTCGTTGCAAGAACCACAACCGCCGCCACAACCGCCGCATCCGCCACTCATCTGGTTGATGACCGACTGTATCTCATCTGCTGAAGCCTCACGACTCTCAATCACCTCACCTACGAAGTTGAGGCTCTTGCCAGCCAAGGGATGATTGAAGTCTAACTTCACCTTACTATCGTTGATCTCCAATACCTTACCGAAGAATCGCTGTCCTTGCTCATTCTGCAGCGGCAGTATGGCACCTTCTGTTACGTGCTCATGGTCAAACTTGCCGTCAATGCAGAACATCTCCCGGTCGAAGTCGACGATACCCTCCTTGTCGATGTCGCCATACGCCTGCTCCTTAGTCAGGGTGAAGTCGAAATGATCACCCTCAGCCAGTTTGATCAGTTCCTTTTCAAAGGCATCAATGGTAAATCCGAAGCCACTGATAAATACAAATGGCTGATCTGCGGGCGCCTCCTCTTCCAAGTAGGGCTGTCCGTCTTTATCTGTATACAGTTTATATGCTACAGCGATGTACTTGTTCTTACTTTCTTCCATCCTATCTTTACTTAATAAAAAACTTGTGTGATTATTTATTTGCGCAAAGGTACATCATTTTCATTAATAATCCAAATAGTTTTCAAAAAATCAAATTTTAAGCCAAACGGATAACTTTTAAACAATCTGAAAGTTATTTTGCCTAAAATATAAAAGTTAAAGAAAAACGGGGTGTTTTGTTAATTAATGAAAGTATTTATATTTGATTTACATCAAAAAGACAGGATGTTTTCGCACACAGTCGTTGAATTGTGATGCGTGATTCGGGAATTCACTCTATCTTTGCATCGTCAAAATGATAGAGCGCCAGGCGTGGCGCAAGTAATAATAAAGGATAACAAAAAAGTAAGATTATGAAAAGATTGTTTTTGATGGTTGTTGCTATGCTCAGCATGACAATGACATTTGCAGAAGAGAACGACCAACAGACGGTTGTTAATGCGGAAGCTTATAAGATGACAGTTAATTATAAACAACTTGGTAAGACACTTGAGCTGACGAAAGACCAGATAGAGGCCGTTAAGGATGTACACAATGAGTTCTGCTCTGATATGGAGTTTATCTCTATGGTTGAGCAAGGATCAAAGAAAATGATGATTGACAGTGCTATTAAGAAGGACCTGCAGTACATGAAGTTTATTCTTGATAAAGATCAGTACAAGAAGTACTTGACACTGTTGAACCTCACTCTGTACAACCGTGGTTTGAACAAATAAAGAGAACAATTGAGAGAGAGTGATTATTAAAATGAAAGAAGGCTGCGGAGCAATACCGTCAGCCTTCTTTTTGATTATATAGTGATTGCTATCAGTTCTCTTATTTTTTCAGCAATTCCTCAAGGAATCCTTCGATTGCCTTGTCGATGCCTCTCTGTACAGCCTTTTCTGCCTTTTCAACCACGACATCCTCGAACGACTTGGTCCTGTCGTCTGTAGGAGGAACCGTTTGTTCTTCTTGTACCTGTGGCTTTTCTGGTGTGGCAACGTCGGCAGGTTCTCTTTGCGGCATGGGTGGCTGTTGTGCCTCGGGTGCCGATGGCAACAGTTCTTGACCGATACCAAGCAGTTCTTTTCCTGTACCCATCAGTCCGTTCCAGGCATTACCGACCTCCTTGTCAACCAGTTTCTGCAGGTCGTCTTTCTTGAAGAGTACGAACACATGGCTGAGTACGCCGATAGAGAGGATGGATTTCTTCTCATTGAGTTCGGCGCGTGTAACGCTGCATACCAGGTAGTTACTGTATTTCAGGTTACTGTCCAAGGTAGCGTCAACAATCTTCGACACGAAGAAATTGCCCACCAACTGCCATATATTCTGCTGTCCCACAATCGTATTTGTTACAGCAGTGCTTATATCTCCGCTCAGAGCATCTTTGTGATCGTCTTTTGAAGGACAGGTCACAGCGAGTAACATGATCACAATCAAGGTGATGACCAGGGCCCACCATTTCTTGTTCCCGTTCTTTCTTGGGGTTGCCTGCTTGGCGGCTCCCCCCTCCTCGTATTTTTCAATCAGCATTGTTTAAATAAATTGGTTAAAAAATAATGTTATTGATATAGACGACATCCTGTCACTGACTATCACGCCGCCTTTCAGTTCTATGATTGTAAAAACTATAAAAAGTTTAAAATATTGGAGAGATTAATGATTTTTTTGTGATATTCTATGTTTTTTTATATTTTTGTAGCTGTATAATTGTTAATGGATTAGTCTGATGAGTATTCGTTATAACAAAAACGAAGAGATCCTTAATTCCACTTCTCATGCGGCAGGTATCCTGTTAGGAATCGTTATCGGTATTATCTTCCTGATATGGTGCTTCCGCAGTGGCGACGGATGGGCAAGTACGGCAGTTATCCTTTATCTGATAGGAATGCTCGGTTCGTACATTACCTCTACGGTGTACCATGCCTTGCCGAGAAGATGGAAGGCAAAGGCGGTGTGGCGAAAGTTCGACCATGCGGCTATCTATTGGCATATAGCGGGCAGTTATTCGCCGATCACGCTGATAGCCTTGCGCGAACAGGGCTATTGGGGGTGGGCTTTGTTTTGTTTTGTATGGTTGTGTGCAATAGCGGGTACGATCGTTAGTTTCCTGAAACTGAAGGAACATAGTAATATGGAGACGGTTTGTTTCGTAGGTATGGGACTGAGTGTGCTCGTGGCTTTCAAACCATTGATCGACAGTGTCAGTACAGCGGCTGTGATATGGATCATCGCTGAGGGCGTGTGCTATATCACCGGTGCTGTTTTCTACAGTTTTAATAAGGTGAGGTATATGCACAGCGTCTTCCATTTCTTCGTCTTGGCAGGTTCTGTATGTCATATTATTGCTGTTTGGGATGTGTTGATGTCGTATTTATAAGAAAGATAATGGGTTAACGATATGGAACTGAAGGTTATAGCCTATTTTAAATCACCGTTTACGGATAAGTTTGGTATTCCCCGTCAGAGTGGACTGGTGAACAATGTGGAGGGTATGATCGTCTTCGTACCTGAATGGCAACGGGCGGAGGCTGTCAGAGGACTGGAGAGCTACGATTATCTCTGGTTGCTTTGGGGCTTCTCTGCTAATAAGCATGCGGCCGTTGGGGCTACCGTGCGCCCACCACGTTTGGGGGGAAACGAAAGGATGGGAGTCTTTGCTACCCGTTCTCCTTACCGACCGAACCCTATCGGGTTGTCATCGGTAAAGATTAAAGGTATTGATTATGACGAGAAAAACGGTCCTGTCATCCATGTGACGGGTGCCGATCTGATGGATGGCACCCCTATCTATGACATCAAACCCTATCTGGAATATACGGATAGTCATACCGGTATCCGTTGTGGAATGACAGACACCACTTCGTGGAAACAGTTGGAAGTGCGTATCCCCAGTGATATAGAAGAATCCCTGGGTGACGAGTGTCAGACACTCAGGGATCTGCTGGCCTTAGATCCTCGTCCGCACTATCATTCTTCTAATCATCAGGGGAATCGGGTGTATGGCATGTCTTTTAATCATAAGAATGTGCGCTTTGAGGTGGAGGGGTCGCTTCTGACTGTCATAGAGGTGACTGCCTTGTGATTATTTTCGAGGTGATTTTACTTTTGATCATTTGATGGGTCTTATACAGTAAGACGAGTGGAAAGAGATGACAGTCAGTGATGAAACGATAATAGGTGCCATTGAGAAGAATCCGGAACAAGGTTTTCGGTTGTTCATGCGGGAGGTATCTTAGCCATCCGCGAGAAATACTATGAGGAGTATAGTAAGTTTCTCTCTCAAAAAGAGATAGAACAGGTGTATGAACTGGAAAGACAGGCGATGAGGCGTCTGTCACAACGCAATCCCAACGTGCAGCGGAGAAGATAAAAGAGTGATCATCGATTTTTGAAAAATTAACGTTCAGCGAATTATAGTTTTTTATTTACAATAAAAAGAGTGGTATACGTTAACAGATTTCATATTGTAAGTAAAACATTCTTTTTGTATATATTCTGATAATCATCAATCTTCAGATAAACGAACTTGTTGCAAAAACCTTTGGTTTTCTGTTGTGGGATACATTTTTTATTTGTATTTTTGCAACAAATAAGGGATGCATCTAGAATAACAATGGTTTATATTCGTTTACCGGAAGAAAAGGACCGTCGATTAAGCTTTTATCTGGCCATGGAAGAGTACGTAGCCAGATATGTGAATATTGGCGATGCTTTTTTCATGTGGCAGGTGCAACCCAGTGTTATCTTCGGTCGTAACCAGTTGATAGAGAGCGAGGTTAACATCGCTTACTGTCGTACACATGATATCCAGATGTACCGTCGCAAGAGTGGTGGGGGGTGCGTGTATGCCGACATGCACAATATCATGTTCTCTTATATCACCAGTGAGGATAACGTCGGTTTTACCTTCTATCGTTATCTTAACATGGTGGTTCATGTGCTCCGTCTGTTGGGTGTCGATGCGAAGGCCAGTGGCCGTAATGATATCATGATCGGTGACCGGAAGGTCAGCGGCAATGCGTTCTATCATCTGCCGGGCAGAAGTATTGTGCATGGCACGATGCTCTATGATACCGATATGGAGAACATGGTGGGCAGTATCACCCCCAGTGATGCCAAACTTATCAGCAAGGGCGTGAAGAGTGTCCGTCAGCATATCGCCTTGTTGAAGGATTATATCGATCTCGATCAGGCGGCCTTCAAGCGTTTCGTCAGGGAGCATCTCTGCACCGAGGAGTATTTGCTGTCACCACAGGCGGTACGTACCATTGAGGAGATGGAGAAGGAATACCTGTCGGATGAGTTTATCTACGGTCACAATCCCCAATATACGGTCGTCAAGAAAGGACGGATCGAGGGAGTAGGGGAGTTGGAGATCAGGATGCAGATGAAGAATGATATCATCAAGAGCATCAATATTCTGGGTGACTACTTCCTGACAGGTGACCTGAACGGTCTGTTGGCAGGGTTAAAGGATGTCCGTATGGATATAGAATCCCTGAGAGATGCCTTGCCAGACGGCACGGATGATATCATCCAAGGATTACAGAAAGAAGATTTGATAACATTGATCATGAAATAAACAACCAAATAATCAACTTTAAAATGGAAAATAAGAAAACTTGTCTTTATGACAAACACGTGGCTCTGGGAGCCTTGATCAGTCCTTTTGGCGGATTCGACATGCCAATCCAGTATTCTTCTATCATTGAGGAGCACAACGCTGTACGTCAGCACTGCGGTGTCTTCGACGTTTCTCACATGGGTGAGGTAACCGTAAAGGGTAAGGATGCGGAGAAGTTTGTGAACCATATCTTCACCAATGATGTGACTGACGCCCCAATAGGTAAGATATATTATGGAATGATGTGCTATGAGAACGGTGGTACTGTTGATGATATGCTCGTTTACAAAATGGGCGATCAGCATTTCTTCCTCGTTCCTAACGCAGCCAATGTGGATAAAGACTGGGCTTGGATCCAGGAGAATGCGAAGGATTTTGACGTAGAATTGGCAAACCTCTCTGAGAATTACGGTGAGTTGGCAATCCAAGGACCCGAGGCAGAGGCTGTCGTAGAAGAGGTGCTTGGCATACCTTGCAAAGAACTGGTGTTCTATACCTGCAAGACGGTTGACTCTAAGGATGGTGAGGTTATCATCAGTCGTACCGGTTATACTGGTGAAGACGGTTTCGAGGTTTATGGTAGTCATGACTTCATCCGTGAGCAGTGGGATAAGCTGATGGCCAGCGGTCGTTGTCTGCCCTGTGGTCTCGGTTGTCGTGATACCCTCCGCTTTGAGGTGGGCTTGCCACTCTATGGCGATGAGCTGAGTGCAGACATCACTCCTGTGATGGCTGGTCTGAGCATGTTCGTGAAGCTCGACAAGGAAGAGTTCATCGGTAAGGAAGCGTTGGCAGCTCAGAAGGCAGAAGGTCCGAAGCAGCGTGTCATCGGTATCGAACTTAAGGACAAGGCTATCCCTCGTCATGGTTATGCTGTCCTCTTCGAGGGTGAGAAGATCGGTGAGGTAACAACTGGTTACAACTCTATCTCTACCGGTAAGAGCGTATGTATGGCATTGGTTGATGCCGCTCATGCCAAGTTGGGCACCGAGGTAGCCGTACAGATCCGTAAGAAGGTATTCCCCGGCGTGATCGTCAAGAAGAGATTCTACGATAAGCACTATAAAAAATAAAAACAGAAAATATTATTAACGAATTAAATCATAAACAAAATGGCAAAAGTTTTAGAAGGACTCTATTATTCAGAGAGTCATGAGTACGTGAGAGTGGAAGGTAACTTCGGTTATATCGGTATTACAGACTATGCACAGAACGCATTAGGTAATGTGGTGTATGTTGACGTTCCCGAGGTTGACGATGAGGTAACCGCAGAGGAGGAGTTTGGTGCTGTAGAGAGCGTAAAGGCTGCCAGCGACCTGATCTCACCGGTAAGTGGTGTTGTCGTAGAGGTGAACGAAGCTCTCGAGGATGAGCCCGAACTGTTGAACAAAGACGCTTTCGCAAACTGGATCATCAAGGTAGAGTTGACCGACAAGGAAGAACTCGACAACCTGATGGATGCAGCTGCTTATGAGGAACTGTGTGCTAACGAGCATTAATACTGCATATGGCATTTAAGTTTTTCCCACATACGGAAGAGGAAATCCAGGAGATGTTGAAGGTGTCAGGCCTCTCATCCCTGGATGATCTCTATGCTGAAATTCCCGACTCTATTCGTTTTAAGGACGAATATGAGTTGCCTGAGGCCATGAGCGAGCAGGAGATCCGCCAACTCATGGAGTCACAGGAATTGTTGAACGCCCGTCTTACCTGTTTTGCTGGTGCGGGTGTTTACGATCACTATACACCGTCGGTAGTGCCCAATATCATCGAGCGCTCTGAGTTCTTGACCAGTTATACACCGTATCAGGCAGAGATCTCTCAGGGTACCCTGCATTATATATTCGAGTATCAGAGTATGATGACAGAGCTGACGGGTATGGATATCTCCAACGCATCAATGTACGACGGTCCTACCGCTACCGCTGAGGCTGTGATGATGGCTTATGCTGCCGGTAAAAAGGTTGACAAGGTGCTGGTTTCTGAGACGGTCGATCCGAAGGTGCGTCGCGTCGTTGAGACATACGCAAAGTATCATGGTATCGGTATCCAACTGGTGAAGGCTACGGATGGTGTTACGGATCGTAAGGACCTTACCGAGAAACTCAATGCGGGTGGTGTTGCCGGTATGCTGGTGCAGACACCTAACTACTATGGTATCGTTGAGGACTACAGTGGTCTGGCTGATGAGTTGCATGAGAAGAAAGCCCTGTTGATCATCAACAGTATTGCTGCTGCCCTGGCTGTGCTGAAGACTCCGAAAGAGTGGGGCGCAGACATCGCAGTAGGCGACGGTCAGAGTCTGGGTATCCCCATGACGTTCGGTGGTCCTGGTGTAGGTTATATGTGCTGCACCGAGAAACTGATGCGTAAGATGCCGGGTCGTATCGTCGGTATGACCAAGGATGCCAAGGGACAGCGCGCCTTCGTGCTCACCCTGCAGGCACGCGAACAGCATATCCGTCGTCAGAAGGCTACGTCGAATATCTGCTCTAACCAGAGCCTGATGGCATTGTTCGTAACGGTATATATGTCACTGATGGGCAAGCAAGGTCTTGAGGAGGCTGCAAACCTCTCTTATGCCGGTGCACACTATCTGTGTGACAAACTGGTGGAGACAGGACATTTCCGTCTTACCTACAACCAACCGTTCTTCAATGAGTTCTGCGTTACCTACGATGGTAATGTAGACGAGTTGCAGGAGGAGTGCCTGGATAACGGTTTTATGGCCGGCGTGAAGATCGACGATCACACACTGATGTTTGCTGTGACAGAGAAGCGCACAATGGATGAGATAGATGAATTGGTGGACACTATAAAGGAGGTATGTCATGAATAATAGATTATATGGTAATTTAGTTTTCGAACTTTCCAAGAAAGGACGAAAAGGTTATTCACTGCCTAAGAATACCTACGAGAAATATAGTGTGGCCGACCTGCCCGCAGGACTCAAGCGCGAAAGCGAGGCTACTCTTCCGGAGTGTGACGAGTTGACCGTGGTAAGACACTATACCAATCACAGTGCCAATAACTTCGGTGTGAACAACGGATTCTATCCCCTCGGCAGTTGTACGATGAAGTACAACCCGGTGATCAACGAGGAGGTGGCTGCTATGAAGATCTTCGCCGATCTGCACCCGCTGCAGCCGGCAGAGACCTGTCAGGGTGCCCTCGAGGTGTACTACAACCTGCAGATAATGCTTTCTAACATCACCGGTCTGAGTGAGTTCACCCTTAATCCTTGTGCTGGTGCTCATGGTGAGTTGACCGGTCTGATGGTGATCCGCGCTTATCACCAGAGTCGTGGTGATGAGAAACGTACAAAGGTGCTGATCCCCGACTCTGCCCACGGCACGAATCCTGCTTCTGCGGCTGTCTGCGGACTGGAGGTGGTAGAGGTAAAGAGTCTGGCCGACGGTACTGTCGACGTAGACGACCTGCGTAGCAAACTGAGTGACGAGGTAGCCGGTATGATGATGACCAACCCCAATACACTCGGTCTGTTCGAGAAACGTATCCCCGAGATAGCAGCGATGGTTCACGAGTGTGGTGGACTGATGTATTACGATGGTGCAAACCTCAACCCGATGCTGGGTGCCTGTCGCCCTGGTGATATGGGCTTTGATGTGATGCACATCAACCTGCATAAGACCTTCTCTACTCCTCACGGAGGTGGCGGTCCTGGTAGTGGTCCTGTCGGCGTACGCGAGGGATTGGAGCAGTTCTTGCCCACACCACGCGTGACAGAGGATGAAGAGGGCGTACTGCATGTGATGACTGGCGACTATGAGAAGTCATTAGGTAGCATCGGCTCGTTCTTCGGTAACTTCGGTGTGATCCTGCGTGCCTATACGTACATTCTCTCTTTAGGTAAGGAGAATATCAAGATGGTAGGTCCGTTGGCAACACTCAACGCCAACTATATCAAGGAGCGCCTGAAGGATGTTTACGAACTGCCGATCGATACCGTATGCAAACACGAGTTTGTGTTCAACGGATTGAAAGATAAGTCAACGGGTGTCACCACGATGGATGTGGCTAAGCGCTTGCTCGACTATGGTTATCATGCACCGACCATCTACTTCCCGCTGCTCTTCCATGAGGCCCTGATGATTGAGCCTACTGAGAATGAGAGCAAGGAGACGATCGATGGCTTTGTAGAGGTGATGCGTACCATCGCCCAGGAGGCAAAGGATTGTCCCGACGAAGTGAAGTCAGCTCCACATAACACCCCGATCAGCAGGGTGGACGATGTGCTGGCTGCCAAGCATCCGATCCTGAATTGGAGACAACTGAAAGAAGATCAAGCAAAGGCAGAATAGTCATGGTAACATCTGATCTGATCATTATCGGAGCAGGACCCGGTGGATATCGTGCGGCAGAACATGCCGCACGCCATGGTCTCTCCGTTGTCATCATTGAGAAAGAGCATGCCGGTGGTACCTGTCTGAACTGTGGTTGTATCCCTACGAAGACCTTGGCTCGTAATGCGGAGGTGATGCTGACGCTGAAGGAGTCGGAGGTATTCGGTATCCAGACAGGAGAACCGACGGTCGATTTCCAACAGGTGATGGCTCGTAAGCAACAGGTGGTAGAACAGTTGCGCAGTGGGGTAGAGACCCTGATGAAGCAACCGGGCATCACCTTGGTTTATGGCACGGCCAGTTTCCAGGATGCCCATACGGTAGTGGTTGGCGAGGAGCAATACACAGCGAAGAATATCATCATCGCCACAGGCTCTGATGCCAAGATGTTGCCTATACCGGGTATCGACCAGGTGCATGTCATCACATCGACAGAGTTGTTGGAACTCAAGGAGATCCCACAACGCCTGTGTATCGTGGGTGCCGGTGTCATCGGTATGGAGTTCGCCTCTGTATTCAGCAGTTTCGGCACAGAGGTGACCGTGGTGGAGTTTTTGAAGGAATGTCTGCCTACTATCGACAGTGACATCGCCAAGCGTTTGCGCCAGGCAATCTCTAAACGTGGCGTGGAGTTCTTCATGCAGTCGGGTGTCAAGGCTATCGAAGGTCATGAGGTTGTCTTCGAGCGTAAGGGTAAGGAACAGCGTGTGGAGGCCGACCTGATACTGATTGCTACAGGTAGAAAACCGCGTCTTGATGACTTGAAACTGGAGAATGCCGGTGTGGAGTTCTCTCCGCGTGGCATCAATGTGGATGACCGTCTGCAGACGAATGTAGAGGGTATCTATGCCATCGGTGACGTGAATGCCCGCTGTATGCTGGCACATGCCGCTACCATGCAGGGTATCCATGTGGTCAACGAGATCTTGGGTAAGAGCGATGATATCGACCTGTCGATCATGCCGGCCGCTATCTTCACCTATCCCGAGGCTGCCAGCGTAGGCCTCTCTGAGGATCAGTGCAAGGCACAGGGTATGGAGTATGTCTGCAAGAAAGGCTTCTTCCGCTCTAATGGTAAGGCACTGGCCATGAATGAGACCGACGGAATGATGAAACTGTTGACTGATGCCGAAGGAAAGATTATCGGTTGTCATGTCTTCGGTCCGCATGCCGCAGACATCGTTCAGGAGGTGAGTGCCCTGATGTGCAAGCACACCACAGTCAAAGAGCTGCAGGATATGGTACATATCCATCCTACCTTAGGAGAACTCGTGCAAGAAGTGAGTATGCAGTTCTAAACTGCTCTTTCATAAAAAACAAAAGCGGAATCTTCAACCGAAGGTTCCGCTTTCTTTTATTGGATCAAAGCGGTGGATCAAAGCGGGACAGTTCTGAAATGATCCGTTTTAGCGTTATTCACTGAAGTTATCTTATTCGCAGCAAATGATGATCAAAAATAATCGTGATTCTCTTTGCAGGATGAAAAAGTTTCTCTATATTTGCCAGTGGTATACAAACGATTAATAATCGCTAAAAGTCAAAGTCAACAACATTACATCAACAAGAAAGGAGGAGAATATGAAGCTATGGCGGATGATAAAACGGATCATTTCAGAACCCCGGCTAATCCCGGCTGATCCACGGGTAATAGCCTTCGCATTTATGATGGTCTTCTGCCTGGTTACGAAAGCACAGCCATCTGATTATACCGATGACATAAGAATATCATATCAAACTTTCAATATAGACACTAAGGCTATCACCCATCCTTTTACGACCCTTTCAATAAAGGATGTGGTTAAACACCATGGCCTATATTTTTGCCTTTTTATAGAGCAACCTATAGATCCCTATTTCTCTAAAAAATATAGTCACATTCTAGTCGTTCGGCCAGGTGACTTCTCCTTTAATGAAGTCGATATACCAGATAGTATCGTGTTTAGCAAATATTCTCAATTGTTTGTACGTAATGACTCTATTCTCATAAAGGGTTATTACAGTGATGAAAGAGACTATTGCATTACAGACTGTAAACTTGGTGAGAATGATAAAGCACGATGGACTCTAAAAGAAGTACAGCCTGTATCGACAGAAGTTTATAAGGATAATGATTATAAAATTAACTTCACGAATCGAGGTGAATGGGGCCGTTATATGACTTTTGTGGATTTGTCTGATGATGCGGAATATATATATTATGGTTGTGGACGGGTATTTAAGCGGACAGATGGCTACTATTTCTGTCATGATCAGGGGATAGATAAAGTCGTGAATCCAAAGAACGGCATTAGACATAGACATGGCAATGATTTCAGTAGTGACGCGTCTTATCCAGAAGCCGTATTAACACCTGAAATACAGCTTCGTGGCCCTTTCATCGTTTTTGGAGAAGACACCTTGTGGAATGCTTACTTTATCCATAACGATATGATTCATATGATTCAAACGGATAGAGATGGATCATATCTATCAAAGTTCGACGGAGAGAAGGCCGTTCGTTTTAAAAAACTGAAAAAGAGATATGAACATATTAGTTGCTCTGAGTTAGGAAACTCCTCAGGAGGCAATGGAGGATTATACTATTGTTTTCCATCTCCTAAGAGCGATGACTTGAATTTCGACTTAATTGATATAGACAATAATCTTATCAAAATAATTAGTGTCGTCACAGATCAGTCACCCTCGATCGTTATTTCAGGTAGGGATGGACTCGAAGAAACATTAGCATTTGTAACAGACGGTTTCTCTTCAAAAACCATTAATGATGTCAGCGTATTAGAAAGTCAATTAGGTAGTTACAAGAATACGATACCCAGTCATTTAAGATATAAATCACAATATGATTCGGAAAGTATGACTTATTATCGATTTGTTGACGAAAGTACTTTCATTTGTGCCGAATATGGCTATGATGCCAAGACTGGACAGCTTAACTCTTTGATCTTGAAGTGGCGCCCGTTAAGTAATCTAATATGCTTTCAAGATAAAAATATAAGTTTCTCAGAGCGGCAAATCCGAGAAAAAATAAAATCGACGATCAACCGGGTCTTATCTTGCAAACCTAAGAGAAAGAAGGGAGAATACGAGTGGAGAAAGAACGGTATAAAAGTTGATTTGTGGAAAAACAATCTCTCTCTGCTGATTGAAAAAAAACAATAAGGTTAAATAATAAGGGTTACTTCATCCACATGATCAAATGGGGACGTAGCTGAAATGATCCAAGATAACAGAAGGTGTGTCATCAAGAATTTGGCTGTAGGAATCTACTGATGACACACCCTTGATTAGAGTACTCGTGTTTGCCGACTTAGGTCAGCAATGTTGTCGACTATAGTCAGCAAGGTTGTCGACTTAAGTCAGCAGATCTGTCGACTTAAGTCAGCATACTGCAAAAGGCCACCAAACGGATAGCATAAAGGTACCTTTTCGTATGAGTAAAAGCCATCTTTCTAACAGGCAGTGTCAAACTATACCACTACTTCTATTGGAGTTAATCACTATTACTGGTAGCCGTAGTCATTACTGAGGGGGTGAAGTAGTGACTACGGACAGTGGAAGTAGTCACTACGGCAATCGAAAGATATGGTCATGGCAATCGAAAGAAATCTTTCTGGTTGTTTATACTTTAAATTCCTGAAAGGATGTATTACTCTTTTTAGGTAAAAAGTTTGTGAATTCGAAATATTTCCTATATATTTGCAGTCAGAAAAAGAGAAAATAAACATTTGAGATATGAGATTAAACGGTAGAAGAGAAAGTAATAATGTAGATGACCGTCGCGGTATGACTGGTGGCACAGCTGCCGGTCTGGGTATTGGCGGTATCGTGATTATCGCTTTGATGACTTTCCTCGGAGGAGGAAATATCGGTGACGTGATTAATAATGTGGGTCAGCAGATGGCTCAGAGTCAGAATGTTTCCACGAAGGACGGTGAGCGAGAGTTCACAGAAGAGGAGCAGGCACTGGCGAAGTTCTCCAGTCAGATCCTCGCAGGTACAGAGGATGTGTGGACCAAGGTGTTCAAGCAGATGGGGCGCGAGTATGTTCCCCCAAAGATGGTGCTCTATACCAGTAGCGTGAATACCGGTTGTGGTACAGGTAATGCGCAGGTAGGTCCTTTCTATTGCTCTGCCGACCAGTGTCTGTATATCGACCTGTCGTTCTTCACCACGATGAAGCGTAACCTGGGTGCCGACGGCGATTTCTCTTATGCCTATGTGATTGCCCATGAGGTGGGTCACCATGTGGAGTATCTGTTGGGTATCCTCAACAAGGCGCATAGTGCGATGAGTCAGTATGGTCAGAACTCACCGCGTGCCAATGCCATCAGTGTGAAACTGGAGTTGCTGGCCGACTATTATGCTGGTGTGTGGGCCCATTATGATGATGCCCAGTACAACAGTCTGGAGCCCGGTGATATCGAGGAGGCTATCGACTGCGCCCAGAAGATCGGTGACAACTACCTGCAGGAGAAGGCTCGTGGCTACAGTCAGCCGGAGAGCTTCACACACGGTACGTCTGCCCAGCGTATGAAATGGTTGAAGATGGGTATTGAGAAAGGGGATATGAGTATCTCTACTTTTAATGTTAGTGATTCGGAATTGTAATAAGAAACGATGTTTGAAAATTTAAGTGACAGACTTGAACGGTCGTTCAAGATTTTAAAAGGAGAAGGTAAAATTACGGAAATTAACGTGGCGGAGACCCTTAAGGATGTCCGCCGCGCGTTATTGGATGCCGACGTTAACTATAAGGTTGCGAAGACATTCACCGATACAGTAAAGCAAAAGGCATTAGGACAGAATGTGTTGACAGCGGTGAAGCCCGGTCAGCTCATGGTAAAGATTGTGCATGATGAACTGGCTACGTTGATGGGTGGCGAGACCGTCGGGCTGAATCTCGACAGTCGTCCGTCTATCATCCTGATGTCAGGTCTGCAAGGTTCAGGAAAGACCACGTTCAGCGGTAAGCTCGCCAATATGCTCAAGACCAAGCAGCACAAGAAACCGCTTTTGGTGGCTTGCGACGTATACCGTCCGGCAGCTATTGAGCAGTTGAAGGTGGTGGCCGCCCAGATCGACGTTCCCGTATACACCGAGGAAGGTAATAAGGATGTGGTGGCTATCGCGCAGCATGCCATCGCCGAGGCCAAGGCTAAAGGCAACGACGTGGTAATCATCGATACCGCCGGTCGTCTGGCCGTTGACGAGGAGATGATGAACGAGATAGAGAACCTGAAGAATGCCGTTACACCTAACGAGACGCTCTTCGTGGTTGACTCGATGACCGGTCAGGATGCCGTGAATACAGCTAAGGAGTTTAACGACCGGTTGGATTTCGACGGTGTCGTGCTGACGAAGCTCGATGGTGACACCCGTGGTGGTGCTGCCCTGAGTATCCGCACGGTGGTGACCAAGCCTATCAAGTTCGTAGGTACCGGTGAGAAGATGGAGGCTATCGATGCCTTCCACCCCTCACGAATGGCCGACCGTATCTTGGGTATGGGTGATATCGTCTCTCTCGTGGAACGTGCGCAAGAGCAGTTCGATGAGGAAGAGGCACGCCGCCTGCAGAAGAAGATCCAGAAGAATAAGTTCGACTTTGATGACTTCCTCGGTCAGATCCAGCAGATCAAGAAGATGGGTAACCTGAAGGATCTCGCCTCGATGATCCCTGGTGTGGGTAAGGCCATCAAGGATATCGATATCGACGATGATGCCTTCAAGGGTATTGAGGCTATCATCCAGAGTATGACACCGAAGGAGCGTGCTAACCCACAGATCCTCAATAACTCTCGTAAGATGCGTATCGCCAAGGGTAGTGGCACGAATATCCAGGAGGTGAACCGCCTGTTGAAGCAGTTCGACCAGACGCGCAAGATGATGAAGATGGTGACCAATACCAACATGCGCGGTATGATGGGAGCCATGAGGAATATGAAAGGCAGAATGCCGAGTTAATCTAGTAAAAAAACAAGAGATTATGAAACTGATAGATGGTAAAGAGACGGCCGCGCAGATCAAGAAGGAGATTGCTGCAGAGGTAGAGGAGATTATCGCTAATGGCGGTAAGCGCCCGCACCTGGCAGCTATCCTGGTGGGTCATGATGGCGGCAGTGAGACTTATGTAAAGAACAAGGTGCTGGCCTGCGATGCTTGTGGCTTCAACTCCACCTTATTACGATTTGAAGAGGATATCACTGAGGAGGAACTGCTCAATCAGGTGAAGAAACTCAATGAGGATCCGGAGGTTGACGGTTTCATAGTCCAGCTTCCGCTCCCCAAGCATATCGATGAACAGAAGGTGATCATGGCAATCGACTACCGTAAGGATGTGGACGGATTCCATCCCATCAACGTGGGGCGCATGGCTATCGGTCTGCCTTGCTTCGTCTCTGCCACACCGCTGGGTATTATCACCTTACTGAAACGTTACGGCATCGAGACATCTGGAAAGAAGTGTGTCGTGCTGGGGCGCTCCAATATCGTGGGCAAGCCTATGGCACAACTGATGATGCAGAAGAACTACGGTGATGCTACCGTGACGGTATGTCACAGTCATTCCAAGACTTTGGTGAAGGAATGTCAGGAGGCAGACATCATCATCGCCGCTATCGGTCGTCCGAACTTCGTAACCGCTGATATGGTGAAGGAGGGTGCCGTTATCGTGGATGTGGGTACTACCCGCGTGCCGGATGCCACCCGTAAGAGCGGATTCCGACTGAATGGTGACGTGAACTTCGAGGAGGTGGCTCCTAAGTGCTCTTATATCACGCCCGTGCCGGGTGGGGTAGGGCCGATGACCATCTGCTCACTGATGAAGAATACACTGGCTGCGGCCAAAAAGGAGTATTACCAATGACCGCTGAGGAGTATTATCTGCAGGGAAACGAATACCGTCGGGCAGGCAACTGGCAACAGGCACTCAACTGCTATATGGAAGCCATTGCACTGGACCCCGACAGTCCTGCGGTACAGGCACGAGAGATGTTAAATGATATATTAAACTACTATTGTAAAGATATGTATAACCCGTAAGGTGAAAGCCTTGCGAAATGAAAACTTAAAAGAACAAGATTATGGGAAAAATCAGAGGTGCCATCGTGGTGAACACTGATCGGTGCAAGGGTTGTGCACTATGTGCTGATGCTTGTCCGAAGGGAGTCATTGCGCTGGCCGCAAAGAAAGTGAATGTGCATGGTTATCCCTTCGTTGAAGCGGTGAATCCCGATGATTGTATCGGATGTGCATCTTGTGCTATCGTCTGTCCTGACGGTTGCATTGCAGTGTACAGAAAAAAGATGGAGGATTAGGAAATGGCAGAAAGAGAAGTAGTATTGATGAAAGGCAATGAGGCGATAGCCCATGCTGCTATTCGTTGTGGTGCTGATGGATATTTTGGCTATCCTATCACTCCGCAGAGTGAGGTAATCGAGACCCTGGCAGAGCAGAAGCCTTGGGAGACGACAGGTATGGTTGTCGTACAGGCAGAGAGCGAGGTGGCATCTATCAACATGGTGTATGGTGGTGCCGGTGCCGGTAAGCGTGTGATGACATCCTCATCCAGTCCTGGTGTGGCACTGATGCAGGAGGGTATCGCCTATCTGGCAGGTGCTGAGTTACCGGGTGTGTTTGTAAACGTACAGCGCGGTGGTCCTGGTCTGGGTACTATCCAGCCGTCACAGGCCGACTATTTCCAGGCTACACGCGGTGGTGGAAACGGTGATTATTATGTGATTACACTGGCACCTAACAGTGTGCAGGAGATGGCAGACTTTGTGGATCTGGCCTTCGAACTGGCATTCAAGTATCGCAATCCGGCCATGATCCTCTCTGATGGTGTCATCGGACAGATGATGGAAAAGGTGGTATTGCCACCGTTCAAGCCTCGTCGTACTGAAGAAGAGGTCATCAAGGAGTGCCCATGGGCTACAACAGGTAGGAAGAAGGATCGTCAGCCGAATATCATCACCTCTCTGGAACTTCGTTCAGAGGAGATGGAGAAGCGTAATATCCATCTTCAGGAGAAGTATCAGGAGATCCGTGAGAAGGAGGTTCGCTATGAGACCTTCGACTGTGAGGATGCCGACTATGTGATCGTAAGCTTCGGTTCTGCAGCACGTATCTCTGAGAAAGCCTTGGAGATTGCACGCGAGGAAGGACTGAAGGTGGGATTGTTCCGCCCGATTACTGTATGGCCGTTCCCTTCAAAGCAGATTGCTGAGGTGGCACGTGGTAAGAAGGGTGTGCTCGTAGCAGAGATCAACGCCGGTCAGATGGTGGAAGATGTGCGTCTGGCTATCAACGGTGCTGTGCCTGTAGAGCACTTCGGTCGTCTGGGTGGTATCGTCCCGGAGCCTGATGAGATTGTGAACGCTATTAAAACCAAATTGATGTAACCATGGAAAAGAATGAAATCATAAGTCCAGAGAATCTGGTATATCAGAAACCTGCGCTGATGAACGATGTCCCCATGCACTATTGTCCGGGTTGTTCACATGGTGTAGTACATAAGTTAGTGGCAGAAGTTATTGCAGACATGGGTATGGAAGAGAAGGCCATCGGTGTGTCACCGGTAGGATGTGCCGTGTTTGCTTATCGCTATATAGATATTGACTGGCAGGAGGCTGCCCACGGTAGAGCACCCGCCATCGCTACAGCTATCAAGCGTCTGTGGCCCGACCGTTTGGTCTTCACCTATCAGGGTGACGGTGACTTGGCTTGTATCGGTACAGCTGAGACCATCCACGCACTGAACCGTGGTGAGAATATCGTGATCATCTTTATCAATAATGCGATCTATGGTATGACCGGTGGACAGATGGCACCTACCACACTGCTTGGACAGAAGACAGCTACCTGTCCTTACGGTCGTGTGCCCGAGCTCCACGGTTATCCGCTCAAGATGCCTGAGATTGCCGCACAGTTGGAGGGTACCTGTTATGTGACACGTCAGAGCGTGGACACCGTGGCCCATATCAACAAGGCAAAGAAGGCTATACGTAAAGCTTTCGAAGCATCTATGGCTGGTAAAGGTTCTTCATTGGTAGAGATCACCTCCACCTGTAATAGTGGATGGAAGATGTCACCGCAGAAGGCTAATGCCTGGATGGAAGAGAATATGTTCCCATTCTACCCGCAAGGGGATCTTAAAGACACAACAAAATGAAACAGGAGATAATTATTTCAGGTTTTGGCGGACAGGGTGTGCTCTCAATGGGTAAGATCCTCGCCTATTCAGGATTGATGGAAGACAAAGAGGTGACATGGATGCCTGCTTATGGTCCGGAGCAGCGTGGTGGTACAGCCAACGTAACCGTGATCGTCAGTGACGACCGTATCTCTTCACCGATCCTCAGTAAATACGATATAGCAATCGTCTTGAACCAGCCGTCGCTCGACAAGTTCTTGCCGAAGATCAAGCCCGGTGGCATCCTGATCTACGACAGCTATGGTATCATCAACCCGCCACAGCGTGACGATATCAATATCTATCGCATTGATGCTATGGATAAGGCTGCGGAGATGAAGAACTCCAAGGTATTCAATATGATTATCCTTGGCGGACTCCTGCAGGTTTGTCCTGTAGTCAGCGACAAGGGTGTGGAGAAGGCATTGTTTAAGACACTGCCCGAGCGTCACCACGGACTGATACCTCTGAACATGGAGGCTATCAAGGCTGGTAGAGAGATCATCACCAAACTGTAATCACTCGCAGTTTAATCATACAAAAAAACGGTAGCACAGAGAATCGTGCTACCGTTTTTTTATGTGTTCTTTTATAAAGGTTTAAAGTTTACTCTCTATCCACTCGATGATGTCGGGATTACTTGGGCGTGGTGCATCAAGAGAGATGATGTTGCCCTTCTTGTCGAACATCATGAATCGGGGGATGCCTGTAACGCCATACTCCTTGCAGAGCATGCACTCGAACTCACCTTTCACGATATACTGTGGCCAGCTGAGGTTCTCCTTCTTCACCATTGACTTCCATGCAGCCTGGTTCTTATCGAGAGAGATACTTACCAACTGGATACGTTTGTCGTTCTTGAAGTGGTTGTACAATTTAACCATATTTGGAGTCTCTGCCTTGCAGGGACCGCACCAGGTAGCCCAGCAGTCGATGTATAGCGCCTTACCCTTCAGGTTGGCCAATGTGAGTTTCTTACCATTCTGGTCGTAGAAGTCGAAGTTGACAGCCTTGGCACCAGGCACCATGTTCTTGTAATGGTCGTAGAGTTGCTGAATCTGAGCGGGAATTTCACGTCCTGGAGTTACCTGACAGTAAGCGTTATAGATGTCGTTAATATTGGCAGGAGCCTGTTCGAAGAGGTTTGACACCTCGTTGTCGGCCAGGGCATTGATGATCTCCTTATTGGTAAACAAGTTATTCAGGTTGTTCAAGAGTGTGATTGACTTGTCTTGTCCCTCTGGAACAAAAAACTTTTTGTAACCAGAGGCATACATCATTGCCTCTTGCAGATTGTTGTCACGTTCGAGTGCCTCCATCCAAGCCTTATAACTGTCGTCGGCTTTGGTGCCTACTTCAGAATACCATGACAGTCCACCTTTCTCAAGTTTTGTATTGATATCCTCGCGCATGAACTTGCGGAACACGGGGTTGCTGATCTTGTTCAGCTTGGCGAACTGACGATCACGCAGCATCTCCATCTCCTGGCGCCACTGGGCAAACGTGAGGTTCTCGCCCTTACCATAGTATTTCTCGAGCATCGGGGTCTGGATAGTCTGGTAGTATTCCTCGTTGTTCACAAACTCATAACAGTCTTTGTAGTCACCCGTGTAGTTCACCTTCGACTCTGTCTCTGCTTCGTTCTTCTGGATGATCTCCAGATCGATATTGGCTTTCATGCCGTTCTGCACATAGAACTTCACGCCACCTTTCGGTGCATCGACGATCAAAAAACGGGCATAGCCATCAGGGGCATCGAGCTCCAGACGGTAACTGCCGTCTTCTCCTACAGCTACGGGAATCAGATTGCTTGGATCCGCAATGTTCATTAGGAATACATGACTGTTCTCGTTCAGTCCTTTCACTTTACCGGTTATCATCGCTTTCTGTGCATTAACGGCCACAGCGCCCAGCAGCATCATAGCTGCCAAAAGAATCTTTTTCATTTATTTTATGGTTTTATTATTTCCTATGTTTGATGTTTCTATGATGAGGAAAGTTGCAAATAGGTCATTCTTATACCTTTTATTACTCTCCTCTATCTCTCATTATCTACTAAGTTGGGATTCAGTTGCAGTACGTTGGGAGGGATGGGCAGTGCATAGCGTGGGTCATTGGGTGCCATCGTATAATGCTGTCCGAAAATAGTACGTGTCATTTCCCTTGCGGTCTGTTTGTCACAGTTCCAGCGCTTCATGTCCATAAACGATGTAACGCAGAATGACAGTTCACGACGTCGTTCCTTCATCACCTCATTCAACAACTCTGAAGCATTGGTAGTCGATGTTGGTTGATAGCTGTCGGCCAGATAGCGATTTACTCTTACTGCATCAAGCGCCTCTGTGGCTGTCTTTATGTCGGGTGACGACTTGCGCAGGGCTGCCTCGGCGATGGTGAGATACATCTCGCTGACACTGATACCCGACTGTTGTGTTCTCATCATGCTAATAGGACGTGATCCATAAAGGTTGGTAAAGAAGATGAGCGTACGTAAGTCGGTCTGTCGGTCAAGAATCTTTTCAAATTCATCACTTGGACTTGACATAGAGGCGAAATTGGTGTTAGGACGTACCAATATCAGTTCTTGGTTATAGATACGTGTGTCGCCAGGATAGCCAAAAGCAACGACAGAGTAAGGAGATGGTGCACCGATAGCTCCTGCAAAGTCATTATAGTTGTACATCATTGGTTGCAGTTCTACAGCCTTACGCGCATCAGCAAGTGCCGCATCAAAGTTACCCATGTATAAGTTTACTCGTGCACGAAGTGCTATGGCAGCAGCTTTACATGGAAGATGTTTAAATGTTGCCACATTTGTTTCAAGCAAATCGACTGCCTGGTTAACATCACTAAGAATCTGATCGTAGCATTCTTTTACAGTAGCGCGTGACGGCATGGCATTAATATCAGGTTCCAGCAAGAGGGGTACACCTAAGTCGGAGTTGGCTGTAGCTGAGTTATATGCCTTACCGTAAAGGTTTGTCAGGATAAAATAGTTTAGTGCGCGATGTACCAAGGCACGTCCTTTCACCTCATTACGTTTATACTCATAACCCTCATCTGCATCATCAATATTCTCAAGGATATAATTTACGATATAGTTTGACTTATATAGACCATTCCAATTAGCATCTTGTTCTGCCTGAGAATAAATTACATTGTTCCATGTAACCATATTATAGAAACTGGGGTAATCGTGGAAATAGGAGTAGTACATATCTGTGGGTTGGTCGCTACCGGTATAGTCATCAGATAACAGTTCCATATTCGTAACATTATAGCACACATCAGCGAGACTGTAATTTTCTCCAGCTATATTGATAAACGAATTGTTCATCAGTTTGCCCAGATCGTCTACCGTAGAGGGGATAGCCTTTCCCTTGGGTACGATATCAACAAAATCATTACAACTGGTGATAAGGAGTGAACTGCTCACCAAGACGATAAACGTGAATAGCTGAGCTATCGTTCTCTTATATTTTTTTGTTTTCATATTCTTATCATTAATATTTAAAAAGGATTAGATCACGACTTAGAAGTTTACGTTCAGAGTGAGTGTATAGTAATGTGGGAGATCACCCAGGTAATTAACTCCTCTACCTGTACTGATCGTATTGTCGGGATCGATACCGTCACGGTTGGCCGCGTGATACCATACATTTTCTGCTGATACCCTGGCATAGATAGACTTCACCCAAGCGCCTTTCTTCAATAAGGATGTAAAGTCGTATCCCAGACTAATTGACTTCAGTCGTAGTAAGTCTCCCTTCTCAACCATATGGTCGTTTTGATTAACAGCTAAGATATAGTCATACCCATGTCCATCAACGGGATCTTTTGGTATCCATGTCTTATCTTCGTCACCTGCTTTCATCCATCTGTTGGCAAAGTCTTTATAGGGTCGCTCCCCATAGTCAACATTACTGATTGTAGGCATCATCATCTTATGTCCTAACTTATAGGTGATCATAAATGCCAGGTCAAATGACTTGTAACGCAGCGTGTTACTCCAGGCACCATAGTATTTAGGTGACAGACGACCCAGATAAAGCAGATCGTCAAGGGTAAAGCTACCTGTAGCTTGGTAATTATAAAGCTCACCGGCAGCATCCATCATCTGTGGGTTACCGGCAGCATCCAGTTTTCCAAGACGATAAACCATCACATAGTCTACCGGTTTTCCTTCCAGAGGATTCTTCTCAAGGGCCACATTGGTAGTCGGCTCACCAGAAAGTACCTTCGTAACTTTATTATAGTTATACGAGAAGGTTAAGGTAGTGTTCCAACTGAAGTCTTTCGTCCTTACCGGTATACCGCCGATACTCATGTCGATACCTCTGTTAAGGATGTTTGAAGTATTCTTCATCACAGAATCGAAGCCGAGGGTTGGGTCGATGATTGTCTGTCCGAGAGCATCGTGAGTAGGACGGTTATAGAAATCTAAGCTAAAGTTCAGTCTGTTTTTCCAAGCACTAAAGTCAATACCGAGGTTAAAGGTATACACCTTTTCCCATCTCAGGTCCTTATTCTCAGGGTTGTTAATCGACAGTGTGGACAAACCAGAGTACATATCCAGTCCTGACCATGCTATCAGATAGGGGGATGTGCTCTTATCGATATTACCAGACAGACCATATGATGCCTTTAATGCCAGGCGGTCTATTGCCGCGATTTGGAAGAACGATTCCTTGGAGATATCCCACATTCCACCTACCGACCATGTTGGTGAGTCACGGTATTTACCAGAGCGACCGAAAAGATTGGTTTTATCATAACGCATAGATGCGAATACGGTATATCGATCCTTATAGGTGGCACTAGCAGTAAAGAACGTAGAGAAGAAACGATCTTCAGCATCTCCCAATAAAGGATTGTAAAAGAGTGTTGACACGATAGTGGGATTATACCCCATCACGCCTGTTCGAAGGGTGTCAAAGTTCATCGTGCTATTGGCAAATGTCATGGCTTGTGGGTCGAAACCATAGTAGGTGTTACTGCTTGACTTGGTGCGGATGGCGAACATCTCACATCCTGCCATTGCTGTGGCAAACCAATCGTCTTTCTCATATTTCCAGTTGAGCACATTCCGCCATGTATAACTGATGGAGTTCATATCGGATTTGTCCATAGTTGCTCCTTCCGGGATGTAATGGGTAAGGACACCACCTTGGTTGCTGGTAAATTGATTGAACTGATTTCGCACGTTATAAGAAAGACGGTCATAGATGGTTTCCTGACTGTTATGATCAATAGCAACCATGCCACTGGTTGTAAAGACAAAACCATATGGGAGCGTGAAGTCGAACTGCAGGTTGGCCTGTATGTTGTAATGCTTCACATTGTTAGATACCAAATCACGATCTTTCAGACGGTTATAACTCCAGTCCACATATCCTTCTCCTTCCAGACGATCTTTCCAACTCTGAGCCACCCCATGATATTCATTGACATAGTTGCCTTGTGCATCTTTTAAATGAACATAAGGCATAATATCTTTCGGCGAGAAAGAATAGACATCTTGTGTACTGTAGTTACCTCTCATGCCGCTGGTCATTCTGATATTCTTGCAGATTTCGAGGATGCTGTTCCATTGTATACCTGCGCGATTCAGATCATTGCCTTTGAGGGTAGCAAGATTATTCTCAAAGTTAAAGGACAGGTAGTTGGATGTATTTGCTCCACCACCTGACACGGTGATATTGTGCATTTGTAACAAAGAAGGACGGTAGAACTCTTTCTGAATGTCCTTGGTGTTATCATAGGAGGCCAGTGCTGCAAACCTGGAATCACGTTCACCTTCAGATATCTGGCCCAACTCGTACTGTCGTTGTATGTCTGTTGCCTCACTATAATAAGTTCCGTAGTTTTCCCTTCTTTCTATAAAATTCTCGTTATTGGCGATATGCTCACGTTCCCAGGCTATCATGTCGGCAGAGCCTAACAGATTCATCGAGGCAATATCAAAACGACTCCCCAATTTTATGCTCCCATTATACGACACTTCGGTTTTCTTATTCATCTTTCCTTTCTTAGTGGTGATGACAAGAACGCCATTGGCGGCACGGACGCCCCAGATACTGGCAGCTGCAGCATCTTTCAATACAGAAATACTCTCAATGTCTTGTGGATTTACGTTATAGGTACCATACTCCATAGGGAAACCGTCAACAACAATCAATGGCTTTGTCTCGGCATAGATCGTTGCCTGACCACGTACTATCATGTTGCCATTACCATCAATGGCAAGACCAGGAACGACACCTTCCAAATTATCTACCACATCACTTGACACAACCGTTTTTAGCTGTTCTGGTTTGATAATATCGAAGGATCCAGTTGCTCGTCCGCTCTCAATCTGCTAATAACCGGTGACAAGTACCTCGTCAAGCATCACATCGGGATGCATGGTTATCTCACGGGTAATATCGTTCGTACCACGGGGAATGGTAACGTAAGCTGTTTCCATACCCACATAGCTGTATTTCAGCGTAGTCTGCTCTACGGGAATCTTAAAGGTGTAGAATCCGTCGGCATCGGTAACCGTACAAACGCGCGTTTCACCAATGCAGATAGGAACTCCCACCAACAGCTCTCCGTCGGCATCACGAACATGTCCCTTGATGGTTCTCTCCTTACCACTCAATTTCTGTTGGGTGATGGTCACGATGTTGTTCTTGATGGAATAGGTACATCCGATAATGCTGGTTATTTCTTTAATCACTTCTTCAGCCGGCTTTTTGGATGAACGTACAGTAACCTTCGGCCATGTGGCGGCGAGAGTTGATGAGTAGACAAAATTCAAATCGGTCTGCTTTTGTATGGCATTTAAGACTGTTGCCACAGGAACAGATTTGAAATTGATGTTCACAGTCTTTGCTGCCGGAGCCTGCGCCTTTGCAGAGGTTATGCCCAATGTAATGAGCACCAACAGACAGCAAATCCTCCATTTACGATTAATTGCTTTCATGTGATATGATTATTTATTAATAAAGATGGTGTTATTACTGATTCTTATCTTCACTTCGAGCACCGTCTCGATAGACTCTAAGATGGGCTGGATATCCTCAAAACGACTGAAGTGTCCATTCAGAGGTAACTGCTGAAGGTCTGCTGACTCAAACTGTACGTCGTAACCATACCAGCGGGCAAGAACATTCATGACACGTTCGAGTGACCAGTCATCAAACGAAAATTTCCCCATATTCCAAGCTACATACGGTTCTACATCGATTGTGGAGAGCATCAGGTTCTCAACAGAGAACTCACATAGTTGGCCAGGATTCATCAACTGCTCTTTTCCTCCTGTCGGCGTAACACTGACACTTCCCTCGACAAGCACAACGCTGGTTTTGTCTCCAGTGGTGTTCACATTAAACTCGGTGCCATACACCTTGACATCGCCGTTGGGTGTGTGCACAATGAAAGGACGACTCTTGTCCTTGGCTACCATGAAATAAGCCTCACCATCAAGAATGACGTTACGGTCACCACGACCGAACTTCTCAGGATAGATCAGTCGCGTATTATAATTAAGGTGTACCAGTGTACCGTCATCCAGTGTCAACCAATATTCTTTGTCGTGCATTGTGGTGATACGGCGGGCACTCAACAGTTGTTCCTTTGTAAGGGATTCAGTTACAGACAAAGATTCTTCACTCTTCACTCTTAACTCTTCATTTTTCCCAGATTCATCACTCATCATGCTTAACTCTTCACTTAATACATCCACTTTTGCATCCTGTTTTCCGCTCTCACGACTCTGTTGCATGGCAAGTTGTACGGATTCTGAGATCTCAGGTGGTGTCACCTTGGTATATTGAGAATACCAAAGAGCGGCACCTCCCACGATGAGTATCAAGACTGCGGCGGCATATCTCCATAACGGACTGAGATGGGTGAACAGGGTATGATGCTGACGACTCTTGATTGATACCGTCTCTTCATGCTGATCTGCCACGGCGTTAAGCTGTTGGATTCTTTGATTAACATTCTCAATGGCATTATCTACATCTATATCCGAAAGGAACTTCACGACATCATCCTGTTCTTTGACGTTATTGACAATATGCTTATATACGATGGCGTTATCGGGTATGCTCAGCCATGTATCCAGTTGCTGTTGCTCGTTCTCAGTAAGTTCTGAAAACAGCGATTTTATTATAATTGATTGTATATTCATCATGTTCGAACAATAATTAGTGATACTTTCTAACCTGTTTACGTAAAAAATGGGTAAACTGGTTAAAAAGAGTATTATTTTTTTTCAGTTCGGGTAATAAATCTCTGAACAGAAGTGCTTAATATAATAAGGTGTATTATCCGAATATGGCTAATAACAGCACCAAATCAAATTTATCGCGTAGTTTAGAGATTCCGTGTTTTACATGACTGCGTACCGTCTCATATTTGATGCCGAGGATTTCAGCGATCTCATGGTCGCTCTTTCCTTGCAGTTTTAGTCTCATCACTTGTGCGTTCTTTTCTGGAAGTTTCTCCACTTCCTCATATAGTTTAGTATATAGGTCAATTTCAAGAACTGTATTTTCTACAGTTTCCTCTACTAATTGTTCATCAAGGTGTTCTGTTGGCATGTGCTTCGCTTTACGGAAGACATCAATGATCTTGTTGTGAAGAATAGTGATGAGGTAATTGCTGATACTTTTACGTTCATCAATGGTTTTGCCTTGTTGGATCAATTGCACAAATACTTCCTGTACGATGTCCTCGGCAGCCTCCTTATCTTTCAAAAGACGGGTGGCAAAAAGCACCATCGGGGCATAGTACGTACGAAAAAGCGCATCATAGTCTGTTGTTGCGCCAATTGTTTTAATTTGCTTTAAATCAATCTCCAAACTATTGCTGTAAACTTATTTCGGCTGCAAATATAATCAAATAATCGGTTTACTGCAACAAATTGATTAAAGAATTTACCTCCTTACTCTTCTTGTCTTCACCTGGTTAATCCACTCGGCTATGTCCTGAAGCACTTCGGGGGAGATGGTTTCCTCGATGTTGAAATACTCATTGGGGAGGCCGGTGGTGCAGTGCTGGAAGAGATGGTTCAGGGAAGGGTATTCCTTCGTGAGGTTAATCTTATTCTTTGCCAGCGCTTTACTAATTCCTTTGAGGTTGGGATCTGACATCACCTGTACGTCCTTGTTGCCATTGATGGCAAAAACAGGGCATTGGGTGCATACAATGTCAGGTCGTGGATCGTAGTCGATGAACCATCGTACCCACGGATTTTCAGCCACTGCTGGTTGTTGCCGGTATTGCTCTACGGTCATGACCGTGGACATTCCACTGAGTTGCATGATTCGGTTGGCCTGTGCGGTGAGTGCCTCGTCACCCTTTACACCGACACCTGCCATGCTGATGACGAAATCTACTCCTCTCATGCTACCTAACATAAACGCGATATTGGCACCCTCACTGTGCCCCAATACACCAACCCTACTGAATTTCTTGGTATTACGCAGATACACAATACCTGCCTCAGCATCACGACAGAAGTCTTGGGTAGTGGCATTCTTTAGTTCGCCACCTACAGATGCTCCCGTAGCCCGATCATCATAACGCAGGGTGGCTATACCCTGACGAGCCAGGTAGTCGGCGATGACGAGGAATGGCTTGTGCTCAAGGATTTCCTCATCACGGTTCTGTAGTCCACTACCGGTAACCATCAGTACGACAGGTGTTTTCTTCTTGTCATAATTGGCAGGATAGATGATGGTGCCAGCCAGTGTGGCATGGTCTTTCTCATTGGTGAAGGTCACCTCTTCGGTTGTATATGGATAAGGCGGTTGTGGCGTTTGTGGCCGTTTTACCGCCTGCACATCTTTCTTTAAGGTAAGCGGCAACTGCATGCCGTTTTGCATGAAAGTACCTTTCAGTTCTGCTCCGTGAAGACGTCCTTTATACGATGCTCCTATCATCGTGACGCTCACGGCAAGGGAGTCGTTACTGATAAAGTCAACCTTCGTGGGAATATCTTTAGCACCCTGTGCGGGACTGTCCATCGTGCATGTTGTTACCCCTTTATCATCGGTGTTGACATGAAGTACCAAGGGTAGGGTAGTAGGTCCCACATGAAGATCGCCCGACCAGGTTCCTCTAAGATCTTGGGCGAATGCGGTGATGGTTGTAAATACGAGTAAGAAAGACAGAATAGTTTTTTTCATGATTGATTATGTGATAGTTAAATTTTAAAAACCGTCATGCAACGGTGGCAGATTATTATTCTTCATCATGGTGGGTGGCGCCGGGATGTAACGGTTGGGCATATCGCGCTGCTCCACAGATACCTGGATGCTGAAAGACGGATTGACGTTATAACGGACGGCAGCACCAATGCGGTCGCCCAACTCACTCATGTCGTACAACGGCCAAGGAATGCGGTTCTTATCAAGGAATGATTTCTGTCCATAGAGATATGCCTCCCAGTGCTCGTTGAAACGATAGGAGAGCACTCCGTTGATGCCGGCATCACGGTAGTTATTACGTTGCCACCATACATTATTTAAATAGCCACCCACAGCGATCGACAGCTTGTCGGTCAGCGGCATGGCATACATCGCGGAGATATTCTGTTGGAAACCGGCACCACGAGCGGCATGCTTGCCAAAACTGGCAAACACGCTGGCACCTACATTCACGTTCAGTCCTTTATGTAGCAGCCAGTTATAATAGCCGCCCCAGTACATGGGGTAACTGTTGATATACGGCATCTGACCGTATTGATTCAGTAGGGGCAGATGCAGACTGTCACCCATCCACTGGGGTGAGAAATCGGGCATCGATGGTTTTGCCTCCGTCATCGTGGGCTGAGGCGTCGTGATCATATCCTGCTCTGTCTTAATCTCCTGTGCCGTTATCATCAAGCAACACAAGAGTAACATACTTATAATCGTGATTCTTTTCATTATTCGCAAAGATAGTGTTTGCAGACGTGATTTCAAAGGTAATTAAAAATATTTATCCTTTTATCAGTTTATTTATTACAAAAATATTACTGATACGTCATTTGTAAAAAGAATTCACCATTATGAGAAGATTCACCTTATTATTACTGCTGCTGACACTGGTTATCTGCTGTTATGCCCAGAGAAGTTTTAATCCCGAAAAACTTACCTATACCTCTCGTGAGTGGAAGATGATAGCCCGTCATTGTCCGGATGAGTTTCTGAAGACACCCTTGGCAAAACAATTTGCGGAGAATGTATTGATCTGGCAGCGTAATACAGGTGGATGGCCGAAGAACCTGGCTATTCACCGTCCGTTGGGAAATAATAAGGATGCTGTCATTGCTGACAAGGTGAAGAGAGACGATTCTACCACCGATAACGATGCTACGATTGTGGAGATGACCTACCTTGCCCGTATGTGGCATGCCGTACCCGATGCCCGTTATAAGGAGGCATTCCTCAAGGGATTGCGCTTTATGCTCGACGGACAGTATGAGAATGGCGGATGGCCGCAGTTCTGGCCCGAGAACCATGGTTATCAGATACATATCACCTATAATGACCATGCGATGGTGCAGACGTTGCGCATCATCCGTGATCTGAGAGATGGTAACAAACCGTTCGACGGACTCGTTGATGAGAAGACGAAGAAGGAACTCGATCGATCGTTTAAGAAAGGTATCGAATGTATCCTCAACACACAGATCATCGTCAATGGCAAACGGACGGTGTGGTGCCAGCAACACGATCGGGAGACACTGGCCCCTGCTCCTGCCCGTTCTTACGAACTGCCGTCATTCTGCTCTTCAGAGAGTGCGGAGTTGACAAGGTTGTTGATGGAACTGCCATCACCCAGTCAACAGGTGAAGGATGCCGTCAACGGTGCGATGGAGTGGTTTGAGAAACATAAGATCACCGGTATTCGTGTGGAGGTATATAAGATGGACGACGGTCGCTATGACCGTAGGGTAGTGGAGGATGCCACTGCCGCTCCCTTGTGGGCACGCTTCTATGACCTGAAGACTGAAGAACCGTTTTTCTGCGACCGTGACGGTATTCCCCGCAAGCACCTCAGTGAGATTGGTCATGAGCGCAGAAACGGTTACGGATGGTATAATTCTGCCCCCGCCACCTTACTTCCATTATATCAGAAATGGCAAGAGAAATATCAATAAATAAAAGAATTTATTGACAAAATCAAAAAAAATGCTACAAAATGTTTGTTCGTTCAGAATAATTGTTATACATTTGCAACCGAAATAAAAAATAGGAAATATGAATCCATTAAGCGCATCTTTTTATTACTTTTATTTTTACTTTGCATGCAAGTGTGAAGCGGGAAGTTGCGTATAATTTTTAGAATAGCAAATGAAATAAATATGATAAGGTCCCGCTTCAGATGATGAGGCGGGATTCTTTGTTTAAAGAGAAAAAGATGAAGAGAATAGCGATACAGGGATTGTTAGGATCCTTTCACGACATGGCGGCGAGACAGTACTTCAAGGATGAGCAGATACAACTCATCTGCTGTGCTACTTTCGAACAGGTGTTCGAGAATGTCAAGCGCGACCCTACCGCCATTGCGATGCTGGCAATAGAGAATACGATAGCAGGAAGCTTGTTACACAACTATGAGTTGTTGCGCGACTCCGCCACTACGGTGGTGGGAGAGCACAAACTGCATATCTCGCATTGCATCTGTTGTCTGCCCGACGATTCCTGGGATACTATCCGTGAGGTACATTCGCATCCGGTAGCCCTCATGCAGTGTCGTGGTTTCTTGGCCAATCATCCGGAGTTGAAAGCTGTCGAGGCAGAGGATACTGCCGGTTCTGCCAAGTATATCGCAGAACACCAGTGTCGCAGTTGGGCGGCTATCTGTTCGGTAGAGGCTGCTGAGATGTACGGGTTGCGTATCCTGGAGGCGAATATTGAGGATAACAAACATAACTTCACCCGTTTTCTGGTAACGTGCAATCCCCGTAAGGCCGACTTCCTGCGTCCGCTGGAGAAAACCAACAAGGCGAGCATGGTATTCTCCCTGCCCCATGAGGAAGGATCCCTATCGCAGGTACTGAGCATCCTCTCCTTCTACAAACTGAATCTCACGAAGATACAGAGTCTGCCCATCATCGGCCACGAGTGGGAGTATATGTTCTATATCGACGTGCTCTACGACAACCTGACACGCTACCGTCAAGGTGTTGATGCGATTATCCCGTTAACCAAGGAACTACATATTTTAGGAGAATACAATGAAGCAAGCAACCCCGTATAACATACAGCCGGCCGACAGACTGTCGCTGGTAACAGAATATTATTTCAGTAGAAAACTGAAAGAGGTGGCACAGATGAATGCCGAAGGGAAGGATGTTATCAGTCTGGCCATCGGCAGTCCGGATCGTCCGCCATCGCCACAGACGATACAGACCCTCTGTGAGGTGGCTCAACAGGAGAATGCCCACGGCTATCAGCCCACGATGGGAATCCCCGAGTTACGTGAAGCTATGGCCCGCTTCTACCAGAAATGGTATGGTGTAACAGTGGATGCAAAGACAGAGGTACAACCGTTGATCGGTTCGAAAGAGGGTATCCTCCATGTTACCTTGGCATTTGTCAATCCCGGTGAGGAGGTGCTGGTGCCCAATCCCGGTTATCCCACCTATACATCATTGAGTAAGATCTTAGGTGCGAAGGTGGTAAACTACAACCTCTTGGAGGATGACGGGTGGCAACCAGACTTCGAACAACTCGAGCAGATGGATCTCTCTAAGGTGCGACTGATGTGGACCAACTACCCACACATGCCGACGGGTGGTGCTGCCCGACGTGAGACATATGAGCAATTGGTGGATTTCGCCCGGCGCCATCAGATTGTCATCGTCAACGACAATCCTTACTCGTTCATCCTCAATGAGCAGCCGTTGTCGATCATGCAGGTTCCTGGCGCGAAAGACTGTTGTATCGAGTTCAACTCCCTGTCGAAGAGTCATAACATGCCGGGATGGCGTGTGGGAATGTGTATCTCCAACCCGCAGTTTATCCAGTGGATCCTCAAGGTGAAGAGTAATATCGACAGCGGTACCTTCCGTGGAATACAACTGGCTGCTGCCGAGGCCCTTACCCATAATGATGAGGAGTGGCACCAACAGGCGAATATCACCACTTACCGTAGCAGACGTAAGATTGCTGAACAGATCATGACAACCTTAGGGTGTCGCTTCGATCCGAATCAGGTGGGTATGTTCCTGTGGGGAAAGATCCCAGAGCAATATACTGATGCAGAAGTTCTCACCGAGCGGGTGCTACACGAGGCAAGGGTGTTTATCACCCCAGGATTCATCTTTGGCAGCAACGGCAGCAGATATGTGCGTATCTCTCTGTGTGCCAACGAGGAAAAGATGAAGGAGGCGCTGCGTAGGATAAAAAGTTTAGAGTTTAAGGTTTAGAGTTTAGAATTTAGAGATGAGCCTCATGCGGCGGGGCTAAAGGAAATAAGAAAACAAGAAAATATATCAAAGATATGGAGTTAGATTTAGAACCACTACGATTGCCGAGTGACAATGAGCGTCCGTTTGTCATAGCAGGACCGTGTTCTGCAGAGACAGAGGAGCAAGTAATGAAAACAGCCTTCCAGTTAGCCAGCAAGGGATGCCATAATTTCCGTGCCGGTATCTGGAAGCCCCGTACGAAACCCGGTGGTTTCGAAGGACATGGTGAGAAGGCATTGCCGTGGCTGAAGAGAGTGAAAGACGAGACGGGCATGCTCATCACCACCGAGGTGGCTACCCCAGAACATGTAGAACTGGCATTGAAATACGGGTTGGACATGCTGTGGATCGGTGCACGTACTACCGCCAATCCCTTTGCCATGCAGGCGATAGCCGATTCCCTGAAGGGTGTGGATATTCCTGTGCTAGTCAAAAATCCGGTCAATCCCGATCTGGAACTGTGGATAGGTGCTCTCGAACGACTCAACAATGCGGGTATCAAACGGTTGGGTGCTATCCACCGTGGTTTCTCCAGTTATGACAAGTCGATGTACCGTAACCTGCCGATGTGGCAGATACCTATTGAGTTGCGCCGACGGATCCCACAGTTGCCCATCGTCTGTGACCCCAGTCATATCGGTGGTCGGCGAGATCTCATTGCACCGCTCTGTCAACAGGCGATGGACTTAGGTTGTGACGGCTTGATTGTGGAGAGTCATTGCGATCCAGACAGTGCGTGGAGTGATGCTAAGCAGCAGGTGACACCCGATGTGCTCGACTATATCCTGTCACTAATCGTAGTGCGCAGTGAGAAGGTTTCCACCGAGGGAATCAGTCAGTTGCGTAAGCAGATCGACCAGTTGGATAACCAGATCATGGACATCCTGTCAAAGCGTATGCGGGTGTGTCGTGAGATCGGACAATATAAGAAAGAGCATAACATGACGGTGCTGCAGGCTCAACGCTATAATGAGATTCTCGACAAGCGTGGGGCACAGGGTACACTCTATGGCATGGATTCCGACTTCATCAAGAAGGTTTTCGAGGCTATCCACGAAGAGAGTGTGCGCCAGCAAATGGACATCATTAATAAATAGTTCAAAGTTAATAGTTAATAGTTAATAGTTGATAGTTGACAATGACCTTTGACAATAACAAGAGTTATCACAATGAAGATATTAGTTTTAGGTGCCGGAAAGATGGGCAGCTTCTTCCTCGATCTGCTCAGTTTTGAGCACGAGGTGGCTGTCTTTGAGAAGGATCCGAGACGCATGCGGTTTACATACAACTGCTTGCGCTTCACCACCATGGAGGAGATCGAGGAGTTTAAACCGGAGTTGTGCATCAACGCGGTGACGATGAAATATACCATACCAGCCTTCCAGGAGGTGATCCCGCATCTGCCGAAGGAGTGTATCATCAGTGATATCGCCTCGGTAAAGACGGGCTTGAAGGAGTTCTATGAGTCAACAGGCATGCACTACGTGTCGTCACACCCTATGTTCGGACCCACCTTCGCCAACCTCAACCAGTTGAGCGAGGAGAATGCCATCATCATCAGTGAGGGAGATTTCATCGGCAGGATTTTCTTCAAGGATCTCTATCAGAAACTCGGACTGAACATCTACGAATATACCTTCGAGGAGCACGACAAGACGGTGGCCTACTCATTGAGCATTCCGTTTGTCAGCACCTTCGTTTTTGCGGCTGTGATGAAGCACCAGGATGCGCCGGGTACCACCTTCAAGCGACACATGAAGATCGCCAAGGGGGTGCTCAACGAGGATGACTACCTTTTGCAGGAAATCCTCTTCAACCCCTACACCCACGATAATGTGGTGAGGATAAGGGAAGAGTTGAAGGAGTTGCTGGAGATTATCGACAAAAAAGATAACGAGGGGATGAAGGCATACCTGCAGAAGATTCGCCATAACGTTAGAAGGGATATACAAATAGACAGATAACCAACCACCATGATACTAAACTTACTCTTAGGGATTATCACCTTCGTAGAACTTAACTGTGAGAATCTTTTCGACACACGGCATGATACACTGAAACAAGATCAGGAGTATCTTGCCGATGGCGTGCGGCATTGGAACCGTCATCGCTATTGGGATAAGGTAAACCATATCGCCAAGGAGATCATCTCGTGCGGAGATCAAACCACGGGCTGGCAACTGCCTGATTTCGTGGCGTTGTGCGAGGTGGAGAACGACAGTGTAATGCGTGATCTTACTCAGCGATCGTCACTCCGCAATGCCGGTTATCAGTATGTGATGACCGATAGTCCTGATGAGCGTGGCATCGACGTGGCACTGCTCTACTCACCCTTCAGCTTCCGGTTGCTCCACTCGCATGCCATCCGTATAGAACCCCTGAAAAAAATGCGCCCCACCCGTGATATTCTTTATGCTACAGGTACACTCGTCAACGGGGATACTCTCCATGTGATGGTAGTGCATGCGCCGAGTCGCTTTAACGGTGAGAAGAAGACGCGCCCACACCGTCTGTTGGTGGCTGATCGGATTAACGCCACTGTTGACTCTATACGTGCTGTGTCGCCCGATGCGCAGATCATCATCATGGGTGATTTCAACGATGAGGCTCGGGATGCGGCCATAAAAAAGATGGAGCATGCCGGACTGTACGACATTTCACAAGATGCCAAGGGCAGTAATGGCGCCAAGGGAACATATAAGTATAAGTCGCGTTGGCAGAGTATTGATCATATTTTGGTGAGCGATGCCCTGCGCCGTCGAATGGTATCCTGCGTCATTCACGATGCTCCCTTCTTGTTGGAGGAGGATAAGAAATATGGTGGAGTCAAACCGCTCCGCAACTACACCGGCTATTGCTACAACAATGGTTTTAGCGATCATCTGCCCCTCGTAGCACGGTTTGATGACAATAAACAATAAACATGCAATTCACCAATTCACTTTTGGTGATTATCGTTCGCGACTCGGCATAGATCAAGCAAGCTTATCTCTGCTCTCGCTGCTCCGATAATTCACATTTCACCCTTCCCTCATTACGGACAAGATTCCCTCATCGCGAACCCAATCCCCTCATCGCGGGCTTGACCCGCGATCTGCTCCGGTACCGATCAGGAGCAATCTTAATCTTTTCACAATAATCCCTTGCAGAAAAGAAAAATATTTATATCTTTGCCTTCAGAAAATAACATCTTAAAACATAGTATTATGACAGAAGGAATTATTGGAGGAATCATCGTTGGTATTATCGCTGGATTCCTGGCAGGAAAGATTATGCGTGGAGAGGGATTCGGTTGTCTGTGGAACTGCATCCTCGGAGTTGTTGGTGGCGTTGTTGGCGGATGGCTGTTCAACATCCTGAATATCAGTTGGGGTGGCACAGTAGGAGCCGTGGGTACCGCCGTTGTCGGTGCCGTCGTGGTGCTCTATATCGCCAGCTTCTTTAAGAAGTGATATTAATCATATCACATCATCAGGTGGAATAAGTATGTACCGAAGCGCCTTGTGCCGATGGTAGGTAGTTGATGCCCCACCAGCACATCTGCAGCAGGATGAAGCAGATGAGTAGGGTGAACAGTGCCATACGTGGTTGGTGATGAGGTATCCTCCGATAGTGGATATACACCAAATAACTGAACCACGTGATGGCTGCCCATGTCTCTTTCGGATCCCATGACCAGTAATGTCCCCATGCTTCTTTCGCCCACAATGCTCCGAAAAGCATACCGAAGGTCATAAAGGCAAATCCTACTCCTACAAGATTATCGGTTATTTCGTATTCCTGTGATGTGACGGGTGTCTTCTTAAAGAACAGCAGGTAGAGTGCCATCACAGTGGCGGCACCCAACAGGGCGTATGCAAACATATACACGATGACGTGTGGAGCGAACCATGCACTCTGCAGGGCTGGCATTAATGTCTTAGAGTGTATCTCGGGCTTGAAGACATTAATACAGATAAATACGATGGCCATGATGGTGGAGAAGGTGAGAATCCACTTGTATCTCCACCGACTATAAACGATAAGACCGGCTAAAGGCAGGAAGAAAGAGTACCACAGACGAGTCTCCCCCATAGTGCGGAGAGGCGGGCGCTCCAGAGATATCCACATGGCGACGATAAACGAGAAGAACACCACAAGTCCTAGTACTGTGGAAATTTTCGCTACTCCTATCTTCTCTCTCCATGCCGCATAAGCTCCTGTTATCCAAAATACTACGGCGATAATTGCGAAATAGATAAATGCCTCCCAACTCATGATCGTTTTGTTTTTATTCCGAAGATAAACATACATAATGCGCCGAGTAGCATCATGTAAATACCTATATATACGATAGTGATCCAGGGGTCGCGCACCAACTCTAAGATACTGGTATTACTCTTTGCACCCATCGACTGGTCGTAGCCATACTGATATATTTTCCAACCATCCACAGCCACCGGTTTATTTACATCTACCGTTGTGTGAATCTTTTTGTTCGTCTTGGTAAGAATCTCTATCTTTGATGCGAAACGTTTCGGTGAACCATCGTCGTATGTCTCCATGATAAACTTCTTCAGTTCTATGGCCAAAGGTAGTTCTACCACCTCTTGCTGCTGAGTAAGGCCGCGCCACTCTGGTTCTCCTATGACGGTAATCATCTTCAGTCGCTGCATGTCGGCATTGCCCAGTGTGGCGGTGGTCATGGTGATGAATAGTCCGAGATGAAAGAGCAGAAACTGGATATTTGTCATACTCAGTCTGAAGTGTACTAACCTTCGGATGATAATCACCCCCAAGATCAGCGCTATGTACACATAGATAAGCACGAAGGGCCAGAAACTCAGCATGTCGTGGAACCATTGCCCGTTCACCGTTTGCCGTGTTAATCCCATGATGACCGTCAGTACTACGGCATACACCATGGCGGGGATAGCCGCTTGCATGGTACCTAAAAAACGAAAAGCATATACCTTGCTTCTTAGCAGGTATATGCCAATAATGATTGCTACGAAAGAAAGGAGCACGATGATGTTCGCTGGCCAGACGAAAGCATCCCATAGCACTTGCCCTACACATAACTGAAGTAGGATACCGGCAATGATAATACCAGCCCCTATGGCAAACCCTTGTCTCATAAACTACAGTTCGATGAGTTTACCTTCTTTCTTCGCTTTTTCAATCCACTGGGGAACAACCTCGTTGAGGAACTTCTGCTTCTTTTCCTTTAACTTAGGCATATCCAGTCCTATTGCGGCCTGTGCCTTTGCCTTAGTGGAATAATCTGGAACAGGAATCTCACCCGTAATACCCTGCTTTGCGGCAATACGCGCAATCAGCAGTCGTGCCTGCTGGGCATAGTCGACAGCGTGGGAGAGCAGACGGGTAACCTCTTGCGGGGCATGGAACGTTGCGCCATGGGAGGCAATGGCATAGTCCCAGCGCCATTGACTCTTACGAAGCAGTGCCTGGATAGGTTTCATCTCTGCTTCACTGGCACCTTTATCAATAATATATTTTGCTTCGAAGTGCGCACGTGCCAACTCTTTCTCTGCACGGTCGCGAACCTCCGTACATTTCTCTTGGCGCTCATAGACATTCTGACGAAGTGTCTCTGCATCCTGACGGTGACATGTCTGACAGGTACGGTCAATATTTGCCAGAGGCGACATAATATGGTGGTCGGTATATTTGATACCACCCTCTTGTTTGTAGGGCATATGACAGTCGGCACACGATACGCCGCGCTGACCGTGGATACCCTGAAGGGCAATCTCATAACCAGGATGCTGAGCTTTCAGAATAGGAGTCTTCGATAATGGATGGATATAGTCGTAGAATCCGATCTCATCATAATACTCTTCTGCTGCCTCGCAGGTCATACCCTTATCCTGTGGGAACATCAGGTAGTTAGCCTTGCCTGGATTTTTCGAATCGTCTTTCTTGATGAAATAATACTCAGTGTGGCATTGTGCACATACCAGCGAGCGCATCTCCTGGTGAGAAGCCTTACGTACATCCTTTCCTGCACGCTGCCATGCCTCATACAATGCCGGACGGGCAGGGCGCAGGTCCATCGTACGTGCATCATGACAGTCGCTGCAACCAACGGTGTTCATGATCTCACCTCCTAAGTCGCTCCACTTACCGGCATAGTAGTTGGTCGGGTCGAATACCGACTTAGAGTCACTTAACTCGCGCATCATGCGTATAACATCCGGTCCTTTACAAGTCCAACAGGTGGCAGGCTGCATGTCGTCATCGCCATCGATGCCAGGGTTACCCGTACGAAGGATCTTACGAAGATCATCCAGACAATGCTTATGACCGCGAGGGGTATTGTAGTCGCGCGAGAAAGCATAACCGGCCCATAGCACAACCATCTCAGGCCGCGCCTCAAGTACATCCTTTTCGTCAGAACTGTTGTATTTTGACTCAAAGGAGGTATCCTCCGTCATCGCCCATGTCTCGTACTCGCGAGGATAATCGGCTTTGAACCGCTCATTCTGCGCGATGATAGAGTCGGTAAACTGCGTACGCTTGTTGTTGAACACACTGGCTACCTCCGCACGCCGCTCCATGAGTGACGATACGAGGAGTCCCAGTACAAAGACAACAATCATAGACCCTCCGAAGAGTGTCCATCCTTGCCATTTCTTTAGTTTCTTTGCCATGATGTCCTTATTTTATTATGTTATTTGCAAACAGAAAGTTATTTTGTTTTCTTAGAGAGGAGCCCTTGCAGCCACTGGGGTACCGGACTGGGGGGTAAGGGTGTTACCGCCTCGGCATTGGGGGTAGCCATCAGTGAGTTCATCCCCCCGTGTGGCACATTGCGGTGGCAGTCCCAGCAGGCTTTGCCCTCACCGCGTTTAGCCATCATATAGTCGATACGTCCCGTTTTAACAAACTCCTGGTTGAGTTGTGTATGACAACGAATGCAGTTATCCATGATCACTTCTGCACTCATCGTCTCCGCCATGATGGCCTGCCGCTCACTGTGTGCCACGAAGTAGGCGGTGTGCTTCAGACCGTCCATCGCCTTGAAGCCGTATTTCATCACCATGTTCTGATGCGGCACATGACAGTCGTTGCACGTAGCGTCTCTGCCGTGTGAAGAATGGCTCCACGTGGCATAATAGGGGGTCATGATATGACAGTTGACGCATGCCGATGGATTATCACCGATGAAATAGGTATGGGCCCTGAGCAGATACATAAACATGGCACCCAAACCTACAAGAACACCGGCTAAAACTAACAACCCTACCTTCTGGCGGTAGGAAAAAAGGCTGGTGATCTTATCTATTCGCTTCATAAGGTGATTTTTTCTATATTATTTTGCAAATATACTCATTTATGAGGATAAAAACAATATAAATATGTCAATATTTATAAATAAGTGTTAAGATGTAGCGTTTTCGTAATAATTCACGACAAAAGATAGTTGTAACTGCTATTATAAAGTTGGGGACAGGTATGCGAAGCGACCCTGTCCCCAACTCGGATTGTAATGACTACCTGTTCAGCAATATCTGTACGATGCGCTCGGCCGTGCGACCATCCCAGCGATCGGGTAGGGAGTGACTCTTCCACTGTCCTCCTACCATCTTGCTAACTTCTTCTGCCAGTTGTTCGGGGTCTTCACCCACCAGCACATTCGTGCCGTACTTCACGGTCTCGATATGCTCGGTATAGCTGTTCAGCGTGATGCAAGGCACTCCGTTGAACGTAGCTTCCTCCGCCACGTTACCGCTGTCGGTGATGATACCCTTGGCATGAGCAGTAAGATAACCAAACTCCAGATAGGGTAGGGCATCCACCAGATAAAGCTTCCCTACGGTCTTGTGCTCCGACAGTTGTGCATACAATCGTTCTACGGTCTTCCGGGCGGCTCCCCTCAAAGGTGCTACCACAGGCACATTATCAGCCTTCTGAAGGATTGCCTGAAGCATCTTGCATAGGTTCTCTTCGTTGGCTATCAGCGCCTTACGGTTCAGGGTGAAGACGATGTATCCACGATCTTCCAACTTCAGTTCATCCATCATCGCAGGGCGTTGCCAACGGTTGTGGTTAAATCGCAGGTTGTCTATCAGGATGTTACCTACCATATACACGCGACTCTGTTCGGCACCCTCACGGTTGGTGATACTGTTATTACTCATGCCGGCGGTAAAGAGCAAGTCACTCAGTCCGTCGATCACCAGTCGGTTGATCTCCTTCGGCATCTTGATGTCAAAGCTGCGGGTACCGGCTACTAAGTGAGCCAGCAGGATACCCTGTTTCTTTGTCACAATAGCGGCAGCCATCGTACTGGCTAAGTCATCCACCACTACCACCACATCGGTGGCGTTCTTCTCCAGGTAATCCTCAAAGGCACCCATTACCATGCCGGTGAGCTCATTCAGGCTGGTACTCTCCACACCTAAGAACACATCGGGGCGTGGTATCTGCAGGTCGTCAAACAGTGTCGTCTCCAGTGTCAGGTCGTCAGCTTTCCCGGCATACACTAACTGGTAGCTGATGCCGTCGGTGTGCTGTATAGCTCTGATGAGCGGGGCCACCTTAATAAAATTAGGGCGCGCCCCGGCCACGATACAAATCTTCATCTTTTACTCTTGTTTAAATAGTTCTTTAATACCACCGATACTACCCAGCATGTTGGTAGCCTCGAAAGGCAGATAGACGGTCTTGGCCTGTTTGTTGTTAGCCAGCGTCTCCATCATCTGGATATATTTCTGTGCCAGCAGGTAGTTTGCAGGGTTGGTGCTCTTACCCACAGCCTCGGTGATCTTCTCAATGGCGATAGCCTCAGCCTCGGCCTTGCGGATACGTGCCTGTGCCTCACCCTCAGCCTTCAGGATCTCCTGCTGCTTCTGAGCCTCGGCGCGGTTGATGGTAGATGTCTTCTCACCCTCTGACTGCAAGATGGCCGACTGCTTCTCACCCTCTGATGTCAAGATGGTGGCACGCTTGTTACGCTCTGCCTGCATCTGCTTCTCCATAGCCATCAATACGCTTTGTGGCGGTGTGATATCCTGCAACTCTACGCGGTTCACCTTGATACCCCATTTGTTGGTGGCGTCGTCGAGCACGGCACGCAACTTCGTGTTGATGGTGTCACGTGATGTCAGCGTCTGGTCGAGCTCCAGTTCACCGATGATGTTACGCAACGTTGTCTGCGTCAGTTTCTCGATAGCGTTGGGCAGGTTAGAGATCTCGTACACCGCCTTGAAAGGATCCACGATCTGGAAGTACAGCAGGGCGTTGATCTGCATCTGGATATTATCCTTCGTGATCACGTTCTGCTTGTCGAAATCATACACCTGTTCCCTTAGGTCGATGGTGTTAGAGTACACGTAGCGGCCGCGGGTCAGCGTGATAATCTCCTTGGCGCGGTCGATAAACGGAATGATGATGTTGATACCCGGTTGCAGGGTAGCGTAATACTTACCCAGACGCTCCACGATCTTCGTCTCACTCTGTGGGATGATGATCAGACTCTTCTTTACCAATACAAGTGCCAATGCTACAATGATGATCAGCACAATAGCTCCAAGACTAATTTCCATAATCTATTAATTTTTAATTATCAATTATCAATTATCAATTTTCAATTTCTTACACTCTCTCCACCGTGATGATGATACTCTCACGCGACACTACCCGCACACGGGCATCCTTCTCGATCGGCTGACCGTCGATCGATAGTGCCTTCCAGTCATCACCATCGATAGCCACACGACCGAAACCATCGGCTACGATCGGCTCACTCACACGACCCGTCTGACCTATCAGCGCATCGGCATTCGACACCCTTGTGTCCTCGTTCTTATGCAGGTAGCGCAAGGCAGCCGGACGAACGAAGAACAGACTGAGCACCGAGGTGATGGCGAAGACAGCCAACTGCACGTAGATATTTCCTCCCACGGCGGCTGCTATTGACGAACAGACACCGCCGATGGCGAAGCACATGATGAAGAAATCTCCATTCATCAGTTCCAGAATCAGGCAGATCACGGCGATGATCACCCACATCTGCCACATGTTTGATGCAAAATACTCTATCATAATCGTAATATTTTAATTCTTCACTCTTCACTCTTAACTCTTCACTTTTTTACAGCGACATCACGAACTCGTCCCACTCCTTCGTGGTGCCCTTCTTGCCGAAGATCTTCTGATACAAACGGCTGCGCGTGCTGGCCACACTCTCTTTGCTGTGGGCCGTCAGCGTGGCGATATCCTTCGGCTGGATGTGCATCTTGATGAGCAGACACACATGGTAGTCTTGCTCCGTCATGCGATACAGATTGAATAACCGCTCGGTAAAACCTGTATATACCTCGTTGATCAACTGCGTAACAGCCTTCCAGTCATCATCACCCAGACTACGACCTTTGGCCAGCAGTTCCTTAATCTTGGCATACACCGTAGAACTCATAATCACGCTCTCAGCCTGTTGCCGCTTCTCCTGCTCAATGCGCGCCACCTTATTATTATAGTCGAGCTTCGCCTTACGCTCCTCCAACTCCAACTTGAGCATCGAGTTCTCATCGCCCAACTTATGGATAATCTTCTCCAGCTCGGCAATGCGCTGCTGGTTCTGCTCAATACGCTGCTCGCTCTTCTCCTCTTGCTCCTCACGCAGGGCGTCAATCTTCCTAAGGCGCTCGTTCAACTGCAGAATCTTCCGCTTACTGTTCTGCACCGTTACGATGAACAGCGTGGCGTAGGTCACTACCACGATCATCACCAGGAATAACTCCCTGTCACTGAAGCCGAGTATCGATAAAAACATCTCATTCATAATTCTACCGCAAAGATATAATAAAAATGCGAACTTACCAAGAAGATAAGTTCGCAAAAATGCGCATTCCTGCTATTCGATGCGCAGGTATTTCTCTTTCATCAATGTAAGTCGCTCTGCTAACGGCATCTTCGCATATTCGCGCCACCCCGATGCACCGCCACCCTCGTCGAGCCCTATCAGGTAACTCAGGTCGTTCTGGTGCAGATAAGCCTCCATCTCAAAAGGGTTCAGGTAATACGAGGCGTTGTTCAACTTTCGGAAATACCTCGCTGCTAAGAGTGAGTACCACAGATAACGTGCGTAGAAGCACATCCATGAGTTATGCGTGTTCTGCGCCTGTCTGAGGTGGATCATCTCGTGGTTCTTCAGCGAGTCGAACCTGCTGTTCAGATGGTCGGCTATCTGGTCGCCACTGGTGAGGATATACCCGAAGAAGGTGAGCGCCGAGTAATTCTTCCGCTTCCACCACCGCGTTACGGTGGCCGGCATATCGGTGATATTACCCGGCCTGGGCGCCCTGAAGATGACTTTCAGTATGTTCATCAGCTAACCCACTACTTCACGTGCAGTGTCTTCGTGGTCTTGATGGCCTTGGCCGTTGACTTCTTGGTGGTAGTATTCTTGGTGGTGGCCTTCGTGGTAGTTGTAGATGTGGTGCCACCCTTGTAATACTGCATAGCCTCGGGCAGATGCTTCTGGATATCGGCGATACGCTTCTCGTCAGACGGGTGACTGCTCAGGAATGCCGGTGTGCCACTGCCACCGCTGGCAGACATACGCTTCCAGAATGAAATAGCCACATTGGGGTCATAACCGGCCATGGCGGCGAACACCAGTCCCATGTGGTCGGCCTCACTCTCATTATCACGAGAATATTTCAGGTTCATCAACTGCAGTCCCTGACTGGCGATGCTCGTGGCGGCAGAGGCGATGCCCTGATCCACACCGATAGCCGACAAGATGCCACTACCTATCTGCAAGCCTGTCTGCGAACGGGTAGCCTTACTCATCTGCTCGGCACTGTGCTTAGCCACGGCATGGGCGATCTCATGGCCCAGCACGATAGCCAGCGATGCCTCGTCTTGTGTGATAGGCAGGATTCCCTCGTATACCACGATCTTTCCGCCCGGCATACAGAAGGCGTTGGCACTCTGATCCTGCACCAGGTTAAACTCCCAGTTGAAATACTTCACCTCGTTGGCAAAACCGTGGGTGTTGAGATAGGTCTCCACAGCGTTAGCCAACTTCTGTCCTACGCGCTTCACCATGGCGGTGTTGGCAGCGTTGGTGGAAGCCTTGGCCGACTGCATATACTTGGTGTACTCCTGAGCACTCAGGCTCAGCACCTGCTCGTCGCTCACCGACAGACGATGCTTTCTTCCCGTGATGGGCACTGTAGAGGTAGTGCCGCATGATACCATGATCGATGTCACGATCATCAACAGGATAAACTTTACTTTCTTCATATACATATCGTTTTTAATGATTATACCTTATTTTATATATGGGCTTGCGCCCTTTATCTTGCAAATTTAGATAAAATATAAATGCAATGCAATACCATCACGTAATTTTAATTAATTTTTAAATTTCTATTCCCCATTTTTTTATTATCTTTGTATTATGATTTATTCTTCTCACTTTTCTCTAGAGAAAAGTTCCAAAAGAGCCTCTCCACCCCACGCCCCTCCACATGGAGGGGATGCAACCGCTCCTACCCGTCGCTCTTACACTAATGTAAGCTCGCCCCATCATAGGGGCGGCTTGGGAATTAAAAGCCTCTCCCCGGCCCTCTCCAAGGGAGAGGGGGCTTTAACCTTTGAGTGAGCCCCTTCGACCTTCGCTCTTATATGGCTGCGATAGCGAGAGGGGAAGGCAACAGATACAGCGACTGAGTACGGCGCCGTTAGGCGGTGCGAGGACCTGTTTGAGCGAAGCGAGTCCCGCAGCACAGTACGAAGAGCTGTAATCTGTTCTGACCCGGAGCGTGCAGCGAGCTCTCTTTTTGGTTGCTTTTTCTCTGTCGGCACAGAGAAAAAGAACATAAAGAACATAACCTTAAAACAACAATATGATGATTAAAAACTTTATTGACGACAACAGACAACGGATGTTGGAGGAACTCTCCAGCCTGATCCGCATTCCGAGCATCAGCTCGAAGAGTGAACATAAACCTGATATGCTGCGCTGCGCAGAACAGTGGAAGACACTGTTGCTGCAAGCAGGAGTCGACCGTGCTGAGATAATGCCCTCTGATGGCAACCCGATGGTGTACGGTGAGAAGATCATCGACCCCACCGCCAAGACAGTGCTTATCTACGGTCACTACGACGTGATGCCCGTGGAGCCTCTCGACTTGTGGAAGAGCGATCCCTTTGAACCAGAGATCCGTGACGGACGGCTGTGGGCACGTGGCGCCGACGATGACAAGGGACAGGCGTTTATCCAGGCAAAAGCCTTCGAATACCTCGTAGCCAATAACCTGCTGCGCCATAACGTGAAGTTCATCTTCGAGGGTGAGGAGGAGATCGGATCACCCAGCCTCGAAGCCTTCTGCGAGCAGCATAAAGAACTGCTCAAGGCCGACATCATCCTCGTGAGCGATACCTCGATGCTCAGCGCCGAACTGCCGTCGCTGACCACCGGACTGCGCGGACTCGCCTACTGGCAGGTGGAGGTGACCGGTCCTAACCGCGATCTGCACTCCGGTCATTTCGGAGGTGCTGTGATGAACCCCATCAACGCCCTCTGTAAGATGATCGCACAGCTCACCGACCAAGACGGACGCATCACCGTGCCGGGATTCTACGACGATGTGGAGGATATCGCACCCCAGGAGCGCGAGCTCATCGCCAACATCCCCTTCGATGAGGAGAAGTACAAACAGGCAATCAATGTGAGCGACGTGTTCGGCGAGAAGGGATACAGCACGCTGGAGCGCAACGGTTGCCGACCCGCCTTCGACTGCTGCGGCATTTGGGGAGGCTATACCGGCGAGGGCGCCAAGACTGTCATCCCCAGCAAGGCATACGCAAAGATCTCCACCCGTCTGGTGCCCCATCAGCAGAGTGAGAAGATCGCCCAGTTGGTGAAAGACTACCTGCTCTCGATAGCCCCCAAAGGCGTGAGCGTGAAGGTGGACTACCTGCATGGTGGCGAGGGATATGTCTGTCCGATCACCCTGCCTGCCTACCGTGCCGCCGAGCGCGCCTTCGAGGTAGCCTTCGGCAAACGACCGCTCCCTGTACGTCGTGGCGGCAGCATCCCCATCATCGCCACCTTCGAGAAAGTGCTGGGTATCAAGACCATCCTGATGGGCTTCGGACTGGAGAGTAACGCCATTCACTCACCCAACGAGAATATGCCGCTTGACATGTACCGCCGGGGCATCGAGGCCGTGGCATGCTTCCACCAGTTCTTTGATGAAGAGGAGTGATATTGCTGCGCAATAAATGGATAATGGATAATGGAAAATTGATAATTGATAATTAATATTTTTTCATTTTTCATTATCCATTTTTCATTTTCCATTTTCCATTTTTCATTTTCCTGACTTCGTCGATTTTTGTCAAATAGATTTTTGATATCTGATTATCAGGTTGTTAGAGAAGAACTTTTGGGTGATTTAGGTGACGCACGGATTTTTGGTACCTTTGCGTCGCAATAGTGTACATAACTGTCCCTAAGGCTATGAAACGAAGGGATATTTTTTTGCTTAAAATTGAGTTTGCCTTCATATTTTGTATAAGGTGTTAATAGCCAATAGATTGCGCGAATGAAGGCAAACTTTTTGCCTTCATAGGCCTTCATCAGACCAAAACAAGTTGTTTTGGTCTGGAAAAGTGTATTACAGAGGGTGGTAAAATGTATTAACCTCTTACCAAAACAACTTGTTTTGGTCATAAGATAATGACTACTTTATGTGAAAATGATTACTTTCATGTGATATGCGAATCCATCTGCATGTCAGCGATTGTTATACACTATTTCCACAATCTGCATCAAAAAACAAGGAATTACCTCGAAATTATGAAGGCAAATCGTTTGCCTTCATAATTGTAACATATTGATTGGTAGGTTATTGCGGTAAAAATGAAGGCAAAGCCTCTTTTATGTGATCATAATATGTGAGCATAAGGGTGTCATTTGTCAGTTGTCCATAAAAAATGGGCTATCCTCTCGGACGGCCCTTTTTTATGATTATACAAAAACATTATGAATTTTATTTAGCGAACAAGATTTCTAATTTCAATCGTTTATTTCATTATCCTTACATCAATCTCTTATTCACGATGCAAAGATAGCGTGTTTCGGGGGAGTGTGCAATACCTAAAAATGGGGGTTTTGCCTGCCAACACGTTATTAGATACTTTGTTACTGGTTTGAGAGAGGCCCAAAAACAGGTGTCCCTGTTGTTGCACTTCTAAAAGTTTCTCGGGCTACTCGCAGGCTCGCAGACCTTGTCCTTCTTTCTAACAGTTTTATATTCATCCCTTTCATTAATAGATATTGACAATGAAGAAAAAGAACATAACAAAGAAACCGCCGACCAGAGTACATGCCTTCAGATGTACGGATGAAGTCTGGTCGCAACTCAAAGCACTTG